>OJEO01000133.1_pt1 | contig 35201 bp, 42 predicted proteins | sample 1593621 | NCBI WGS metagenome assembly OJEO01 (sample SAMN05416875, study PRJEB24817) | seawater metagenome | isolation source: Sea water | place: Canada:Atlantic | collected 2013-11
GAGCATAACCTTGCCAAGGTTGGGGTCGGGAGTTCGAGTCTCCTTTTCCGCTCCAAATTCTAAAAGTCGTCTCAGGTAACTGAAACGGCTTTTTTTATGCCTGACATTTAAATAGGGCATAAAAAAGCCCTGCTAAAAATTGTTCAATTTTAGCAAGGCGATGTGAATAGCCGCTCTTTTTAATTCAACTACTGATTTTTAGTCTCGAAAATAGCTTCACGAGATAAGGTGTAGTTGAATGGCGTGCTTCGCAGCATGGCTTCAGCCATGGCATCATCAAGTAATTGGTACTTTTCAATTTCTTCATCGGGCATAAAATGAAGACAATCGCCGCCAAAAAACCACAACAAGTCACGATGAATAGCCGCTGCAAGTTCAGGGTTATGAGTTAAAAAACGCTGTAACCATTGTTGGCCATCAAAGATTGCTGAATCATACTGTTGCGCAGATGGATCTTTTAAAGACTCAATCAGTTGGGCAAGTTGTTGTAGAATGGTGTTCTCTTGATTGTAATCTTGGTCTGCTAGTTCTAATTTAGCTAATTGCGTGGCCAGTTGGGTTAATAATTCGACATGGTAGGCGAGCCGTTGGTTCATGGTGTGTTCTCTTTAGCTTCAGGCTTGAATGATTCTATCTTAAATAGTGTTGTTATCGCGTGCTTAAACTTAACGAGCGCAGCTTTAAGCAATCCTATTTTAAATGATTTTAGATAAAGGTTTAATATGACGTCTGCATTATCCATCCAAGGGCTAGAAAAAGTCTATGGAAATGGCTTTAAAGCATTAAAAGGAATTGATTTAATGGTAAAGCAGGGAGATTTCTTCGCTTTGCTGGGTCCCAATGGTGCGGGTAAATCGACCACTTTGGGGATCGTATCTTCTTTGGTGCAAAAAACAGCAGGCAGTGTCGCCATTATGGGTCATGACTTAGTGACCGATACCTTTGCCGCTAAGCAATGCTTGGGCGTGGTGCCACAAGAATTTAATTTTAATCAATTTGAAAAAGTCTACGACATTGTCATCACCCAAGCCGGTTATTATGGTCTGGCTGAAAAGCAAGTGAGCGCTCATGCTAAAAGCTTGTTGACGGCATTGGATTTATGGGACAAACGCAATGAACCGGCTCGTTCTTTGTCTGGTGGTATGAAGCGCCGTTTAATGATTGCTCGTGCTTTGATTCATCAACCGCAAATTCTGATTTTAGATGAGCCAACAGCCGGTGTCGATATTGAGCTGCGTCGTTCGATGTGGGAGTTCATGAAAAAGCTCAACGAAAATGGCACAACCATCATTCTTACGACTCACTACTTGGAAGAAGCTGAGCAGCTGTGTAAAAATATTGCCATTATTAATAACGGTGAAATTGTTACCAATACCAGTGTTAAAGCCTTGCTTAGTCAACTCCAAACAGAAACATTTATCTTAGACATAGAAGGTGATCTTAAGCAATTACCGGCCTCAGCCATGGCTGAGTTAGCGGCGTATAATCTGCAGCCTGTAGATGGCGATCACATAGAAATATCTGTTAACAAGGGTCAGGGGCTTAATGCGGTTTTCAGCGCCTTAACGCTCGCCAATATTCAGGTACGCAGTATGCGCACCAAAGCCAATCGACTGGAAGAGTTGTTTGTGAACCTGGTTCAAGATGATAATCAGCCAGATGTTCGTTCAGAATCCAGCAAATCTACACACAATCAAAAGGAGGCTTAGGTTATGCAACAGCCAGTTCAACGCAATCTGTTCGCTATTCAGTGGGTCGCTTTTAAAACCATCGTGGTAAAAGAAATACGTCGTTTTATGCGTATTTGGCAGCAAACGCTTATTCCGCCAGCAATTACCATGACGTTATATTTTATTATATTTGGCAACCTCATCGGTTCTCGTATCGGCGAAATGGGCGGTTTTGACTATATGTCTTTTATTGTGCCCGGCTTGATTATGATGAGTGTGATTACCAACGCTTATGGCAACGTAGCGTCTTCTTTTTTTGGTAATAAATTTCAACGTTCTGTTGAAGAGCTAATGGTGTCGCCTGTTTTTCCGTCGGTTATATTAGCGGGTTACGTTATGGGGGGTGTAGCGCGAGGAGTCATGGTGGGGTTGATCGTTACTTTATTGTCGTTATATTTTACCGATCTAAAATTGCATAATTTACCCGTTGTTATCATTGTAACTTTTTTATCGGCGATTTTATTTTCATTAGGTGGATTTATTAACGCGGTATTTGCCACTAAATTTGATGATATAACCATTATTCCAGCGTTTATTATTACTCCGTTAACGTATTTGGGAGGAGTGTTTTACTCCATCTCGTTATTACCAGAATTTTGGCAAGATGTTTCTAAGCTGAATCCTATTTTGTATATAGTGAATAGTTTTCGCTATGGCATTTTAGGTGAGTCAGATGTCAATGTAGGTGTAGCAATTGCAATGCTGGTGGTATTTATTGTTATTCTATCAAGCATCAGTGTTTGGCTGTTAAAGCGCGGCACAGGGATGCGTAGTTAAAAGTACAAAATTAAAGCTTAAAAATTGAAGGTAGTTTCTATGACATCGGTACACGGTGAAAGTAACCCGCTGGGTAAAAGTTCAGAATATATAGATCATTATGACCCCGCTTTACTGTTTCCTATTTCGCGTGCAGAGGGTTGGGGATTAGTCGGTATTGATCGAGATTCTTTGCCTTTCTTTGGTGAAGATATTTGGAATGGTTACGAAATCTCATGGTTGAATGAAAAGGGCATTCCGCAAGTGGCGATGGCCGAATTTCGTTTGCCAGCGACTTCTCCTTACTTGATTGAATCAAAATCGTTCAAGCTGTATTTAAACTCATATAATCAAACCAAGTTTGCCAATCAAGATATGGTTGAGCAGCGTATGGAAAAAGACCTTTCTGCAGCCGCTGGTGGCGAGGTTAAAGTAAGCATTTTATCGTTGCAGCATCAGTTCCCAGTAGAGCCACAAGCCAATTGTATTGATGGCCTTGATATTGCCATGGATAAATACGAGCTCGATCCCAGCGTATTAACACTAGCAACAGACGTTGATCGAAGCAGTGAGCAAAACAATAAAGAATATAAAGGTACTTTGGTCAGCCATCTATTAAAATCAAACTGCCCAGTAACAGGACAGCCGGACTGGGGTTCTATTTATATTGAATACAGCGGGCAGCGCATCGATGAAGCTTCTTTATTAAGTTACATTGTTTCTTTACGTACCCACCAAGATTTTCACGAGCAATGTGTAGAACGTACTTTTTGGGATATTTGGACGCGATGCAAGCCCGATAGCTTAACAGTGTATGCGCGCTACGTAAGGCGTGGTGGTTTGGATATAAACCCGTTGCGCAGCTCAATAAAAGGCAAGCAGGCGGTTAATTTCCGAACCATTCGTCAATAAAGATCGACGATAAAGAGCTAAGATAAAAAGTTAAACAATAATCCGGTCGCGAATTTTTTTCGCTGCATTTTCAAGTGCAGCAGCGACTCGGTCTTTGTCATAGCTTTTGATTTTTTGAGTATCCAAATACAAGGAAAAACCTTCGGCGTCGTGCTCAATAAAGCTTGGGTTAGAACCTAAATCGCGACGAAAATCGATCACTTGATAAGTAGCTACCGGCTCAGAAACCCCCTTCATTTCAATTTGCCCTTTTAACCGACACATAATTTTATCTTTTACTAAATTATATGTCTCAGCAGATATTAAAATTTCACCCGCCTCAGCATTGCTTTCTAACCGACTGGCAAGGTTCACTTCTTGACCAATAATGGTGTAATCCATTCTGCTTTCGGTGCCAAAGTTACCCACGGTGCAGTAACCAGTATTAATACCCATGCGTATTTGCAAGGGCGTTTTAATGCCTTGTTCAATCCATTTTTTGCGTAAGACCTGCATATGACGGCGCATATCAATCGCCATGGCTAAACAGGCGAGGGCATCACGCTTAGTGCCATTCGATTTAGGGTCGCCAAAGAAAACCATCACGCTGTCGCCAATAAATTTATCGATCGTGCCTCCGTGCTTAAGGGCAACTTTCGACATTTCGGTTAGGTAGGTATTAAGAACATCGGTTAGGCTTTCTGCTTCCATTTGTTCTGACAACTGGGTAAAGCCAACAATATCAGAGAAAAAAACAACCAATTTTTTACGCTGAGTTTCTAATATAACTTCTTTACGGCCAGAAAAAATAGACTCCCAGATTTGAGGCGAAATATATTTAGACACCTTATGAGACAATTGCTGAAAACGTTCAACTTGTCCTTGAAATTTACGCTTAAGGCGCATTAGATCGCGAGCTTGACGGTGTGAGTTGAAAGCAGTTATAGCTAAGTGCATGCCGACACCAATAGATGCAGCAACAAATACAGCAGTAGGGATATCTTCGGCGGGCGAGAAACCAAAACCTAAAACACCAATTGCTGCGCCAATAAATAATGAAATAACGCAAAATGTCCATGCCGTAATGCTGCCTACCACAATAAAACTGGTGTTTATCATTATCAAAAATAGCACGGTTAACTCGAGTGGAAATCCAATCAATGCTAGCATTAGCCCACACAAAATCGCATCACCATGAATTAATATCTGACGCGTACCATAGGGGTGGCGAGCTCTGAATGAGCGGGTAATAAATTGCAATAAATGTGGATAAGCGATGGCAAACAGCGATACCCACAGGATTTTGAAGGGGAAATAACCAACAATAGTACCAATCATTAACGTAATGCCTGCGGCAGCATAGCCAAGCACACGGGCTATGTAGTCCTGCATAGGCATACTGGTTTCACTAAAATCGGTGGTGTTTTTCTCGCTGCTCATAAACTTGATTTCAAAAAATTTAATGTCTATTTACTCTCATTAAATGACTTTAGGCAAGCGTGCTAGCGGTGTTTTTCGTACTTTCAGCGATAAAAATCCCTTAGCATGCTATTAATCAATTATTAGCTTGATGATTTGAAAAACCGAATGACGATACCATTAAGTTATTAGCTTAATTAATAACTCATATAACTCAAAATAGTAGAACTTTTTATGGACGCGATAACAGCGATAACTCAGCGAGTTTCAGTAGCTCAACTTACTGGGCCAGGGCCAACCGATCAACAACTAGAACAAATGTATCGAGGTGCTTTTCGTGCACCTGATCATGCTTGGATGAGGCCTTGGCGTTATCTAACGATCAAAGACACGGGGTTGGTTCAATTAGGCGAAGTATTTGCCGAAGCCAGCTTGCAAGATGACCCCACGTTAAGCACTGAGAAACTATCTAAAATTAAATCAAAGCCACAGCGTGCGCCGGTGATGATTGTTGCTATTGCTCACACCGAAGCACATAACAAGGTGCCCGCGATTGAACAACAACTAGCGGTTGCTGCAGGTATTCAAAATATCCTTAATATTGCTTACGCGCAGGGCCTTGGTGCAATTTGGCGAACAGGCAGCATGGCTTATCATTCACATGTTAAACAAGCGCTGGGGTTAGATCAGCAAGAAGATATTTTAGGCTTCATTTATTTAGGACACGTCAATTGTAAATTAAAAAAGGCTCCCGATTTAGCAATGCAAGATTACGTTAAAGAATGGCCACTTAAAGCGTAAAAATTTCCATAAAAAACTGAGTGCTCAGGGTTGACGCTATATAGTCGACTGCGTATAGTGCGCACCACTGCAGAAGACGCAGTTAGTGAAGTGTATACGGGTTTTTAAATAACGTATCGTTTTCGCTAATTTAAGTTAGGTGAGGTGGCCGAGTGGCTTAAGGCGCACGCCTGGAAAGCGTGTAACGGGAAACCGTTCGAGAGTTCGAATCTCTCTCTCACCGCCAATTTTATAAAAAACCCGAAGTTTCTAGTGAGTAATCACTGTGAAACTTCGGGTTTTTTCGTTTTAGCTTGGGGATTAACTTATATATTAATCCTTAGGATTAAATTGCTTAACACTTTGCGCACGTTGCTGCTGCACATCTTTTATTTTCTTATCGGTAGACCAGCGCCAATATCCAGCAATTAATGCGCCGCTGATGTTGTGCCAAATACTGAAAACAGCACCCGGTAAGGCGGCTAATGGCCCAAAGTGTTTCAATACAAGGGCAACGGCTAAGCCTGAGTTTTGCATCCCTACTTCAATGGCTAAAGTGCGGCAGGTAACTTCTGTCTGGCGAGTAAGTTTACCAGCCATGTAACCACTGATTAAGCCAATCAAATTATGCAGTGCAACCGCAGCTAAGACTGCATAGCTTAGTGTTGCAATCTCGTCGGCGTTTACTGCCACTATAATCGCAATAATTAATAAAATGAGCACGCTGGCAACATCGGCTAGGTGTTGATTTATTTTATTAGCAAACGCGGGCTGAAAATGGGTAATTAAAATGCCAATAGTCAAAGGTGCCAGCACCATTTTAATAACACTTAGCAAAATGGCTAAGCTGTCAACTGCAACAATTTCGCCAGCAGTTATACCAATAATCCAAGGAGTGGCGATAACGCCCCATAGTGTAGACGCAAGGGTCATGCTCACCGACAAGGCAACATCGCCTCTGGCTAAGTAGGTCATTACGTTAGAAGCCGTTCCACCTGCGCAGGCGCCCACTACCAGCATGCCTATAGTGAGGTCATCGGATAACCCAAACGTTTTAGCTAACGCCAGTGCCGCCAGCGGCATGATGGTAAATTGAACGATGATGGCTAAGGCGACTGGTTGTGGGTTATTCCATACACGTTTGAAGTCTCGCATGCGTAAGGTTAACCCCATGCAAAACATCACTAACGCCAGCAGAGGAATAATTGAGGCTTTCCACGTCATTAAAGGCGCGGGGTCGTTGTAGGCTAGATATGCCACAACGATGGCTAAAATTGGGAATAATCGACTGATCGATAGCATGGTTGACTCACAGGTAAATTAGCAAAAGGGTATTGTATCTTAAAGTGTTTATTACTAAAGCATCGATTGTCCAGCATCGATTATCTATTATCGAGTGTAAATTAATTATTGTTAGCGCATTCATTTTGCAACCGTTGAAAGCGTGACTACAAAATAGGCGAGAAAAGCCGCGCAGCTTTGGTTGCTAACGTGGAAAGCAGATTACTTTCTTTCGGATAATTCACACTCACGCGAAAGTCATTCAGAAACATTTTTTCAACGTTTTTAGCAAAGTCCTGACACTCAATTAAAGCATTAAGTTCAAAGTTAATGCGTAACGAGCGGTTGTCTAAATTGGCGCTGCCTATGTAGCTCAAGTTGTCGTCCACTAGCATACTTTTTTGATGTAAAAATCCAGGTTGATATTGCAAAAAAGTAATGCCCAACAGTCTTAACTGACTCACATAGTTGCGAGTGGCGTAAGAGATAACGATATTATCGCTTTTGTCGGGTAATAAAATACGCACATCTAAACCTTTTAATGCTGCCAGTTGCAATGCGCCCATTACGTTTAAATCTGGTACAAAATAGGGTGTAGCGATCCACACTCTTTTTTGGGCAGACAAAATCAGCTGAACAAAACTCAAGCTCATCGTTTCAATGGCATCAGCGGGGCCGCTTGGAATGATCAAAGCTTTTGTGTTCTCGTTACTGGGGTGTACTTGCCAATTTAAATTGATCACTTTACGTTGAGCCCAATACCAGTCTTCAACAAAAGACAGTTGAGCCGCTAGGGTAGCTGGGCCTTCTATTTGTAGATGGGTATCGCGCCATAGATCAACATTTACAGTACTGCCTAAGTATTCGTCTCCTACATTATGGCCGCCAATAAAACTGATTTTGCTATCAATTACCACTAGCTTGCGGTGGTTGCGAAAATTTAATTGCAGTCGACGCTTTATTTTACGAGGATTAAAGCGGCTGCATTGAACGCCGGCTTTTCTCATATCGGTTATGTATTGATTTCTTAAACCTACACTGCCAATTTCATCGAATAAAAAATACACTTGCACACCTTGTTGGGCCTTAGTGATTAGCGCTTGTTGTAATTGGCGACCAAGGGTGTCGTCATTAACGATGTAAAACTGAACCAGAATTGAATCCTGAGCGTTATTAATGGCGTTGAAAATATGAGCAAATGTTTGCTCGCCATTAATTAATAAACGCACACTGTTTTTTTCACTTTGCGGCAGTCGTGACATGGCTTCAAGAGGAATGATAGAACGCGTTTTGTGAGTGCTAATAAAGGTGTTAGCGCACATGCGCTGTTCAAAATGCAGCTCTTTTAAAACATTGGTGCTGGCTTTGCGTGCTTTTTTATAACCGCGAAAGCGTGGGCTACCAAAAAAAAGATAAAGAGGTAATGCAATAAAAGGAATAAAGGTGAGTGCGGTTACCCAAGCAAGAGTACCTTGTGAAGTGCGGCCGTTCCAAATCGCATCAATGGTTGCCAATAAGCCTAAGACATAAATGAAAGCGGGTAAGGCCCATTTATAGCCCTCGATCCAAAACTCTAGCGTTGTCCAAGCCAATGTAGGCTCCCTGTTATAAATCCTGGCTCAGTATAGAGTAGGTAACAAACTGGAGCCAGATAAGTTAAAGCAAAGAAAATTAAATCAAAGCAAAATAGAAACGTACATTATTTACCGATCAAACGTAAAAATTCACTGCGAGTCGCTGGAGATTCTCTAAACGAACCCATCATCACCGACGTCGACATCAACGAATTTTGCTTTTGTACGCCGCGCATCATCATGCACATGTGGCGTGCTTCAATTACTACAGCAACGCCGCGCGCACCCGTTACCTGCTGCACGGCCTCAGCAATTTGCTTGGTTAAGTTCTCTTGAATTTGTAAGCGACGGGCAAACATATCGGTAATACGCGCCAGTTTTGATAAACCCAATACATTGCCGTTAGGCAGATAACCAATGTGAACTTTGCCGATAAACGGCAGCATGTGATGTTCGCACATTGAATACATTTCAATATTACTTACCACTACCATTTCATCATTATCACTGGCAAACACAGCGTTATTAACAACTTCATCCAAAGACTGCTCATAACCGCTGGTTAAAAACTGCATCGCTTTGGCAGCGCGTTTTGGGGTATCTAATAACCCTTCGCGATTAACATCTTCCCCAAGTTCAGTGATCACTTGAGCATAAAGATCAGACAGCGCTTTCATCGCTTCTCCAGATTGTAATTGTGTAGTAAATAATAAAGGTGACGGTGTAATAACCGCGCATATTACTCAATATTCAAATAATGTTAAAGGACTGGTAAGGAGCAATACGACGACAAGCGCTTAAAAAGCCAATTTTATCAGTAATCTCGGCAGTAACCAGTAAGTGATGGCTGTTTTTGTCGTTGACATTGTGGTGATTGAACTCGGCTAAATCATAATTTAAATCGTTTAAAATATAACAAACGCGACGCGCAATGGCTTCACCAGAATCAACCAAGTTAATATTAGGAAAAAGGCGAGAGATAAGAGGTGCAATGATTGGGAAGTGGGTACATCCCAGCACCATTTGATCAATGGCTGGATTAGGGCTTAATGATGGCTGCAACAGTGCAGCGAGAGTTTTATCATAAAAAGACGATTGATTAATATTTGTAGAGTGGTTAAGCCAATAATCTTCAGCCAGTTTAACCAGTTCGCTGCTGCCAATTCGGGTTACTAAGCAACCAGCACCATGATCTAAAATGAGCTGATCAATGTAGGAGCGGTTGATTGTGGCAGGTGTCGCCAATAAGGCGATGTGCTTTGAATTACTTAAATGAGCGGCTGTTTTTATCGCCGGCACGACCCCGATTACGGGAATATTCAAACGCTCCCGTAATGCTGGCAGCACAAGTGTACTGGCGGTATTGCATGCAATAACGACCATATCGATAGGGTAAAGTGCACAAGCTTTTTCACATAATAAAATAATGCGCTGTGTGAGTACGTCATCAGCTTGGATGCCGTAAGGGAAAAGCGCATTGTCCATCAAATAGCAGCTGTTTAATCCTGGTAATGTTTCGCGAATGTGATTAAAAACACTAAAGCCGCCAATACCAGAATCAAACACAAGAATTCGTGCAGCGGTCATTAGTTCGCTTTAAACGTTAAATTAAATGTCACGGGCACGGTATGGGTAATCGACTTAAGTTTTGCTATTTCGCGTAATTTATTAATGCCGGCAATTAATTCAAAATCATCGGCGTCTAATAACATTGGCGTGATGGAATTAACCGAAATGGTTTGGTCAGCGTTTTTAGTAATCATCACTTCACAAGAAGCACTATTCTTTTCGCCGTGCAAAGAAATTTTACCTTCCAGTTTATAGCGAACATTTTTTCCTTCGTTCACTTGCTGTAAAATATCTTGATCAATATCGGCTTCGAAACTGGCATTACCAAATTTAGACACTTCAAATAGGTGCTCTACCATGCGCGCATCGCGAATCGAAATGCGGGTATCAATACTGGTCAAATCGATGGTGAATTTGGCGTAACCGCTGTCTTTAATTTTACCATCGAACTTTTTAAAATGATGGATCTCGGTATTGTGAATATTTTTGCTGGTTAAAAAATGTACCGAAGACGGTTGTTGCAATACCCAATCTGCTTGAGTAACCGCGGAAAAAACCAAAGCCAGTGGCATGGCTAATGTCAGTATAGTTGTGCGCATAATAGATTCCTTTTAGAGAGCCAATAAATAGATAGAGCTAATGTACAAGCAGAGCACTTTTAAAAACTGCTGTCTATTGTATTGGTCATGCTTGAATTTAATAGGGTTAATTATTAATGTAATTTTTTTAAGTTACTAAACGAATATTCCACGACTAGCTTAGCTTCTTTCATGACGTTGTCTTTGTTAGCTTCTTCTAGGCGAAAGCGACGTTGATCTTGTTGAAAGCGCTCTTTTTTACTGAGATTTTTATACGCTTCTTTAATAGCCATATCGCGTGACTGATTAAAGTGACTGTGTAACGTGGTGAATTCTGTTTGCAACATAATGTCGCTATCCAGTGCATCGGCAAGATGATGAATACGCAACACTCCTTCAGTAATTTCACATTGCTCAGAAATTAATGCTTGTGCAATAAAACGAATGTCGCCAATGATGCCATTGTTGCGTTTATCCAAATTTTGTTGAGCCAATTCGCGCTCTGCTTTGTCTTTAGCGATACTCTCTTGTTGCTTCTTTTTTATTTGTAAATGCAAATAAACCGCGTAAGCGGATAAACCTGCAACAATTAAAAAAGCAGTAACTAGCAGATAGGTATTCGATACGGGCATGGTAAGGGCTTCTTAATAAATGGCTTTAATGTAATTTTATACGACGTTAAACCGGTTTTAGTTGTCGTTTTAGGCGTTATTTAAGTCATTGGTGGTTTGATATTTCATGTTGGCATTTTACTCTGCTTCATGTTCCCAAGCCAGTCGATAATGGCTTTGGCTTTTCAGCATAAATCAGCTACTCTCGACAGGTTACCACGGATGTTGGAAAGGACACATGAAGTTAGATAATCGCTGGGTTAAAGCCGAAGGCAGTTTAAATGAATTACCTATTATTATTCACAGCCGTGAAAACTGGCAAGAAATAGCCGCTGACGGTACTTTCCCTATTTGTATTCAAATTGCTTGGAACTGTGCTGCACGAGACGACAGTAATGCTTTTCCATCACAGCAAGAAATGCAAAAAATTGAAGTCTTTCATCATCAATTACAATTGCATGTTGAGGCCAGTGAGCATGCAATGGTCGTTATGGTGATTACTCACGATGGCATTAATCAGTGGGTTATTTACAGCGATGATATTGAACAATTCAAAGTTGATTTGGCCAATTTGATTGCACCAGAGCAGGGGTTTCCAATTGAAATTGTTGCAGATGAAGACTCAGACTGGCAGACCTTTAAAAAAGTCTACCAGGTGATTCAATAAGATTTTTAAGACGGCTTATCTAGGGCCTCTGGCGGCTGCGGACGTTTGCCTTTTTGAGCTAAACGTTTCTTCTCCTCAATGGCTGCTTGTCTGGCCAGTCGCTCTTGCTGCATAATAATTTCTTCTGCATCAATCATAGTAGGCGTTTCTAAACTCAGTAAACCAATTTTCGCTGAACGAAACTCATGCAGCACAATTTCTGCTGCTTTGTGGATGTCGACAATACCACCACTGCGTAAGCAACCACGCTTACGGCCAACGGCTTCCAATAATTGTGCACCGCCTTCAAGCTCGGTTAATGATTTTAATTTATAACGCGCCATCAATTCATTAGGATAAGCTTGGGCAAAATACTCCAACGCATACATCGCTACGTCTTCGTACTCCATGGCAGTATCTTTAATTGCACCACTGGTAGCTAAGCGATAACCGCTGTTACGGTTCTCAAACTTGGGCCATAAAATTCCGGGTGTATCACTTAGAATAACGCCATTTTTAAGATCGATCATTTGCTGGCGTTTTGTAACTGCAGGTTCATTCCCGGTATGAGCAATATAGCGGCCAGCAAGGGCATTAATTAACGTTGATTTGCCCACGTTTGGGATGCCCATAATCATCACCCGTATGGCTTTCTTTTGTTCTACTTTTTGGTGCGCAATGGACTTAATTAATTGAATCAGTTTTTGACTTTGTTTGCGGTCTTCTGCAATTAAAGACACGGCACGGGTATTATCTTGCTGTTCAAAATGTTCGATCCACAAGCGTGTTGTGTCGGGGTCTGATAAGTCGGCCTTGTTCAGTACTTTAATGCAAGGTTTTCCTTCGCGTAATTCATCAACCAGCGGATTGGTACTTGAATAGGGCAGGCGCGAGTCTAAAACTTCAACAACCAAATCAATATCCGGCATGGCTTCTTGAATTTGATTGCGGGCTTTGTTCATGTGCCCTGGGAACCAATTAATGGTCATATAGCGTGTATCCGGTAAATCGATGAATTAATTAAGCGTATAAACAGTAAAAACATTTTGAACAGAGTTTAAAAAACAGCTACGAGGGGGTTATTGCCATATTTTCTGGGTCTCGCTCATTACTCTGCTCTTTACTCTGACCATGAGAATCATTAGAAGCAATGTCTGTTGATGTTTGTTTGTTTGCTAAAACAGTCTCTTCATTAGGCGAAGAACCTGCAGTCTTTGCCGCCATTTCTAAGGCTTTGGCGCGCTTCTTTTCAGCTTTAGTGATTGTGCGATCGTGGCCGGTCCAAACTTGAGTTTTGTGCTCAAGTTCTTTAACGCCATTTTCTTCAGCAATCTCACGTGCCATAGAAAGACCCATTTCATCAGCATCGCGTGCAATTAATTTTCGCTCACCGGGTTCGATTTGAGTTAACAAATCAACCAAAGCGTGGCTCAATACATCTTTAGCCAGATCAACACGCGATTTACCGAAACGTTTAGCAATGGTACTTAACATGGCTAAATCGTTAGCATCGAGTTGCAGGTTTAAGGAAGCACGCGTTAATGCTTGCTCTTTTTTTGCTTTCTCTTCGGTATAATAACGATCGATAAGGGCTTGGGTATTGGTCAGCTCTGCAGCAGGCATATGACAAGATCCATGTTTAAGAATTAATTAACACACAATACCGAGTTTTAATCGGTGTGCAATAAGAGGGTGCCAGTATATCTGAGCCAACCTCAAGAGGCAGCTAGTTTTATGACAATTGAACAGACGATTCAGCAGAAAATAAAGACAGAATTTTCACCGATCAGCATGACATTATTGAACGAAAGTCACATGCATGCAGGGCCAGCAACCCATTCTCATTTTAATTTAACCTTGGTAAGCGATCAATTTGAAGGCAAACGGCCAGTGGCTCGCCATCAAATGGTGTACAAACTCTTAGCTGATGAAATGGCCGGTGAAGTGCATGCGCTGGCGTTACACTTGTTTACTGCTAGTGAGTGGCAGCAAGCGGGCAATAACAGTATCGCTTCGCCAGATTGCAAAGGTGTGAATCAGTAGCTACCTTGGCAACATTTCACCTACCCAATGAACACACAAGCAGGTAAAGTGCTGCGTTTATCATTAACCTAATTTGGATAGAATCAATGCGTTTTTTGTTTACTGTATTTTTTACCACCTTGTTTAGCTTGGCGGGTTTGAGTGTTTCAGCTCAGGCTAATAATGTAGGTGAATGGGAGTTAGAGCTGGAAGAAGATGAAGCTCAACTCAAAATTTATACGCGCAAAATAGAAGGCTCTAGCCTAAAAGAGTTTAAGGGCGAAATGTTGGTAGATACAACATTAACCGCACTGGCGTCTTTATTACTCGATGCGCAAGCAGCAACAGAGTGGATGCATCAGTGTGAAAAGTTTGAAGTTATTGAAGAAGTTGCACCACAAGATATCGTGATTCATTTTATAAACGGTGCTCCTTGGCCCGTCAGCGATCGTGATGCGGTGGTTTCTTCACAAATGAGCCAAGACCCAGAAACGTTAGCTGTGCGCATCGACGTTAAAGCGTTAACCGACTATATGCCAGAAGATGACGATTTTGTGCGTATTCCTCGCATGGAAGGCCATTGGGCATTTATTCCTACCGACGGCAAAGTGCTAGTGCGTTATCAAATACACGCTGAGCCAGGTGGCAGCTTGCCAGCTTGGCTGGCAAACAGTGTAGTAGTCGATACACCGCAGCATACTATGTTAAATATGTTGGATATGTTGAAGCGTGATAATTATAAGCAGGCGCAGCTTAACAGCATTAAGAACGTTTTATAACGTTCTTAATCTGCGGATAAAGTTGGCAAATAAAAGCAAAGGCTAGTTGTTCGAACTAGCCTTTTGTTGCATGAAAGTGCAAAAACATTTCAATAATAGCCGGTGGGATATTCACGCACATCTGATCAGATAATGCATCGTCTTCATCAATTTCGGCCATTTCTGGCTCGTCTACAAACAAACCAGATGCGTACATAATAGGGAAAATCCATTCCGCCATTTTTTCTTCTTCTTTATCATACCAAGCCGCTTCATTTTGCAAAACACCTGCCATAAAGCCAGCACACCAAGCTTCCAACGCCGCCCCTTCTTCGTCATCGTCTTCTACTTGAAGTGTCAAATCACAAGGTACAGGGAAATCTTGACCAGAGTCTAACCAAGCTTGAATTTCAAAACTGAGTTTTCTTAGCAAGCGTTGTACGCGTTCTAATTGATCGGCATTAAAGGCTGTTTTTTCAGGAAAAATAATGTCATAAATTTCCGCCCATTCTAAATCAACAGGGCCAGTTTTCAGTGCGGTAATCAATCCGTGAGCTTCAAAAAAATCATACGATTCTTGGCGCTCAAATTCATCTTCTAGCATTTGGCCAAGAAGTTCCAATTCATCTTCATCTAAAGCTGGGATAGATAACAAGTCAGACATACAATACTCTCCAATAATTGGCGCAATTATAACAGGATTAAAGGCAGAAGATGAGTCCACAAAGGCAAACTAGTGCTTCCACATCGTATTCAGCACAAATTCATAAAACCACTCTGCAACTGCAAGGGCAGCAGGTGACGGTATTAATAAAAGCCAGTAAGCGCAAATCACTGCGTTTAAGTGTGAATCACGCCGGAGAGATCGAAGTTAAAATTCCTCTGCGTTGCCCCCAATATGAAGTCATGGCTTTTTTAACCCGCCATAACCAGTGGCTTGAAGATCGTTTAGCGCAGTTTCAACAAGTGCAACAAGTGCAAAAACAGCAAATGCAGTATTTGGGCAACAGTTATCGTTTTCAACGCAGCGCGCAATCCCATAAACAGCCGGTGTTAATGGATGCGGTATGTTATTACCCCAGTGCTTGGACAGAGCAACAGTTGTTGGAAAAAGTAGATAGTTGGCAGCGTGCACAGGCAAAAGACCTGTATCAGCAATTGATTGATCGCTGGTGGCCACAGTTTTCTCAGGGAGCCCTGATTGGAAGGCCGGTATTGCGGGTAAAAAAGATGCGCAGTCGCTGGGGATCATTATCAAGTAAAGGTTACATTAACCTTAATCTAAAACTGATTGAATTGGATCCACAGCTGATTGAAATGGTGGTGGTACATGAGTTGTGTCATAGCCACTATTTTGATCACAGTGCTAATTTTTATCGTTTAATGGCCGAAAAACTACCGCACTATAAGCAATTAGAAGCACAACTTAGAACCGTCGAAAAAGGCTGTGCTTACTAATAAAATAACCATTAACGGCGTTAAAGGTTAATACATCTGCCAAGGTTGTGAGTACCAGTAGTAACGGCCTTTTTGTGAGCTAGGCACTGTGCAGTTATAACGGGCGCGCTTAATAGTGAATTTTTTAGGTGCGATAGTTGATAGCGTTGTTACGCCGTCAATCGTTGCAACTTTAGTATCGACTGCACCTTGTTGGCTGGCAAAACATTGCAGTAATTTCGGATTGTAATCGGCATCGATCAGCTTAATAGAAAACTTCGGCGGGTTGTTATCAGCCGTTACCATGGGATCGTGCAGTTCACTGGCGGCAACCGGTAATGCCATGCTCATGATTTTGGTTTTTAGCGTAACAGGGTTGGCATAAATACCCGCTGCAGGAAAACGCGATAACGCTTGCTGATGGCTGTGTGGGCCAATAGGGCCAGATTGCTGGCCGAAACCTAAAATGTTTCTGTCTTTTAGCCAAGCCGCAATTTCCATTGTAAATTCACCATAGGGATAAGCGAACATGGTACTCACTTTACCCAAACGCTTTTTCATCTCGTTATAAGGTGCGGTAACTTCTTCGTTTAACCACTGATCTAGAGTGTAGCCTTCTGGAATAGTTGGTAAATGTGCGTGACTGTCAGAATGATTAGCAATGGTGACACCTTCATCAACCAATAGCTGCAGTTGTTCCCAAGACATAATATTGCGGTTTTTTTGATTCACGGCTAATGGATTTACAAAAATTGTAAAAGGCCAATTACGGCGTTTTAATTCTGGATAAGCCGCCGTGATAATCGATGTGTAGGCATCGTCAAAAGTGATCGCAACTTGCTTACTGGTTGGGTCTATTTGAGTTTTACCGTCAAACAGTTCCAGAGTTGCTTTTTCAAGATCAACTACTTCAAAGCCCAGATCTTCAAGCATTTGCATGTGCTCGATAAATTGAGCAGGCGACAGGCTGGTAGAGGCTGGCCCCTCTGCATCGACGTGATGATATTGCAAAATTACCAAGGCTTGAGACGACATACTCATAACGAGCAGTAATGAAAACAGGACAGATCGATACAGGGTATTAATCAAAATATTCTTTCCTAAATTAAACAAGGGTTGAAGGTAATAAAAGCTTTTTAATACGCTTACAGAGTACTCAAATCACAATGCTTTAATTGATGATAAGCACGGCAAATTTTTTTAAAATACTCACCATCACCGCCTTTGTCTGGGTGATAGCGCTGTGCTAACCGTCTATATTGGCCTTTTAAATCCTTAACTTCAATGGGGGCTTTTAATTCTAATATTTTCATTGCCTCTGCTAGCGATTCGGTACTGGCAAAGCGCGGGCTGGCGTTGTTCATACTGTTCCAAAAACTGTCCAGTAACGCTTCAACATCGCTGCGATCGGTATTGTTTAAATGCGACAGATCTAAGTAATACTGAGTTAGCGGATCATTGAGAACTTGGTTTATTGCTTGGTTTTCTAATAAGTAAGAGCTCTGCTCTGGCAATGGTGTGCGTACAATTTTCAGTGCTGAAACGGTCAGCAAGGCCTGGTTATTATTTAACCATTGACCGCGTATGCGATACAAACAATGAAACAATAAAAAATGAGTTTGAAATAATTGCAGTGGGTCGCTCATTGCGCCTTTGGCAAAGAACTCGTAGGGCGGCTGTTGCAGCAGAGTGAGTAATTCATATTCAGAAAGCCCATGCGGATGATCTAAGATCAAGATGGTTAGAATATCAATTAATTCAGCAACTTGATCTTCTAGCCATTCATTGTTCATAACGAATCCAGCATTTTTCAGAGCATAGTTGATTAGATTGTTGACTAATAGTTGATTCAGCTCTTGTGTGTTCTTGCCCAAAAGCCTGAGAGTCCTTTGGTGAAACCACCTGCGTATCCATTAAAAAGTCCCGCTATAAAAATACATGCTATGAATATATATCCGTTTTATCATTAATTATTCAATCTGTCATAGACTACAAGCTGCTAAGCACAATGTTTACTGCTAATCTGTTAATACTAATTTGTTAATACTGATTTGTTAATAATAGATAAATACGATGAGGTGATTATGCGTTATTCAAATAAGCGGCTCTTGCAAATGATGTCTTGCCTTGTGTTGGTTGGAATTTCTCAGGTTCAAGCGGATGATCAATGGCTAAAAACTCTGCACAAAATGTCGCCGGCGGTCGAATCGATTAAACAAGTTTGTCCTTGGCGTTCAGCCAATGCGCAAGGTGTTATTCGATTAATGAAGGTTGACGAAAAAGGTGCACATAAATTATATGTGCAGTGGCTGCGTAAAGGCATTGCCGGCACGGCTGATTTGCCTATGTCTACGGTAGCGGTTAGTGAGATAAATGATCACAACTACTATCGCTTTAACTTGCCCGAGGGTCGCCTGTTAAGCGGAGCGTGTTCAATCGATACCATCATGGAAGATATTGTTAACGAACGCCGATTCCGCTTAACTGTGCATCTAATGGGGCCGGGTGATTATAAAGCACACATCTCTAGTTTATTAGATGCTACGCCATAGCAGCTGTTCAGTTAAACTAACTAAGGCTGAAAATCTTTCACTGCATCATCAATGTGGGTTGTTGCTGTTTCAATCACCGTGTCATCGTCAACGTTTTGAGCTTCTGCATCTTCAAGATTAAACAAGGGTAAGCGTTCGCCTAAATGCGATTTTTGTTGTTGCTGTTGCAGGCTTTTAAAATCAAATAATTGATTATCAGCCAATTGCGATGGCGCAATATTAGCCATCGCTCTAAAAATATTTTCACTCCGACCAGGCTGTTGTTTTTCCCAATCAACCAACAATTGTTTAATATTTTGACGCTGAAGGTTTTCTTGCGATCCACATAAATTACACGGAATAATAGGGAATTCTTTTAAGCGCGCGTATTCAGCAATATCGGTTTCTTTGCAGTAGGCCAAAGGGCGAATAACAACGTTCTTTTTGTCATCACTTAGCAATTTAGGCGGCATAGATTTCATTTTAGCGCCGTAAAACATATTTAAAAACAATGTTTCTACCATATCGTCTCTGTGATGACCCAAAGCAATTTTATTAGCGCCAATGCTTTCGGCGTAGCCGTATAAACTGCCTCTGCGTAAACGCGAACAAAGTGAGCAGGTCGTTTTACCTTCAGGGACTTTTTCTTTAACGACACTATAAGTGTCTTTTTCGATGATGTGATAATCAACGCCTAAACTGTCTAAATAGGCAGGAAGAATGTGTTCAGGAAACCCGGGCTGCTTTTGATCCATATTTACGGCAATAATGTCGAAATGAATCGGTGCACTTTTTTGTAAACCGAGCAGCACATCGAGCATTGCGTAAGAATCTTTGCCTCCCGACAAGCACGTCATGATCTTGTCGCCATCTTCAATCATATTAAAATCTTCGATCGCTTTGCCGACATTATGGCGCAAACGCTTACTGAGTTTATTGTACTCAAGACGCTGTTTTTTATTGAGCGATTCTATTAATGATGATGCTGATGTAGCTGACGAAAGTTGCGACATACCTTCTCCAAAATGCCTTACTAATTGTTGCCGCGGTTAATGCGACAACAGATAAAGCAGGTCTTATATCAGAATGAAGGCTATGAGACCAGCCCTGAATGAGAATTGTAAGCGGTCGCTAGATTGCGAGGTGGTCACTGTGTAGCAGCATACTATTAGTGTAAACCGATTATTTTGCTTTGGCGCACTCAGGGCGTTCTTCAGCAACGCAACCGGCCATTTCATACAACACCTTAGAATTGAGCAAAGTAATTTCTTTACCTTGAGTGGCAATCAATTCTGTTTTTTGGAAGCGTGTAAAGACGCGGCTAACGGTTTCAACCGCTAATCCTAAATAGTTACTAATATCGACCCGAGACATTGATAAGCGGAATTGTGTTTGCGAAAATCCACGACGTACAAAACGTTCCGACACATCGATTAAAAATGAGGCAATACGTTCTTCAGCATTCTTTTTACTCAGCAACATCATCATTTTTTGATCGTGACGAATTTCACCACTCATATTACGCATTAGCTGGCGGCGAAGATCTGGCATGTCATTAGCTAATTGATCCAATTGTGACATTGGAATCTCGCACACCGTAGTTGTTTCTAGTGCTTTTGCAGTGAGCGGGTAGGTACCCGAATCATAACCAGACAGACCAATAAGTTCGCTGGCTAGGTGAAAGCCGGTAATTTGCTCTTCACCACCAGAATCTAAGGTGTAAGTTTTTAATGCACCCGTACGCACAGCATAAACCGATTGAAAGGGTTCGCCTTGTTGAAAAAGAATAGCACCTTTTTGAATGGATCTACCACGACGAATAATTTCGTCGAGTTTATCCATATCAGAATCATTTAATGATAGAGGTAGGCACAGAGAGTTAAGGGCGCAAGTCTGGCAATGTGGCTGACTGCCACGAGTAATTTTAACGACGGGATTCGATGTAGGCATACATTTCTCTCTGATGTAGCTCAAGCTACCTTGCTATCAGTTTAAACTAAGTAAAAGTCCATAATGGATATTGCTGGTCTACTTGTCAACAATCCTAAGCTGATTATACAGAATGATACCAAATAGCCCAAAGCGTTGACACACCGTAGCCAATGAGTAACAAGCCGGCAAACTGGCGGAAGTACTTATGTGAAATAATGTGACTTAATTGTTGAGCAAAAATACCGGCGGCAAAAATGCCTGGTAAAGTCCCTAAACCAAAGGCAAACATGGTTGCTGGGCCCATAATAGGATCCGCATTGGCGGCAACCCAAGCTAAGGTGCTGTAAATTAATCCACACGGTAACCAGCCCCACAACAAACCAAGCGTCAATGCTTGAGGTTTGGTTTTTATTGGAATCAGTTTGCGGGTTAGCGGCTGAATATAACGCCAAATAAATTGCCCAGCAGATTCTAAGCGAGTCAGTAGCATCCACCAACGCGCCACATAAAATCCCATAAAGATGAGCAGCATACCGGCAAAAGAACGGAGCGCTATTTGTGCAATATGATGGCTATCTGCTAGCCATAACCCTAATATTGAAACGATTAAGCCAGCCACACTGTAGCTGAGTATGCGGCCAAGATTAAATAATAAAAGGAAAGAGATATTACTGCGACTGCCGCCGGTTTTGGCAATGGTATTCGCGGTTGATGTACTGGCTGCAGCGGCAATGCCACCGCACATGACTAAGCAGTGACTCGCGCCCATAATGCCCAATAAAAATGCGGTGAGTAATGACAGTGGTTCGATCATTTTTTAATTTGATCGTCGTCATCAAACAAAATTCGATGAGCCGGAGAGTCCATATCGTCAAATTGACCACTCTTAATAGCCCAAAACAACACACCCACAGCGATTCCAATAATTAAAATAGAAAGTGGGATCAAAATATAAATAATATCCATAATATTAACTACTTCTTAATGAGGTTTTATTAGCCGATAACAAGCGCAAGGCGTTGCCTACAACAATTAACGAACTCAATGACATGCCAATGGCAGCAGCCCAAGGAGGAATGAATCCCATAGCGGCTAATGGCAAAGCCAATATATTATACAACAGCGCCCAATAAATGTTTTGGCGAATAATGCGATTGGCTTTTTTGCCTTTGCTTAATGCGTGCAAAATAGTCGTTAAGCTGTTGTTAGTAATCACCGCATCGGCATTGGTCTGAGTTAAATCACTGGCTTGACCAATGGCTACCGCGATGTCTGCTCGAGCCAAGGTTGGTACGTCGTTAATGCCATCGCCGACCATCATTAAACGTTCGCCATGTTGCTGCCAATTAGAAGCAAAGTTTAGTTTTTCTTCTGGGCTTAACCCTTTGTGAACGTCATCAATAGCCAGAGCGCTGGCGACGGCCTCAACCTGTGAGCTGGGGTCACCAGTTAAAATCGATACCTTAATGCCCCAATCTTTTAACTGCTGCACCATCGGCACCGCACCTTGGCGTAAGCTATCAGACAGAGCAAACCAATACAGTGGTTGAGTTTCATCAGCCATTAATAACCATTGGCGATCGTCGACTATGGGCGGTAATAGATCTGCATTCGGAAAAGCAAAATCAGCGCGGCCAATACGATAGGTTACGCCGGGGCTGCCGTCGGCATTCAATAAACGGCCTTCGACCCCTTTAGCAGTCACTTGTTCAATATTGTCGGTATCAAATAGATGTGTGCTGTTAAAGGCTCTGGCAATTGGATGGTTGCTGTATTGTTCGAGTGTGGCAGCAATTTTAAGCGCCTCGTACTCTGTCATAGCGACATCAGCAGACACCGGTAATGATTGCTCCAGTGTCAACTCGCCACGGGTCAAGGTGCCGGTCTTATCAAACACAATCCGATCAATTTGATTTAAGCCTTCAAGCACATGCCCTTTGCTGATTAAAAAACCGTGTTCGCGCAATGACGCCGTTGCTGCAGTTAATGCTGTGGGCGTAGCTAGCGAAAGCGCACAAGGGCAGGTTACCACGAGCACAGATAAGGTAATCCAAAAAGCTTGGCTCGGGTCGATAAAGGTCCAAACTAACGCAATGCTACTGGCAATGATTAAAACAGCAGCCACAAAACGAGAGGCTACTTTATCGGCAAAAATAGCAATGGCAGGTTTTTCTTGTTGGGCGCGATCCATTAAACGCATAATCGTATTAAGTTCGGCGTCTGCACCAGTGGCGGTTACCTTCATTAATAACTGGCTTTCAACGTTATGCGTGCCACCAATTAAGGTGTCGCCTGCGGTTTTATTAATCGGTAAGTATTCACCGGTTAGTGCGGCCTCGTCTACTGCGCTGCTGCCTTTTTCAACAATGCCGTCGGCAGGAATTTGTTGGCCAGGTCTGATGATCAGCAAATCACCGACTTGTATGTCGGAGGTTGGGATAACAATATCGCCGTCTGGTGTTGATTTAGTCGCTGCAGAGGGCATTAAATCGAGTAGATTATTGCCCGCTTGAGTCATGCGATGACGCGCCCGCATTTCAAAGAAACGGCCGGTTAACAAAAAGAAGGTAAACATACACACCGAATCAAAATAAATCTCCGGTCCTTGGTTTACCGTACTCCACACACTGGAAAAATAAGCCAGTAGAATGGCGATAGAAACCGGCACATCCATGGTTAAGTGACGTGTTTTTAAATCACGAATAGCGGCGCTGAAAAAAGGCCTTGCGCTGTACAAAACCACTACCGTAGCAAATAGCATGGAAGCGCCGCGCAGAAAGATCTCATATTGCTCTAAAATACCGCGTAATTCGCCCACATACAGAGGCACGGCTAACATCATCACTTGCATGGTCGCAAAACCCGCAACGACTAAGCGTCTAAAAGCGGTTTTGCTTTCTTGTAAGCGTTGTTGCTCGGCTTGCGTAGCTGAAAACGGATGCGCCTGATAACCAAGCTGGTGAATTTCTTCAAAAATTTGCGACAGTTTTATATCAGCGTCAACCCAGCGCACAATTAAACGGCGAGTCGTCAGGTTTAAATTAACACTGGTGACATTTTCAAGTTGTTTTAAACGATGCTCAATTAACCAAGCGCAGGCCGCGCAACTGATGCCGGATATTACCAAAATAGCTTCGGCTTCGGTTTGTAGCAGCTCATTTTGTTGACGAATCACAAACGATTTTTGAACCGCAGGCTCGTCATACAGCTTAAGTTCGTCTCTAACGTCGTTATTCGCTCTGCGTTTTTGCTGTGGCGAAATTTCGGGTAAAGAGGTGCGATGCTTGTAGTAGTCTTTTAAACCACTGGAAATGATTGTGTCTGCCACTGCTTTACAAGCAGGGCAGCACATAATTTGCTCTTCGCCGTCGATCTCTAATGACCAGCGATTACCCTCAAGAGCAATTTCTCCGCAATGGAAGCACAGGTTTTGACTCATGACTTAATTCTCAATGGTAATTATTGGCTTATGCTAACGGTTTTACCATTTTCAATTAACGCCTCGTCTTTAATCATCCACTCTTGCTCTGGGCTTTGTAGCCACATTTTACGCTTACCAAGGTGCTCTAAGTTAGAAATACCTAAATAACGACCGTCAGGCAGTTTCTGCAGCAAAATAGTTTCGTCTTCTGTTTCTAATGTTGGATGAATCAGTTGAATCTGCAAGAAACTGGGATAATCATCCAAATAACCGCTGATATTTACACTGACTTCACCGTTGCTATACGTTAACTCGCCTTTTAACTGCAAACGACGAGCTTTGTTACGAAATTCTTTGTTTTCGGTGTAAGCCATGCCATCTTTGTAATAGCTATCGCTTACCAAAGAGTCTTTACCGGTGAGTGCCAAGGTTAAAATAACCATGCCCCAGCAAATAGCGACAACCGGAACACCAATCACTAATAGCATCCAAGGTTCTTTGTACCAAATAGAGTGAGGTTCTTGTGAGTTTTTTAGCGACGAATTCATAACAATCTCAGAAAGTTGGGGAATATAAAATACGATGCCGCCAAGTGTAACCACTTGGCGGCGTTGGGGCTAGTAGAGTTCTCGTATAGTTACGTAAAGGCTGGCGTAACTAAGCTTAGAATCTTCAGCGTATTGCCAGTGCATTATCGCTACGCTTAGTTAAGCGGAGCAATAAAGCGGCTTTCTTCACTGGATACTTCTGTTTGAGTAGCCTCATCATAAACAACAAACTTAATATTAGATTTGCTTTCTGTTAAGTCTGCTGGATCAACTTCAATACTGATCGGATAAGCACGCAACTCGTTACTTTGCAGAGTAATCAGCTTAGGAATATCCGAAATAAATGATGCCGGTAATCCTAGTACTTCAATACGATACGTATGTTCATGCTGGCTCATGTTCATCATTTCTAACGTGTAAGAGTTTCTTACCGTATCGTTAGCTGTAAGTTGATATAAAGCACCACGGTCACGAATAACATCAACTTCTACCGCTGTTCGCGATGCCATAGCGTAGACCAAAGCAGACATCATGATCAGTAACACTGTTGCATAACCAACTAAGCGAGGGCGGAAGAAGTTGGTTTTGCCACCTTCTAATTCATGCTCGGTCGTGTAACGAACTAAGCCTCGCTCGTAGCCCATTTTGTCCATGATCGAATCACAGGCATCGACGCACAATGCACAACCGATACACTGATACTGCAAGCCGTCACGAATATCGATACCGGTAGGACAAACCTGCACACATAAGTAACAGTCGATACAGTCTCCTAAGCCTTCGGCTTGCGGATCAACGCCTTTCTTACGAGGACCACGGCCTTTTTCACCTTCACCGCGCTTTTCGTCATAAGAAACAATCAAGGTATCTTGGTCAAACATAACTGATTGGAAGCGAGCATATGGGCACATGTGAATACATACCTGCTCACGCAACCAACCTGCGTTTAAATAGGTTGCTAAGGTAAAGAAGCCAATCCAAAAAATTTCCCAGCTATTTAAAGCAAAGGTTACTAGGTTTGGAACCATCTCGCGAATAGGAGAGAAATAGCCAATAAAGGTGATGCCTGTTGCTAAAGACAACAGCAACCAAACAAGGTGTTTAGCAGATCGACGAATAAGCTTTTCTTTGCTCATCGGTGCATTGTCCATCTTGATACGCTGATTACGCGTTCCTTCGATTTTTTCTTCAATCCACATGAATACAAAAGACCATGAAGATTGTGGGCAGGTATAACCACACCAGACGCGTCCAGCAAGGTTAGTTACGGTGAATAAACCGTAAGCTGCAATAATGAGTAGGCCGGATAATAAAAAGAAATCTTGTGGCCAAAAAGTAATACCAAAAATATGGAACTGGCGAGCAGGAAGATCCCAAAGCACGGCTTGGCGGTCATCCCAGGTAAGCCACGGAGTAGCAAAGAATAGGGCCATTAAGCCCCAAAGACTGTAAGAACGAATTTTTTGAAATAGTCCGTGAATTTCACGAACTTGGATCTTCTCTCGAGGAACGTACAAAGATTTAACTTCGGGAGTAACGTTTTTAACTGGAATTTTACTCATCTTATACAACGCCTTTAATGAGGGAGTGATCTATATAACTATGTATTTATATTGATTGTAAAGCTCGTTTTATAATGCGCAAACAAAAAAAGCGGCATAAGGCCGCTTCTTTAAATACCTTGACCTAAATCAAGGTATGCCTTGCATTGAGCTACTGTGCGGTTTCTTTGTGAGACAAAGAATACACATAAGCAGATAACACATGGATTTGCTCTTTAGAGAAGCGATCTTTCTGAGCTGGCATTAAACCGTTACGACCATGACGGATTGTAAATTCAATCTGTTTAGTCGAACCACCGTATAACCAAACTTCATCCGTTAGGTTAGGTGCGCCTAGCATTTGCATGCCTTTACCATCAGCGCCGTGACATGCTGCACAAGCCTGCATGAAAACAGGAGCGCCAGCTTCAGCTTTATCAGCGTCATGCTTAAGGCCAGACAAACTACGTACATATTGTACAGTTTGACCCATTTGCTCATCAGTCATGTTTGGCATTACACCCTTAGCAGGCATCATACCAGCACGGCCGTTAGTAATCGTATTAACGATATCTTCAGGAGTGCCACCATATAACCAATCGTTATCGGTTAAGTTAGGGAAGCCCTGTGAGCCTCTAGCGCTAGAACCGTGACATACAGAGCAGTTACTTGCGAAAATACGCTGACCTGTTTTCAAAGCTTCTTTATTGTTCACAAGTTCAGTGATTGGCGTAGCGGCATATTCTGCGAATAATGGCGCAACTTTCTCATCAAACTTTTGAACTTCATTTTCCCACTGTGCAACCTGGCCCCAAGGAACCTGCTTGCCATCAACTTCTACAGTTAAGAAACCTTTCATGTTTGCAAGCCCGTAAGCTGCAATGTAGCCAACTGCGAATATGATAGTCGCCCAGAACATCATTACCCACCAGCGAGGTAATGGGTTGTCTAGTTCTGTAATACCATCGTATTCATGGCCAGTTGTCTCATCAGTTTCTTCACTGTGAACTTGAGTTTTGCTGCTGAATTGAATCAGCAAACCACAGGCGATTAGGGAGCCAAATACAATGGCAATTACCCAGACGCTCCAAAATGTACTTAAAGCACTCATAATTTTTACTCCGAACCTTTGTCGTCGCGCGTTTTTTTCTGATCAGTACTGTCGTTAACAGTCTCTTCACTTACAATGTCGTCATCTTCCTTAAAAGGAATCATGGCATCATCTTCAAAGCGATTCTTGTGGCGAGAGCTATACGCCCAAGCCACAATGCCCAAGAATGCAAACAGTGCGAAAACCGTTCCTAAACCGCGTATGACGTTAATATCCATAGGTTATTGCTTATCTTTCATGATGGTGCCTAATTGCTGCAAGTAAGCAACAACGGCTTCAATTTCACGCACACCATCAACAGCCGCTTTAGCGCCTTCGATGTCAGCATCAGTGTAAGGAACCCCTACAGCACGCAATGCTTTCATTTTCTTAGGTGTAACACGACCATCTACGGTATTTTCAAATAACCACGGATAGGAAGGCATAATGGACTCAGGTACAACGTCACGAGGGTTGTACAAGTGTGCGCGGTGCCATTCATCAGAATAACGCTCACCAACACGTGCTAGGTCAGGACCAGTACGCTTAGAACCCCACAAGAATGGGTGCTCATATACGTGTTCGCCAGAACGAGTGTAGGTGCCATAACGCTCAGTTTCAGCACGGAACGGACGAATCATTTGTGTATGGCATACTGCACAGCCTTCACGAATGTAAATGTCACGGCCTTCAAGCTGAACAGCGTTTAAAGGCTTAAGGCCTTCAACAGGTTCGTTGGTATTTTTGTCCCAGAAAAGTGGAACAACCTCTACCAAACCACCCCAAGCAATAGCGATGACGATCAATACGATCATCAGACCAAGGTTTTTCTCAATAATGTCATGATTCATTTCAGAAATTCCCCTTATGCCTGAGCTGCAACGAGAGCTTTATTGCTGTCACTTACAGTTCTATAAACGTTGTACGCCATAATCAGCATGCCTGTTAAGAACAAAGCACCACCGATAACGCGAACAACATAACCTGGGTGAGACGCCTCTACAGACTGTACAAAAGAGTAAGTCAAAGTACCGTCAGCATTCACAGCACGCCACATTAGACCTTGCATAATACCGTTAACCCACATCGCAGCGATGTATAAAACAGTACCAATTGTGGCTAACCAGAAGTGAGTATTGATTAAGCTAGTTGAATACATTTCGCCTGCTTTGCGGCCAAACATAATTGGAATCAAGTGGTACAAAGCACCAATAGAAACCATTGCAACCCAACCTAGCGCACCCGAGTGTACGTGACCGATAGTCCAGTCAGTATTGTGAGATAACGCGTTTACAGTCTTGATAGACATCATTGGGCCTTCGAAGGTAGACATACCGTAGAAAGACAAAGAAACAACCAAGAAACGTAAAATAGGGTCTGTACGCAATTTGTGCCATGCGCCCGATAGCGTCATCATACCGTTGATCATCCCACCCCAAGAAGGTGCTAGTAGAACCAAAGACATAACCATACCTGCAGTTTGTGCCCAGTCTGGAAGTGCAGAGTAGTGCAAGTGGTGAGCACCGGCCCAAACGTATAAAGAGATCAATGCCCAGAAGTGAACAATTGATAAACGGTAAGAGTAAACTGGACGTTCAGCTTGCTTAGGTACGAAGTAGTACATAATGCCCAAGAAACCAGCTGTTAAGAAGAAACCAACAGCGTTGTGTCCCCACCACCACTGAACCATTGCATCAACAGTACCCGCATAAATAGAATACGACTTAGTCAATGTAACTGGGATAGCTAGGTTATTACCGATGTGTAGAATGGCGATCATGATCATAAACGCAGCGAAGAACCAGTTAGCCACATAAATGTGCGGTTCTTTACGTTTAGTAATGGTGCCTAAGAAGTTTACGCAGTAAGCAACCCAAACGATGGCAATCAAAATATCGATTGGCCATTCAAGTTCAGCGTATTCTTTGGTGCTTGTCATACCCATTGGCAAAGTAATAGCAGCCAATACGATAACTAGGTTCCAGCCCCAAAACGTGAACGACGCTAACGTGTCAGAAAACAAACGCGTCTGACAAGTACGTTGAACAATATAATAGGATGTGGCAAATAATGCAGAACCACCAAAAGCGAAAATCACGGCATTAGTATGCAGTGGGCGTAAGCGGCCAAAAGACAGCCAAGGAGTATCAAAGTTTAGTGCAGGCCAAGCGAGTTGGGCAGCAATTAGTACACCGACGGTCATACCGACGATGCCCCAAACAACAGTCATAATGGCAAATTGTCTTACCACTTTGTAGTTGTATACGGGATGATCAAATGCAGTGCTCATGATCAGATTCCATTTAACAGCGAGGATTGAGGGGTTAAAAAACGGCGTAATTATGATCTTTCAGACACAACTTTGCAAATGAAGGATTCGAAAAACGCTTATCTAAAAAAAATAAATAACATTTTTTTTAGGTCTAGGTTGATTATTGAACACCTTCAGCAATATTGCTATAGATCAAGGCAGTACAAGCCTGAAAAAGATGAGATTCAACAACTTAGATTTTTTATAATAGAAGTCTTTACTATGAGTTTCTTGATTTAAAACAACTTTTCTTTGTTAATTATACGAATTATCAAATTTAGAGGAATTATTGTGGAAATTTTAACCAATGGGCCAGAATGTGGACCCGTTTATGTGTTTGCCCATGGTGCTGGTGCCGATATGAAGTCCGAGTTTATAACGCAAGTGGCTGAAAAACTTGCAGAAAAAGGCATTCGTGTCGTGCGTTTCAATTTTCCATATATGATTAAACGCGCCGAAGACGGCAAACGTCGCCCACCAGATCGTGCACCAAAATTAATGGCGGCGTATGAAGACGTTATTAAAAAATTAAATTGCCCCGTCGTATTGGGAGGGAAATCGATGGGAGGAAGAATGTCGTCTATGCTGATGGCTGAAAATTCGCAGCGAGATAAAAAAGACCAACTTCCTATATTAGGCAGCGCGTGTTTAGGTTATCCATTTCATGCCCCTAAAAAAGATCCAAAAGAACGCTTAGATCATTTAAAACAATTAACTGAGCCACTATTAATTGTACAAGGCACACGAGATGCTTTGGGAAATCAAGAAGAAGTCAATGGATATACAAAAGCAGAAGAAATCAATTCATCCATTAAAGTGAGTTGGTTAGAAGATGGTGATCACGATTTAAAACCGCGTAAAATATCAGGATTCAGCCACCAGCAGCACATTGATAGTGCCGTTGAGCAGGTAGCTGAGTTTGTACTTAAATTAAGCCCGCAGAGCTAAAATCTAGTTGCTGAAGCGAGATTAAGCAGTTAGAACCGTAATTTTTTCTGGCTGTTCTAAAATCGGCTGAATCGTCGAAATGACTTGGCGTCGGCTCTCTGAGTCGCGCCATTCTTTCCAGGCTGGCAAGCTTCTCCAGTTGGTAATAATGACACGGTGATTATCATCTTCAGCATCTTTGAAGTTAGCACCCGACATATAACCGGGTGCTTCTAAGATCGCTCTTAAGGTATTTTTAATAGAAGCGTCGTAAGTGGATTCCATACCTTGAGCAATTTTACGCTCGATAATTACCTTAATCATTGTCCTACCTTAGAAGAAAATTTATAAAAAAGCTGATGCTAGCCTTATGTTATAAGGGTTAGGCATATAATATCAATCGTTTAGTACATAAGTAGTACAATAAATAGTACAGAATTTTTAATGGAGAAGATTAGTGGATAAAATTGAAAATAGTGACTCGAGTTTTTGTTGCCGATGGCGAAGTTGTTGATTCTGGACAGCCACTCTTTCAACTGGATGATCGTAGCTTTAAATTAGCGGTTAAACAGGCAGAGAATGAACTAGCACGTTCTATTAAAAGCACCAAAGCAACGGCGGCTTCAATATTGTCATCGCAAGCGGTTGTTAATGAAGCGCACATCAAACTAGAAAATGTAAAAGCATCGACCAACCGCACGTTAGCTTTGGCTAAGCGCCAGTTACTCTCCGCCGGTGATGCTGAAGATGCACGCGCCCAACTAGAAGCAGCAGAAGCCGCTTATGCACAAGCAGATGCGAGTCTAAAAAGCTCAATCTTAGCTTTAGGAGCAGAAGACGATACCAACTTAGATGTTCAAGCCGCTCAAATTGCCTTAGAGAAAGCACAACTGAATCTATAATACACCACAGTGAAAGCGCCAACTCACGGAGTAGTAACTAATATGCGCTTAGCGATTGGGCAATATGTTGCACAGGCAATCCAGCGTTAACCTTTATTGATACACGTGGTGCTTGGATTTCAATCGATTTGCGTGAAAACCAATTAGGTAACGTTGATATCGGTGATGAAGTCGACGTGTCATACGGTATTAGATACCAGTAATATGGTATTGGCCATGGCTGCCGTATTTGCTTTGGTTTTTCCAACCAAACAGCATCAATTTGATGAAGCTAAAGAGCGCAGCTACGCCACTCTATTGGGCGGTGGTTTGGCTTTGACTGTATTAGGTTTAACCGATTGGATGGGGCATCTTAGTATTTTGGCGGCATTGCTTTTTTTAGTTGCACTCTTTTTGGGTGATCGCATGATAAATGGACGACAACCGCCGATGGTATACCAGTTTGCGCTATCCGTTATGATCGCATTGACCTTGGGGGCATTAACCAATCAAGAGCCTGTTGCCGCTACTACGTTAAGAGTGAGTCTGACATTGGTGGGTGCTGTAGGCGCTGCTTATTTATCAGCTTTGTTAGAGAACATCTTTTTACCTCACTTAAAAATTGATACAAGTTGGAATAAAAATCCAGATTAACGTCAATAACTTACCTGAAATGTGAGCCAAAATTGAATTCTCTGCGTACCAGCAGTCTACTCATTTAATTACGTCCTTTAATTACGTTAATGTTTAATACTTAGGAATCACATGCCGCAACCTAAACACTCGCTCTGGCGATACGTTGTTATTTTATTTGCTGTCGGTTTGTTTGCTTGTGCGTTTTTATACGCAGCGGGCGTTATTGGCAATAAAGACAAAGTCACGGCGCAATCTTTTGTTAATTTACAAGAAGGTAAAGCGGTTACATTAGATTCAAACCATGCAGGGTTTAGACGCGCCCATGCAAAAGGTATTTGTGTGAGTGGAGAATTTCAAGCGAATGGCGGTTTACAGCCTTATTCGATCGCTTCTATTTTTCAAACGGGATCAACTCCGTTTATAGGACGTTTTTCTATTGCAGGAAATAACCCGCTAGCACCAGATTTGAATGCCCCAGTGCGCAGTTTGGCGCTCAGTTTCGAAGATCCTAAATGGCGCTTAGCTATGAATACTCCTCCTGTTATGGCGGTGAGTACACCAGAAGATTTTTATCAGCAATTAGTTGCTTTGTCGCCAGATCCACCTAGATCAATCAACTGAAGCGCATGCAGATGCACTGCAAATTGATCTAGTTGAACAATTAAAAGCAGGTTCAGTCAGTTTCGATCTTATTTTTACTCTGGCCGATATCAGTGATAACGAAAATGATCCGGCAATTGCTTGGCCGCAAGATCGCGAAACCATAAATGCTGGTACTGTGGTTATTAATAGCAGCTCACCGCAGCATAATGGCGCATGTGATGGTCTGCGTTTTGATCCGCTGGTATTGCCAGAAGGTATTGAACTCACCAAAGATCCTATTTTAAATGCGAGATCCGCAGCGTACGCAGAATCTTACCGACGTCGTGCAAAAGAAAGTTTCTTTGGATTGTTCAAGCAGGGTGAAGAATAATGAGCGCAAAAATACATATGAAGGCAACGGCTAGTCCGAAAAAGCAAGTAACAAACTATCCGTTCAGTGCAAAGCTGCTTCACTGGGCAAGTGCGTTAATTATTATATCAATGCTTTTTTTAGGTGTTGCTATGATTACCTCGCTGGCAACGTGGCAGCCTATTGCATTGGCTTTACACCAATCGTTTGGGATTGCTGTTTTGGTATTAGTTGTTATTCGTTTGTTGAATAAATTACGCATTGATACTCCCAGCTTACCCAGTGATTTATCGACAGCACAGCGTTTGGCCGCCGAAGGCAGTCACATATTGCTCTATTTGGCCATGATTGCCTTACCGCTGTTAGGTTGGTTGATGCAAAGTGCTAATGGTATAGATGTGAATGTATTTGGTTTGTTTGCTTTACCCGCCTTGCTGGGCCCAAATATTGAAATGTATGGGTTCTTAAGAGAGCTGCATGGCTTGGTGGCTTGGTTATTATTTGCGTTAATACTGCTTCATATTGCTGGAGCCTTATATCATGGTCTAGTAAGGGGCGATAATGTCCTTAAATCAATGACGATATCTTCTGAACCAGCAAGCAAGAGTAAACTCATTTGAAACGTATATAACCGTATTGATGGATGACATTAACCTACAGAGTATATTGATCTGGCTCTAGGATTTCTGGGTAAACATCTGTATGCTGGCGAAAATATTAACGAGGCTTAGATCTTATGCTTTTGATGTACCGTTACCTGTTATTAACCCTACACTTTATAATCAGTTCTATTGTTTGCTTAGTGATTGTCATGTTCCGCCCGTTTCACCACAGTAATAGCCGGATCATCGCACAAATTTACTCGCAGATTGGTCGCCGAATCATCGGTTTGAAGATCGTTCATCACAACCAGGAAATCATGAAAAACCATGAACCTTGTGTTGTTGTGGCCAATCACCAGAGCAACTGGGATTTATTTATTGTTGGTTCAATCGTTCCTAAAAGAATGGTGAGCTTGGGTAAAAAAAGCCTAAAGTGGTTACCGTTTTTTGGCCAGGTATATTGGTTAGGCGGTAATATTTTGGTCGATCGTGGCAATCGTAAAAAAGCGATGGAAGCGATGGAAACAACCAAAAAAGCCTTAACTACAAAAGATACGTCTATTTGGTTCTTTGCTGAAGGTACACGTAACCACGGTAAAAACATGCTGCCTTTCAAAAAAGGGGCATTTGTTACCGCTGTGAATGCGGGTGTTCCGATTATTCCAGTGTGTACCAGCAGCTATTTGGATGGGTTTAGTTTAGCCAAATTAGACAATGGTACTGCGCACATAAAAGTACTTGAACCTATTGAAACCAAAGGTTTGACGTTAGACGATGTTGACCAATTGATGCTTGATACTCATTTGGCAATGATGGACGGCATTCAAGAAATGGATGAAAAGTCCCGCCAGTCCAGAGCGTCGACATAACGGCGACATAACGGCGACATCGCATAGACATAGCGATAATTTATAACCGCAATCTCTATTTAAACTACAGCGCGCAAGGGCAATCCTTCCGCGCTGTAGTTTTTTGTGCCCTAAATTAATGCCCACTAAAATAGTATGAAATAGAAAACTTCTTAACCTAAATTAATTTTATATAAGCCATATCTAGTAATCTATTTTCATTTTTGGCACTACATGTAGTGTTTTATCGAATGAAAGTGGAATTCTAAGGAATAGGGCTATGAGCGAAAAAATAATCGGTGAACAGCAGATTCTAGATGGCAGTAGGCTGGAAACAAGTACGTCGTTGTCACTACCACTGCAAGATGCGTCTCTTGATATTTGGGATAGCAAATACCGATTAAAGACCGCTCAGAGCGAACCGCTCGACCAGGACGTGAATGCGACTTTTCAGCGAGTAGCGCAGGCATTGTCTTTGGTTGAAAAAAATAAAACATTACAAACTAAGTGGCAGAAGAAGTTTGAGTGGGCCATGCGTTGGGGCGCCATTCCTGCAGGGCGGATTATGTCGAACGCGGGTGCCTCAAAGCACAAGCCGGCAACGTCGACCATCAACTGCACCGTGTCAGGCATCATTGAGGATTCGATGTTGGGCATTTTAGATAAAGTGCAGCAAGCAGGGCTGACCCTTAAAGCAGGGTGTGGGATTGGTTACGAGTTTTCAACCTTGCGACCAAAGGATGCGTTTGTAAATGGTGCAGGCGCTTATACATCCGGCCCACTCTCCTTTATGGATATTTATGACAAGATGTGTTTTACCGTTTCATCAGCAGGCGGTCGACGGGGTGCGCAAATGGCGACCTTCGACGTATCGCATCCCGACGTTTTAGACTTTATTAAAGCCAAGCGCGAAAACGGACGTCTACGTC
>OJEO01000139.1_pt1 | contig 34472 bp, 29 predicted proteins | sample 1593621 | NCBI WGS metagenome assembly OJEO01 (sample SAMN05416875, study PRJEB24817) | seawater metagenome | isolation source: Sea water | place: Canada:Atlantic | collected 2013-11
AGTTTGTTGGCGCTGTCCCATAGGGTTTCTTCGAAGCTGGTTGTTTTTTTAACGGTTTTTTTGGCTGTTTTTTTGGCTGGGGCTTTTTTAACGGGAGCTGTGGGCTGTGTCATGGCGACCTGCGATGTTCGGTGTTTAAGTAGTGTTTCTGAATGCTGTATTTGGCTATTGTATCTATTGTTAGCGATAAGTGGCTAATTTATTAATGACTCTCTGTATTGGCTGTTACATACTCGTTCGTTGGTTATAGAAATAATATAAAGGAGCTAATATGGAAATAACGATTATTTTTATGGTTGTTGTTGCGGTGCTTGCTATTGGTACTTATCTAGGGCACAAACAAAAAAAGGCCCCGAAGGGCCCAAAACATTAGAAGAAACCTAATGGGTTTATGTCGTAACTGACCAATAAGTTTTTGGTTTGTTGGTAGTGACCTAAAGCCATTTTGTGGTTTTCGCGGCCAACGCCTGATTTTTTATAACCACCAAATGCGGCATGTGCTGGATATTGGTGGTAGCAGTTTGTCCACACTCGTCCGGCTTGGATGTTGCGTCCCATGCGATAGGCTAGGTTGCTATCGCGGGTCCAAAGTCCTGCGCCAAGGCCAAATTCACTATCGTTAGCAATGGCTAATGCTTCGGCTTCGTCTTTAAAGGTAACGATACTAACGACAGGGCCAAAAATTTCTTCTTGGAAGATGCGCATGTCGTTAGTGCCTTTAAATAAGGTTGGTTCCATATAAAAACCGTTTTCAAACCCAGCAACCGTAGCAACGTTACCACCCGTTAATAGTTCTGCCCCTTCTTCTTTGCCTATGTCCATATAACTAAGAATTTTATCGAATTGTTGTTTCGATGCTTGTGCCCCCACTTGAGTTTCGGTATCTAATGGATCGCCTCGTTTTATGCTTTTGGTGCGTTCAATAACAAGTTTAATGAAGTCGTCGTAGATGGATTCATGAACCAATGCTCTAGATGGGCAGGTACACACTTCACCTTGGTTAAAGAAGGCTAAAACCAGCCCTTCAACGCATTTACTTAGGTAGGATTCTTCGTGGTTCATAATGTCGGCAAAATAGATATTTGGCGACTTGCCACCCAGTTCAACTGTTGATGGAATGATGTTTTCAGCTGCACATTTCAAAATATGCGAGCCCACAGGGGTTGAGCCAGTAAAGGCAATTTTTGCGATGCGCTTGCTTGTTGCTAACGCTTCACCGGCTTCTTGGCCAAAGCCATTTACGATATTTAATACCCCTGGTGGTAGTAGGTCGGCGATTAATTTAACAAATTCTAGAATGGATGCTGGCGTTTGCTCGGCTGGTTTTAAAACAACGCAGTTTCCTGCTGCAAGCGCTGGTGATAGTTTCCATGCCGCCATTAGTAACGGGAAGTTCCAAGGTATGATTTGGCCAACAACCCCTAACGGTTCGTGAAAGTGATAGGCAACGGTATGCTCGTCTAGTTCTGCTGCACTGCCTTGTTGGGCTCGTAAGCAACCCGCAAAATAGCGAAAGTGGTCAGCTGCCAAGGGGATATCGGCATTAAGGGTTTCACGTACGGCTTTGCCATTGTCCCAAGTTTCTGCAACGGCAAGACGTTCTAGATTCTCTTCTATTCGGTCGGCGATTTTAAGTAAGATGTTAGAGCGTTCTGTTGCTGATGTTTTTCCCCAAGCATCTCGCGCTGCGTGTGCTGCATCTAAAGCAAGGTTGATGTCTTCTGCCGAAGATCGCGGCACACGGCAAAATACTTCACCGTTTACGGGGCTAACATTGTCGAAGTATTCTCCTTTAACTGGCGGAACCCAAGTTCCACCAATAAAGTTTTCATATTGCTCTTGGAATGAGACTAGGCTACCCGCTGTTCCTGGTTTTTCATAAATCATTCTGTATCTCCACATGTATTATTTTTATTAGGTCAAACAGAGACCCATACCTTTCTCTTACACTGTAGAAACTTCTGAGATTAAAAACTTGCTTGCCAGTCCATGTTACTTGCCTGTGTATCCTTTTTATATTGACCTTATTAGTTGTAATGTGGATGATTGGATGAATCGACACCAGCATTAAAAAAATAATTCGATAGGTGTGTTTATGAGGTGTAGTTATGAGTAAAGCTTATATGAACCAAAATATACTTACGGTTAAAAGGAAGGCGCCCACTAAGTTGGTGGAGAATCGTATTTCTTTTGCTGGCCCTCACTCAGAACTCAGCATTTATGACACTTACGAGCCTGCTCAGAAGGTGAGCCTGCAAGCTAATTCTTTGCTTTATTGCGGTATGATCTCTGGTGAAAAGATTATGCATACTAAAGACAAAGAAAATATTTCTTTTTTGCCTCATGAGTCATTTATTTTATCTCCTAACGAAGAAATCCTTATAGATTTTCCCAAAGCTCAACTAGATAGCCCCACTACATGCCTTACTGTAGAAATATCTAAAGAGCGGGTTCATCAAATATGCGAGCGTATGCATGACATTATGTCATCAACGTCTATACCGATTGATTGCCCTATTGATCCAAACCAGCCATTGCATACTGTCCACACTCAAGCGACTCAGCAACTTCTAAATAGGCTGATCGATTATTTTGTGCAGGATGACCCCGACCGAGATTTATTGGTCGACTTTGGTGTAAATGAATTAGTAACGCGCATTTTACGCCACCACGGCCGCGATGCTTTGTTGCATTTTACACAGCATAATCCGAGCGCTAATGGCTTAACCTGCGTTGTTCATTGGATTGAACAGAACCTCTCTATGCCTTTAGATATTACCGAGCTTAGTAAAATAGCGTGCATGAGCCGTAGCCGTTTTTATGAAATGTTTAAACGCCAGCTAGGTTGTACTCCTAGGGAATATCAGCATCAACGCAGAATGTCACGAGCCTACTTAAGATTGCAGGAAAACACATCTGTTACAGAGGTTAGTTATGAACTGGGGTACCAAAGCCTAAGTCACTTTAGTCGTCGCTTTCACCAGCACTTTGGTATTACGCCGAAGAAGATGTCGCAAGCCACTTTACTGAGTTAAATTAGCTGTTAGCATTTGAGCAGCCATTTTTTATATTTTGTGATACTGCAAAAAGTGGTCTTTAATTAAATGATGGCAGACAGATTTCGCTTGTAAAACAAAAGGTATAAAAGACTCATGTGGTTTTCAAAAAAGAAGTTGTTAGATGAGATAAGCCTTTTAAAGCTAGAGGTTGAAAATTTCCAAACTATTAAAAAAGAGCTGAGAGAAGAGATGCCGATAATGGCTTACGCGTTATTGAAGAAGCGATTCAAAGGGTTAATTTACTATCTTCGCAATTAAAAAGTGCGAGTACTGGCATTAATAACTTAGACATTCAGTCTGAAAAAATCTCTAAGTTAGTAGAAAGTATTAAAAGCATTGCAGACCAAACAAATTTGCTGGCTTTAAATGCGGCCATTGAGGCAGCCCGAGCAGGTGATCAAGGGCGTGGGTTTTCAGTGGTTGCCGATGAGGTTCGCCAATTGGCGTCTAGATCAAGCTCTGCAACGGAAGAGATTATTGCGGTTGTGTCGGAAAACAAGGTACTGACTCAAGAAGCTGTAACACAAATTAATGCCAGCTTAAACGAATCTCGAGAAGCTCTTGAATTATCAAACAAGGCGGGTTCTGTGATTAACGATATTCAAACTGGCGCGAAGGAAGTAGTTGAAGCTGTGAGTCAGTTTAGAACCAACTTGTGATAAGAGTTTTTTATCACAAGCTTTGCTCTTTAGTTAACTTACTCTTTAGTTGAACAGTTAAAAAGTTAAACCCATACGACTATCTAGGCTAAATCTTTTGGGTGGATCTAAGCGCTTGAATGTCGTGCCCTGTAGGCGCTTCGTGTATACGCAAATCAAACTCTGGCAGGGTGGCGAAAATATGGTCGAAAATATCTGACTGAATATTTTCATACGCGACCCAGCTAGTGGTGTTGGTAAACGCATAAATTTCTATGGGTAAGCCTTCTGCCGTCGATTGCAGCTGCCTAACCATTAAGGTCATATTTTGATGTATGTTTGGGTGGTTTTTTAAATAATTCACAAGGTACTGCCTAAAGGTACCAATATTAGTTAAGCGGCGGCCATTTACTAGAACCGACAGGTCGCTATTTTTCTTGGCATTTTCTTGTTCTATTTCTTGCTGTCGTTCTGGCAGGTAATCTCCTAATAGCTCAGCCTTGCTTAATCTTTCAAATAGTTCTGCGTCGATAAACCGAATGCTATTAGTATCTATTTGCAGGCTTCTGCGTATTCTTCGGCCTCCTGACTCTGTCATGCCGCGCCAGTTTTTAAAGGAGTCTGATATTAAGGCGTATGCGGGAATGGTGGTGATGGTATTGTCCCAGTTCTGAACTTTTACCGTTGTTAAAGCTATGTCGATAACATCACCATCGGCACCATATTTTGGCATCTCTAACCAATCACCGACCGATAACATTTGGTTTGCCGACAACTGAATACCCGCTACTAGACCTAGAATTGAATCTCTAAATACTAATAATAAAACTGCCGATATTGCCCCTAAACCACTGAGCAATATTAATGGTGATTTGCCAATGAGTGCCGCTACAGCCAATAAACCAACAAACAGGCTTGAGATGAGTTTTATTGTTTGAATAAGCCCTCTAAAAGGAAAGCGTATATGACTGCCGTTTTTGTAAATTACGCTTTGAAAAGAATCGAGCGCAGAAAAAAGAGAGAGTAATCCAAACAGTAATATCAACTGGGTTGAAATGCCTTGAACCAGTTGTAATATTAACGTTTCTTCTTCAAACCAAATGCCAGCTTGTAGGTGTACAACAACACCTTGAATGGTATAAGAAATGCGATGGAAGAGGGTATTTTCTAGTAACGCTTTTTGCCACAGGCCGCCTTTTTTTTCTGCTAAAGTTAGCAACGATCGGCGTAAAAACACATGCAAAAAAACATGTAATAAGAGCGAGAATACCCCGAGCCAAATTAGCACTAGGCCATCAAACATGAATTCAGAGCCTGTTGGCAGATAATTATCTAACCAAGACATCAATAAATTTTTAACTTGATCGCGTGTGCTATCCATTATTTTTTGCCTTTTTTAAACTTAAGCAGACAGCCATTTAAAAATTTCTGGCTGTATCTGAGGGAAGTATTTACCACCAATGCTCCAGTGGCAGCAACCTGGAATTTCCACTAACTTGCAGCGGGAGCCAAGTCGTTTAGCGATATTTCGCTGAACACTAATCGGCGTTATTCTATCGGCAGTGCCTCCAATAATTAACACGGGGCAATTTATGTTTGCTTCGTTAAAGTACGCTGCCGAACGTTTTCCTAATAATAGTCCCATAGAAATCTGTAAGGTGGCCATGCCTGATTCATAAGTACTTTTGCTATAAATCTCTTGCTGCAAGTCAGTGCTTTGCGAGTTAGCAATGCCATAACGAATATTTTCTATTTTTACTTCGGTAATGCTTTTCCACAAAGGGAAGCGTAACAAGTTAGCGCCGAATGTTCTAATCGCCGATAAACTTAGGCCATTTATACCTGCAGGAGCAGCAGAAGAAAAAAGCACTAAACGTTCACAAGGTACTTGTGCCGCTGCTAACTGAACCAGCAACCCACCCATAGAGTGCCCAACTAAAATAGGGGGAGTATTTTGTTGTTTAATTCGCTCAACAATGTGTTGTACATAATCTTGCAAGCGTGCTTGGGCTAAACTTTTTATGCTGGCTGGTGTGTGTTCTTGCTTGCTATGGTGATAAGGCAAACACAAGGCTTCTGTTGGATATCCTTGTTCTGTGAAAGCGTCTTGTACTTCTTTTAATGTGTCTTGATTACTCCACATTCCATGAACCAGTATAACAACTGGTTTTATGCCCTGTTTAGGCTGCATAACTCGTCCTTTTTTATATTACCGCTGTTTTGCAATTAGTTATTCTAATTAGAAAGCTGTTTTCGAAAGTTTATTAGTATAGCGACGCGGGCAAAAGTATCAGTTTCGAATTTCTAATGGAAGTTTATTACTGGATAATTCTTGATCTAAATTCGTTTTTTGCGCGCTAGTAAGACATTTTTTATTATTTCTAGATAATCTACGCAATTTGATCCATATTGTATAAATTCAATGTTTGATTTTCTCTAAAACAATAGGGATAACAATAGGGATTAAGGAGCTGTTTGTGACTAGCCAAGCAATTAAAAATACAGTGTTAGATTTTTGGTTTAACGAAGCGGGCCCTGATACTTGGTTTGTAAAAAGTGATGACTTTGACCAAACCCTCACCGAACGTTTTTCTGATGTTGTGCAACAAGCCGCAGCTGCAGAGTTTTATTCTTGGCGCAGTACAGTTCAAGGCCGCCTTGCTGAAATTATTGTATTAGATCAGTTATCGCGCAACATTTACCGCGATACGCCTGCCGCTTTTGCTCAAGACCAAATGGCTCTGGCTTTGGCACAAGAAGCCGTTGCCATGGGCGCAATGCAAGAACTAAAAGAGTTGAATGAGCGGCGCTTTATTCTAATGCCTTATATGCACAGTGAGTCCACTTTAATTCACCAACAGGCTGAGCAGTTATTTAAGCAGCATACTGACGAGCAAACTTATGGTTTTGAGATTCGCCATAAAGTGATTATCGATCGTTTTGGCCGCTACCCTCATCGAAATGAGATTTTAGGCCGCAAATCTACAGATGAAGAAATTGAGTTTTTAAAAGGCCCTAACTCATCTTTTTAATTCACTTATCTTGGCTATTTTTTAGGCGTTATTTCAGATGTTTATTTTAAGCGTTTCGTTTACGCTTACTAAATAAGTTATTGCCTAATATATTAATACCTTTACCATTGCCGCATAAAAGAACATGAGTGCAAATAACCACACTATTTAGGATATAAGTGGCTCTTCCCCTTTTTCCTATCTATTGTCGTGGAAACTTTGCGCACGCAACCTACTTTTTAAGGAAGATCAGTAAGAATGAAGCCCTTGTTACCACTGTTAATCACCTCGTGGTGTCTATTCTATACAGCTAATGTCAATGCATTTGAATTTTTAAATGTGTTTTCTTCAGACAAAGCTGAAGAGAAGAAAGAAGCTCAAAAGCCCGTTCGTAAAATGCCTGATTACCACGCATGTGACGCCAATCAGTCAGATGCTTTTATTGCTTTAGCTGGGCAGATTCGCACAACAGTAAGTAGTGAAGTTAATACCAGTTCCTCTGAAGAAAAGTGGTACTTCATTACCCTGGCAACTAAGAACGATAGTCTTAACCAGTCAGTTTCTAGTAGTGCCGACATCATTGGTGCAACGATAGAGAAGCAAGAAAACGGAAGAGTTTGTGTATCTCTAAGCGGTACCGATGCTCTAAAGTCGGCGAATACTCATATCGACGATGTACTTAAAATTGATAAAGATATTGATAACTACAACTTCGAGCAAAGAGTGGTTTACGCCAACACAATTATTTCTTTGGTTAGCAAGGGAGGCAATTTAGTTGTTGCTAGCAGCCATTACGACCGTCTTGATGTTAATCGTGTTGCTAAATATGAACAGGCAGTTAAAAGCGCGCAAGACTTTTTAACTAAGGGCGCATTGCGCTTTACCGGCTCCGCACCACGCAACTTATCAGTTGATGGTAAAAAAGCTGTTTATGGCAATACGCTATTCCTACCAGCTGGCCAGTACTCGTATAAAGCATCTTACGCTGATGCTTGCTCGCAATCTGAAACCTTTGTCATTGAGAAGAGCGAAGAAGAAGTTATTGAGTTAGAACGCAACGAGTACCCTAGCGTTCGTTTTAATGCTCCGGGTGTTACAGCGGAGTCCGTTAATTTGAAATTAGGCACCGAGCGTATCTCCATTGCCGAACTAAAAACGATTACTTCTAACCTTAATGAAAACTGTGAAGTTACATTAAGTTGGCATGCAACGGCTCACGGCCAAACATTGTCGGGTGATGTGTCTCTTGAAGCGGGCGATAATCAAGAAATCACGTTAGATTTTATCAGTCCTGAAACAATGAACAGCATTGCTAGTTTAGGTGCCACATGGCAGACAGGTCATGTTATTGAATTAGCCGGTGGTGGTTGGGTTCCTAGCCATGAAGATGATACAAAAACAGGTGAAGAAATTGGCAGTGCCTTCCCAAATATTCAGGCTTCTTTTTTAACTCTTCATAATGTGGTTGCTCATGGTCCAACGCTTGATTATTCAACGTTTAACGATGCAGAAAGCTATCACCTTGGTTATCAGTTACGTTTGCGCTTAACCAGAACCGGCAAAGACAATATGCCTTTCCACCTGTTTAAGTTACCCATTATCCCGTTCATTTATGGCCAAGCGTCTGTGGGTTATATGAGCTATACCAACGATTTAGATAAAGACGTTCAGACTGATCAAGAAGGTTGGAAAAACGTAGGCATGACATCTTTTGGTGCAGGTGCAACTTATGTTTTAAGTCGTGACTTCGCTTTGGTGGCAAAAGTACAAAAGAACTTTTTCTTAGATGAAGGCGTAAGTACTTATTTAGGTGCTTCTGTTCGCTTTTAAAGCCTAGCTGTAAGTGTTTTCAGCTTGAGTGATAGAAGTAATTAAAGGTAAGGTAAGCGTTCAATATTTAGGTTAAGCCGTTATGGATAGTGAACGTTTATTACTGACAGTTATTTTTTATGGCATCTTGCTGTTTTCCATTGCTTGGTTAACCGAGCGCTATGGTTATAAGATAAAACAGACATGGTTAAGACCTTTGGTTTATACCTTGTCGATTGGCGTTTATTGCAGCTCTTGGACCTTTCTAGGAGCTGCAGGACAAGCATCCAATAAAGGCTGGCATTATCTACCGCTGTATTTGGGCCCTATTTTACTGATTGTCTTGGGTTGGCCTTTTCTTCATCGCTTAATCACGATGAGTTCTCGTAACAAAATCACTTCTATTGCCGATTTTATTGGTTCTCGCTATGGCAAATACCAGCCTTTGGCCGCCGCGGTAACCTTAGTTTTGGTTATTGGTACCTTGCCGTATATTGCGTTACAACTAAGGGCCGTTGATATTGCATGGAACAGCACTGACTGGACCACGAACAACACACTGGCCGGTGAGTTCAGCTCTGGTGTTGTAACGGCAATGATCATGGCGTGGTTTGCCATTATATTTGGTACTCGAGTGATTAATGGCCCCAACAAGTTGCGCGGCTTAATGGCAGTTATTGCGACTGAATCGGTGATTAAATTATTAGCGTTTATTATGGTTGCTGTATTTGCTTGGAGCTTATTGCACGATGCTGATATTTCGTTATTTGCCAGCCAGCCTCAATTTGAGATAGGCCAAATTTTTTCCGCACGCTTTTTTACCGAAATGGTTCTGTCTGCCATTGCCATTGTTTGTTTACCAAGACAGTTCCATGTGATGGCAGTGGAGTATCAGCGCGAAAGTGATTTGCGCTATACCCGCTGGTTATTACCACTTTACTTAGGTTTGTTCGCGTTATTAGTCTTGCCCATTACTCAGGCGGGGTCGGTATTTTTATCCGATTCGGGCATTCCTGCAGACAGTTACGTATTAATGCTTCCACATTGGAACGGCCAGCCCTTTATTCATGCTTTTGCGGTGATTGGTGCTTTGTCGGCAGCCACAGGGATGGTGGTTGTAGCGACCATTGCCTTATCGATTATGATTTCTAACGAATTGATCGTGCCCGTATGGCTGCGTTTGAGTTCACGTCAAAAAGAACAGCCTTCTGATCTCGCCGATTCGTTACGTTTAATTCGTCGAATTTCTATTATTACTATTATTGGCATGGCGTGGTGGCTAGAAGGTATTTTAAACAATAACGGCAGCTTAGCCGGTATTGGTTTAATTTCTTTTGCGGCATGTGCACAACTAATACCTTCAATATTAGCCGCATTATATTGGCAAAAAGCCCACCGTAGAGGCGTTATGGCAGGTTTAATTGCGGGTTTGTTAGTGTGGTTTTATTGCTTATTACTGCCTTTATTGTTGCCGGCTGATTCTACTTTGGTAAACCAAGGGTTATTTCAAATAGCGTGGTTAAAACCGTATGATCTATTTTACACTGGCTTTTGGGATACCTTAACTCACGGTGTATTTTGGAGCTTAACGATTAATGCACTAATTTTTGTTATTGTTTCTAAAGTGTCGGCTCTCACCAATTTAGATGTACGCCAAGCCAATGCCTTTTTACAATTTAAAGATCAACATTTTGGCTATGATACTCCGTTAGACCCAAGCCCGTCTGGCATTGAAGTGCATCAGTTACAATCACTTGTTCACCCGTTATTTGGCAATACCCGCAGCACCAAGATATGGAGTGCGTTTGAACAGCAACTTGGCCATCGCTTATTACCGAATGACCGAGCGCCCCGCTTTGTGGTGACGGCCATTGAAAGTGATTTAGCAGCTATCATAGGTGCCGTTTCGGCGCGCAAAGCAATTCGCTTATTAATTGGTAAACAACCATTATTTCTGCAAGATTTTGTGTCACTGGTAAGCGGCAGTTCGCGTCAAATTCAGTTTAGCCAAACCTTATTGCAAACTACTCTAGACACTATTCCTCAAGGTATTAGCGTTGTCGATAAAGATTTAAAATTGGTGGTATGGAACCAGCAATATCAAGAAATTTTTGATTACCCTCAGCGCTTACTTTATATAGGCTGTGATATTTCAAAAGTATATTACTACAATGCTGTGCGTGGTTATTTAGGCAATGACGATGACCCCGTTGACGCCATTGTTGCTAAACGCATTAAGCAACTGGCATCGGGCAAGCCCTACCGATTAGAACGCCGCTTACCCAATAATAAAGTGATCGAAATCTGTGGCACATCGCTAGAAAACGGTGGCTATGTTACCACCTATACCGATATTACTGATTTCGACAATATGCTAAGTCAGCTAGAAAACAACAAGCAGCTACTAGAACATAGAGTAAAAGACAGAACTTCTGAATTACAGCAAGTTAACGATTCGCTGCTACGTGAGAATGAATTACGCGGTCGAGTTGAGTCTGAGCTTAAATCAGTAAACGAAAGCAAAAATCATTTTATGGCGGCGGCCAGTCACGATTTATTGCAACCTATTAACGCCGCACGGTTATTTACTTCCTCTTTGATTCAAATGACCAAAGATGAGCCATCAGCTCCATTTAAACAAACGATTGATCAGCTAGACGATGCCTTACTCCAAGCGGAACACTTAATTAATTCGTTGCGTGATATTTCTCGCTTACGTTCTGGCAAAGAAAGACCTAGCCGAGAAAACTTTTCTTTGCACAAGCTTTTAAAATCACTAGCAGCAGAAGCAGGCATTATTGCACAAGATAAAAACCTAGAGTTTCATTGGGTAGACTGCCAGCAATGGTTGTTTACCGACCGCCACTTATTGCGCCGTATTGTGCAAAACTTTTTATCCAATGCGTTGCGCTATACACAAGAAGGTAAGGTGTTATTAGGTTGCCGAAGAAAACCTGGGGCCATGGTTATTGAAGTATGGGATACCGGCCCGGGTATTTCAGAAGAAAACCGCCAGCGTATTTTTGAAGAATTTGAGCGTTTACCCGGTAGCACAATGCAGGGCCTAGGCTTAGGCTTATCGATATCTCAAAATATATCTCAACTGCTAGGTCACGAAATTTCGTTAGATTCTAAATTGGGTCATGGTTCGGTGTTTCGTGTCACTGTGCCGCTAGGGCAGCAGCAAGCAGCGACACAACGTAAACGTTTAAGCGATCCTAACCTGAACGGCGTTAAAGTGTTATGCGTTGATAATGAAGCCCGTATTCTTGCTGGCATGCAATCTTTATTAGAGCAATGGGGTTGTCAGGTAACAACCGCTTTTAACCTTCGACAATCATTAGATTTATGGAAAGAAGATCAACCACCGCAACTGGTATTGGCAGACTTTCATTTAGACAATGAAACCGGCTTGGATATTTTAGAAGCTTTGCAGTACCACTGGCAACAACCACTTGCCGCTATTATTATCAGTGCCGACAACAGTGATGAGGTACGTGACCAAGTGGCTAACGCAGGTTATTTATATTTACCTAAGCCTATTGTCGCAAATGCGTTGCGCACAACAATGAATCGAGCGCTACGTAAGGCTAAAAAAAACACATAAAACACAAATAAAACACACATAAAAAAGACAGTGAAAACATAAAAAGCAACTACTATAAATTGCTGTTTTTTAGCTAAACTTTTACGCAAAAAATTCATATAGGACTTTAGTCTAATAGCCAAATATTTAATATAAGTAATTGTTTTATATGAGTTTTTTTATAAAACTATTTATCTAAAACACCCTTGAAAAATAGGCAAAAATTTAATTTCTTACAACCAAGATTTTTATCTTTACAGCGTACTTCTTAATCAGTATCTTGTCGCTACTGTGAGTATTTGAAAAAAATAATTTTTTTATTTTTTTAAAATATTTTCCATAAGAAGTATAAAAATCTTTCAAGGTTCTAGGAAAAAATATGAAGCAATTACAAAGAGAGTATGGCGGCGAACAGCCATACTGGAAAGCAGGTCCGTTTAAAATAAGATTGCCCTTTGTGCATTACCGTTGGGAGTACCCTGAAATGCTTCAGGGTTTTTTCATGTTCGTAGTAGGTTTGGCAATGATCCCTCTACTGCAAACTTATTTAGGTATGCCTTACGAAGCGGCGCTAGCGTTCACTTTTATTGCTGGTATTGGCTATATGCTACCGGCACTTTTGGGTGTGCCATTAGTTCCTGGTTGGATTACCCCTGCTATTCCAGTTGTTCTTCTATACCTAAAAGGCTTTGAGCCAGGGCCAGAAGCCATTAAAGCCATGTTTGCTTTGCAAATTGAAGTAACACTTATTTTCTTATTTTTGGGCGTGACAAAGCTTGGCGACAAGCTAGTAACATCTATCCCTAACTCACTTAAAGCTGGTGTTATTATTGGTGCTGGTGTTGCGGCGCTCATGGGCGAATTAAAATCAGGTGGTCGTATTGATACCACGCCAATTTCTATCATTATTGGTGCTCTGGTTTCTGCTTATGTTTTATTCTCTTTATCGTTCAAAAACGTTATCGAAAAAAATCCGATTGCTAAGCAGCTAGCTAATTTTGGTCTGGTAACGGGTATGATTGCGGCGATTCTTGTCGGTTGGACAGTTGGCGAATACCCTCTTCCTGATATTGAAATGGGTATTACTCAGCCAGATTTTGGTTTGATGTGGAACTACTTAATATTTGCTAATGGTTTACCGTCTTACGATGTATTCTTATTGGCTATTCCAACGGCTATCATTGCTTACGTAATTGCTTTTGGCGACATCATCATTGGTTTCACCTTGGTAGACCGTGTTGACCACCAGCGTCCTGATGAAACTGTTGAAGAAAGTGTAGACCGTGTACACCTTGTAACAGCTGCTCGTAACGGCTTACATGCTTTCTTTGCTCCTTGGCCTGGTCTTTCTGGCCCGGTATTTACCGCTGCACACGCAACAATTGTTGAACGTTATGCAATGGGTAAAAAATCAATGGAGTCTATCTACAGTGGCGGTGGTACGTTCTGGATCAGTGGTATGCTTGCTTTGTTCGTGCTGCCGTTAGTAACGTTCTTTAAGCCAGTGTTACCGATTGCTTTATCGTTAACACTTATCTTAACTGCTTACATTTGTATCTTGGTGGGAATGGAGCAGTTGAAGAACTCAACTGAGCGTGGCGTTGCTGGTATTGTAGCCATTACTCTGGCCATGCCAGATCCTAAATCAACTATCTATGCAGTTGTGATTGGTTTGATCTTGTACTTCTTACTGGAACGTCCTCGCCTACTAGGCAAGCACAACAATGAAGATAACATCTTCTTAAAAGTAGATGATACTGACGCAGAAAAAGAGAAGTAATAGCTGTTCAATTATTCATTTTATTGAATACACAAAAAAACCCTTACTTCAGTTTGAAGCAAGGGTTTTTTTATATCTGTTGTTTATGCTGGCGAATTCTTGTTTCGTATTTCTTGCGCTAGATTCTATTTATGTTAATTAAAGCTAGCAGCATTGTTGATTGGATTAATCGCTAATTGACTAAAGATCATCACAACTTGTGTGCGTGAGTTCATGCCCAGCTTTTTAAAGATCTCTGTCATATGTGCTTTTACCGTCGATTCAGTCACACTCAGTTCATAAGCAATTTGCTTGTTCAGCAGCCCTTGGCTCACCATAGTAGCAACACGAAACTGCTTGGGTGTTAAAGAAGCAATGGCGTCTGCAGCGTCCAGTTCATCATCCGCAGCACCTGGGACATCACTTACATGCTGGGGCATCCACACACCGCCAGCCAATACCTCATCAATCGCTTGATAAATATCGTCGGCAGAAGAACTTTTTGATAAGAAGCCACTGGCGCCATGATCTATTGCACGGCGAATGATGTCGCTTTCTTCATGGGCAGAAACAATTATAACGGGAATGTTAGGGTAATTAGCGTTTAAAAAGATAAGAGAGCTGAAACCTGCGGCTCCGGGCATGTGCAAATCAAGAAGAATTAAATCAGTATCACTATTGGCTTCAACACAAGTTTGTAAGCTAACAAGGTCTTCGGCTTCAGTGATAGAGGTATCAGGAAAGTGGGCGAGTAAGGTGCCTTTTAGGGCAGTTCGGAATAACGGATGATCGTCAGCAATAATAATATTAGCCGCTTGCAGCATGATTTAACCCTGTGAATAATTATTCTTATTTACAAAGGGTTAATGTACACCGAACGGGTTCTAGTGACTAGCTAAAACCCGAAAGGTGTTTATGACTTAACTTGCATGCATCTCGCTATGCACCGCAATTAAATCATCCACTACACCTGGGTCGGCCAAGGTAGATGTATCGCCAATACTATCAATTTCATTGGTAGCAATTTTACGTAAAATTCGGCGCATAATTTTACCCGAACGTGTTTTCGGTAAGCCAGGAGCCCACTGAATTTGATCTGGCGTAGCAATAGGACCAATCTCCTTACGCACCCATGCAACCAGCTCTTTGCGCAGCTCGTCACTTGCTTCGACTTCGGTGCTAAGCGTAACGTAAACGTAAATCCCTTCACCTTTAATGTCATGCGGAAAACCAACCACAGCTGCTTCGTTTACCGCTTCATGGGCAACTAACGCATTCTCAACTTCTGCAGTCCCCATGCGGTGGCCTGATACGTTTAATACGTCATCTACTCGACCGGTTAAGAAGAAATAACCGTCTTCATCACGACGAGCGCCGTCACCCGTAAAGTAACTGCCTTCATAAGTAGAAAAATACGTATCGATAAAGCGCTGATGATCACCAAACACGCTGCGCATCTGGCCTGGCCAGCTGTCTTTAATGATTAAGTTACCCTGAGCAACACCGTGCAACTCAACACCGTGCTCATCTACTAATGCTGGCTGTATACCAAACAACGGTAAAGTTGCTGAACCCGGTTTAAGATCAGTAGCACCCGGTAACGGAGCGATCATTGCGCCGCCAGTTTCGGTTTGCCACCAAGTATCAATAATTGGGCATCGACCACCACCAAACGCCTGATGGTACCAACGCCATACGTCTGGGTTAATCGGCTCGCCTACTGTGCCCAGCATACGCAAAGAACTTAGATCTGAATTTTTAGTCGCTGCATCACCTTCTGCCATCAACGAACGAATCGCAGTCGGTGCCACATACAAGGTGTTTACCTTGTATTTTTCAATTAAACGCCCTGCTCGCCCAATATCTGGATAGGTTGGAATACCCTCAAACATCACGGTAGTAGCTCCATTACATAATGGCCCGTAAACAATGTAGCTGTGGCCAGTAATCCAGCCAACATCGGCCGCACACCAATACACTTCGCCTGGACGATAATCAAAAATATATTCGTGTGTCATCGAGGCATACAACAAATAGCCAGCAGTTGTGTGCACCACGCCTTTTGGTTTGCCGGTAGAACCAGATGTATACAAAATAAACAGTGGATCTTCTGCATTCATCGGTTCTGGTGGACATACATCAGACTGATGAGAAACTAAGCTGTGATAATCAATATCACGACCCACCTGACGATTAACGTCGGCACCAGTGTGATTTAATACAATGACATTATTAATCTGGCCATCTGGGCAAAGACTAATAGCTTCATCAACATTTTGTTTAAGAGGCACATGGCGTCCACCACGCAGACCTTCGTCGGCGGTGATTACATAACGACAGCCGCCATCTTCAATACGACCGGCTAATGCTTCTGGCGAGAATCCTGCGAATACTACTGAGTGAATAGCACCTATTCGAGTACATGCCAGCATGGCCATCGACGCTTCTGGTACCATAGGTAAATAAAGCGTTACGATGTCGCCTTTTTTAATGCCTAACGATTTTAAGCCGTTGGCTAAACGATTTACTTCTACAGAAAGTTCATTGTAAGTAATGCGACGAGCTTCATCTTCACTGCCATCATGCTCACCATCTGGCTCCCAAAGAATAGCGACTTCGTCACCACGCTCGGCTAAATGACGATCAATACAGTTTTCACTCACGTTTAAAAAGCCATCTTCGAACCAACGAATATGTAAATCTTTTTTGTCGTATGAAACATCTTTTACCTTGGTAAAAGGTGTGATCCATTTTAGACGTTGAGCTTGTTGTGCCCAGAACTCGCTAGGAGATTCTATCGACTGCTTATACATCGCTTCGTATTGTTCTTTGTTGATCAGTGCTGTTTCACGCTGTTCTGAACTTACTGGGTAGATCGTTTGATCGGTCATGTGATCCCTCTATTTTTTAGGATTATTTTCTTAATATTATTTTTTTACCTTTCATTCATTGTTTACCCTGTTCAGATTAGGGTCTATTAGACCTTTGTCTAAGACTGAATTAACTCATACTCATAACGAGTGAACCGTATTCGCCTTTTTTTTCGACACTAGACTAAAGACTAATACTGCTGTCTATCTGTTGAGAGTAAAACTGGTTAGGTAATCAAAAAAATCATAAAAAAAATGATTTCAATAAAGTTCTAATAACTATCGATACCAGACGTATCGCAGGTGCAACTCAGAGGCAGTGCAAATGAAAAAAAGCAATAAAAACAAAAACCTATTAAAAAGAAATATGAATAAGCTCGCGGTGTCGATTGGCGTCATTAGCGGCTCTTTAGTCTTATTAACTCCCGCTGCACAGGCTGCAGAAACTCAATACAGCTTTGGCGGTTTTGTAAAAGCCGATGCTATTTTTAGCCAATATTCCGATCAACAACGTGCAGGCAATGTCGGTGATGACTTTATAGTGCCTTCTACTACAGCAGTCGGTGATGGCAGTAATAAGGGCGATGTAGTATTTGATAGCCACGCCAGAACCAGCCGTTTGTTTTTCAAAACAGCCACGCAAACAGATGCGGGTGAAATCAAAACTCACGTCGAAATGGATTTTAACGCAGCCAATGACGAGCGTTTAACCAACCAATCAAGTTCTGGTTTACGTCATGCGTTTATTTCTTGGAAAAACTCTGATACGTCTTCGATCTTAGCGGGTCAAACTTGGAGTACCTTCTTCAATCCTGCGGCGCTTCCAGAATCTGCCGATTTTGTTGGCACAACTTCGGGGACTATTTTTGCGCGCCAAACTCAAATTCGTTATACCCAAGACGTGGGCAACGGCAAGGTGATGTTCTCGGCCGAAAACCCATCGGTAAGCTTGTATGATGGTGGCTCTGGCTATCAATATAACGGTAAAGATAATAAAGATAATAATAAAGTCGACGACAGCGGTATGCCTGACCTTGTTGGTCGTTTTGATGGCAAAGCTGGCGCATTGAACTACAGTGCCGCGGCCATGGTTCGCCAAATCAATTACAACGACCGTGCTAATGACAAAGACGACAGCCAATTTGGTATGGGTTTAACGGTTTCGGGGAAATACGCGTTCAGCAACGGCGATGATTTTAAATTCATGCTAAGCCACGGCCAGTTAGGTCGTTACATCGCGTTGAATGCTTTCCGCGATGGCACTGTTGAAGCCGATGGCGATATTGATCTAATCACCTCTATGGGTGGCTTTATGGCTTATCGTCACATGTGGAGCGACAAGTTACGTAGCACAATCAGCTACGCCTATTCTGAAGCTGACAATCCAGATTCTTTATCGGCAAGCAACGCTGTTACTAAGTCGGTTAGCAATGCCAACATCAACCTCATGTATTCACCGACTAAAAATCTTACCTTTGGTGGCGAGTACATTTTGGCCGAACGTGAAGTTGAAAGCGGTGCCGATGGTGATCTGAACCGTCTTCACTTAACTACTAAGTGGGTGTTCTAACGCAATGAAATAATTTGCACTACGCGGGTGTAACCACACCCGCATAATAATAAAAATGGAGAACTACGTTATGGCGTTTAAATCTGAAGATGATGCGAAAGCATATTGGAAAGAAAATGTCGGAATAATGATCAAGCTATTAATTGTTTGGTTTGTTGTTTCATTTGGTTGCGGGATCTTATTTGTAGAAGAACTCAATGCAATCAAAATTGGTGGCTACAAGCTGGGCTTTTGGTTCGCTCAACAAGGCGCTATTTATTCATTCGTTATTTTGACCCTAGTGTATGCCAAGTTAATGGCTTCGCTGGATCGTAAATACGGCGTAGACGACGAATAGGAGTACAGACTATGGAATTACAAACACTCACGTATATCGTCGTTGGTTTAACCTTCGCACTCTATATGGGCATCGCCGTTTGGGCGAGAGCAGGTTCTACTAAAGAGTTCTATGTTGCAGGTGGTGGTATTAACCCCGTTGCCAATGGTATGGCAACAGCAGCGGATTGGATGTCGGCTGCATCATTTATTTCTATGGCAGGTCTAATTGCCTTTATGGGTTACGGCGGTTCTGTTTTCTTAATGGGGTGGACAGGTGGCTTCGTATTATTGGCCATGCTGTTAGCGCCTTATTTAAGAAAGTATGGCAAGTTCACCGTACCAGAATTTATTGGTGATCGTTTCTATTCAAAAACTGCACGTATTGTTGCCGTTGTTTGTTTAATTATTTGTTCGGTAACTTATGTTATTGGTCAAATGAAAGGCATCGGCGTAGCCTTCTCTCGTTTCTTAGAAGTAAGCTACGATGTGGGTCTATTGATTGGTATGTTTATTGTTTTCTTCTACGCTGTTTTAGGTGGCATGAAAGGGATTACTTACACGCAAATCGCTCAGTTCTGCGTATTGATTTTGGCTTATACCATTCCTGCAATTTTCATCTCGCTTAATTTAACCGGCAACCCAATCCCACAACTGGGTTTAGGTAGTACGCTTTCCGGTTCCGATGTTTATTTACTCGATCGACTTGATCAAGTAGTAGGCGAATTAGGTTTTGCCGAATACACCACCCAAGCACGATTAAGTACGGTTAACATGTTTGCTTACACCATGTCATTAATGATTGGTACTGCAGGCTTACCGCACGTAATCATTCGTTTCTTCACGGTTCCTAAAGTAAAAGACGCACGTGCTTCTGCTTTTTGGGCATTAATCTTCATCTCAATTCTTTATACAACAGCACCTGCTGTTGCTGGTATGGCACGTCTGAATTTAATCAGCACGATCGAGCCAACCGCTGGTGAGAACTTAGTTTATGACGAACGTCCTCAGTGGTTTAAAAACTGGGAAACAACCGGTTTATTAGAATTTCAAGATAAGAACGGCGATGGCAAAATTCTTTACACTGCTGATCCGGCTAAAAATGAAATGGTAAAAATTGACCGTGACATTATGGTATTGGCTAACCCAGAAATTGCACAGTTACCAAACTGGGTAATTGCATTGGTCGCTGCCGGTGGTTTAGCCGCTGCACTATCAACCGCTGCCGGGTTACTGTTAGCGATATCATCCGCCATTTCTCACGATTTATTGAAGGGCGTAATTGCTCCCGATATTACTGAGAAGCAAGAATTAATGGCGAGTCGAATTGCCATGGCGGTTGCAATTGCGGGGGCGGGTTATCTCGGATTTAATCCACCAGACTTTGCCGCCGGCACCGTTGCTTTGGCCTTTGGCTTGGCAGCATCCTCTATTTTCCCTGCACTGATGATGGGTATCTTCAGCAAGCGAATTAATAAGGAAGGTGCAATTGCTGGTATGGTTGCGGGTATTACGGTAACGCTACTTTATGTATTCCAACACAAAGGGATTATGTTTGTAGCGGATACGTCTTTCTTAGGTGACCTACCTGCTAACTGGTTCTTAGGTATCGAGCCTAACGCATTTGGTGTTGTGGGTGCTGTTGTTAACTTTGGTATTGCTTATGTTGTATCAATGATGACTGCAGAACCACCACAAGAAGTGCAGGATTTGGTTGAACATATCCGTGTACCTTGTGGCGTAGAAGAAGCGCACGACCACTAAACAATTGTTGTAAATAGCAGTAAAAAAAGATCGGCTTCTGTTGAATAAGGGGCCGATCTTTTCATAAGGAATACTATGAACTTTTTCAAAAATAAACATGTAATTATTGCATTACTGGTCGCGCCTATTTTGGCATTAATCAGTTACTTTTCTGTGGATGCCGTTGTCGCAGAAAAACCTCATGCAGCAAAAGCTGGCGAACATTATGCCTTGCTAGAAAAATCAAATTGTCGCTATAACAGCGGTAAGTGTGATTTAAAAAATGGTGAAGTTCAGCTAACGATTAAACCAGAGTGGATTACTAACCAGCGTTTAAAACTCACTATTAATTCGAGTAAACCGTTACAAAATATTATTGGTGCGCGGGTAAATGCTTTAGGCGAAGAAGTAGCCGCTAATACTCTAGAAAGTAGCGACGAAAATGGTTTTATTTGGTCTACCGAAATGCTCACACCAGATGCTGATTTAGAACGTTTTCGTGTTGCCATTGCGATTAACGAAACTTGGTACTATGCCGACGCAGCATTAAAATTTATAAATTATGAAACTGCCTTCAGTGATGACTTTAGACAATAAATAGATAAATGATTTGAGTTAATGTAAAGCTTAAGATTTATGCATTCTGATAAGAAGAATGAACGGTTAATTATAAATAGTTTAAAATTTTAAAAATAAAAATACGAAAAAATTAAATACTCACAACTTAAATACTCACAACTTAAATACTTACGAATTAAATATAAAAACTTAAATATAAAAAAATGCAACCAGCTACATAACTAGCTATGTCATCGGGGTGATAAACGGAATGTCTCCAGAACTCTTAGCAATTCATGAATTTCTTAGCGAATGTTTGCCGTTCGATCAACTGCCAAACGATGTTATTACACAAGTTTTATCAGACATTGAAGTTAGCTATCACAGCAAAGGCAATCAGTTTGGCCAACAAGAACTAAACGGCGGTTTAAGAATTGTGCGTAGTGGCGCTGCCGAATTACGTTCTAGCAATGATTTATTATTGGACCGTCTATCAGAAGGCGATAGCTTTAATTTGATGGGGCTAAATGATGAGCAACCTGGCATCACTGCAACTCTAATTGAAGATGCATTACTGTACACCTTACCCGAAATTCCCTATCAAAAATTGCGTAACGAATATCGCGCTTTCGACCGTTTCTTTTCTAGCCAGCGCAGTCGTCGTTTACGTCGCGCCGCCCGCTATGAACCTGCACCCAATGATATGATGCGACCGATCAGTGATTTAATGAGCACTGAACTGCTAAGCGTTGAACCCACCACCAGCATTCAACAAACCGCAGTGCTAATGTCTAGCAGCCGTTTTTCATCAATACTAGTAATGGAAAACCAGCAGTTAATGGGGATTGTTACCGACCGCGATATTCGTTCACGCGCGGTTGCTGAAGGCATGGATTTACAACAGCCGATCAATATCATCATGACCACAGATCCGCTGACACTAGCACCCGACTTATCGATGTTCGATGCAACACTCTTCATGACCCAAAGAAGCATTCATCACATTCCAATTATGGCGGATGAAAAAGTGGTCGGCATTATTACCGCATCCGACCTCATGCTGGCACGTAAAGACGATCCGGTGTTTTTAGTGCAACATATTAGTCGCCAAACCAGTACGCTTGAATTAAAAAATGTCGTTGCCTCTATGCCAGATTTATTAGTGCAATGGGTGAAATCTGGGGTACGGTCGAGTCAACTCAGCCATGTACTTACTGCATTAAGTGATGCAATTACCGTACGTTTAATTGATCTCGCCATTGAAAAAATAGGCCCACCACCGGTACCATTTGCTTGGCTTGGTTTTGGCTCACAAGGGCGTAAAGAACAACTATTAGGAGCAGATCAAGACAACGCATTATTAATTAGCGACGACATGAAACCCGAACATGCATCTTGGTTTAGTGAATTAGCAAAGTTTGTATGCGACGGCTTAAATACCTGCGGCTATGTTTATTGTCCTGGTAACATTATGGCTACCAATGACGACTTACGCTTACCGTTAAAAGAATGGTTGAAAACAGTTGAACGCTGGATGAGAACACCCACCGAGCGGGCAGTGATGGAAGTCAGTATTTTCTTTGACATCAGAACCATTTATGGCGACAAAAAGCTCACCAAAACATTACAAACTCAAATGCTTAAACACACACAAAGCAACAGCATATTTTTAGCTGCCTTGGCTGAAAACGTATTGAGTGTGCATCCGCCAATGGGAATTTTTCGTCGCTTTGTAGTTGAACAAAATGGCGAACACGCACATGAACTTAATTTAAAAATACGCGGTGTTATTCCTATTATCGACATTGTAAGAATTCACGCCTTGGCCAATGGTTTGTTTGAAGTAAACACCATTGATCGTTTGCGCGCGTTAGTTGACTGCAAAGCTATGACCATTGTAGATAGCCGCAATATTCAAGACGCTTTGCAATTATTAATGCAACTACGACTGAATCATCAGGCACAAGACATTATTCAAGGCAAAGCCCCCAGTAATTATCTTAATCCTGCTTCTTTATCAAAAATTGTATCAAAACAATTAAAAGATACCTTTGGCATTGTTAAAGATGCTCAGCAAGGCATTAAAACAAAGTATCGTCCGGGGCTTGGCTAATGTTGTGGTTAACGTTTTTTTGGTTACGCTGCCAGCAGTTGTTTTATCGTCGTCGCTTAACGCAATCTCGCCACGGCAACTTGTTACTCAACTGCTGGAAAAAAAGTTTCAACCCATTTAATAAAAATTCTTTTATTAGCTGTAATGATGCCGAATTTTTAGTGGCTGATTTAGAAATGTCGTCACTTGATGCCAAAGAAGGTGAAATTCTTAGCATTGGCTGGGTCATTATTAAACAAGGTAAAATCCAATTATCCAGCGCTGAACATCATCTACTTAAAACCAAAAAATCCGTAGGACAAAGTGCCACCATTCATAACTTACGCGATTGTGAGTTAGACCAAGGCCGTAATATGATGTTTGTGGTCGAACGCTTTTTACAACTCGCTGCCGGCAAGGTATTGGTTTTTCATCACTCACCGTTAGACATGACCTATCTTAACAAAGCCAGCCGAGAGCTTTTTGCTAGCCCGATGTTATTACCTGTTGTTGATACTATGGACATTGAAAAGAAGCGACTGTTACGTACTCAAGATCATATAAAACCTGGTGAACTGCGTTTAGCAGAATGTCGATCGCGTTATAACTTACCCGCCTACCCTGCACACAATGCATTAATGGATTCACTATCTGCCGCCGAACTGTTGTTAGCTCAGCTAGATCACAAAGGCAAAAAAGTACCTTTAACAGATGTATTGCAATTAATTTAACAAACATAATCCGTTACACTCTGTCGTTCTTATTAATAGTGCTTATAATACGTTAATAAATATTACTCGCTTATCACTCAAGGAAGAACATGAAACGCCGTCAACTATTGATTACCGCCTCATTATTACCCTTCACAAAATTTGCTCTGGCTTCTGATTTTGCAGACTACATGAAAGCACAAGAAGAAGGCGTAAAAGCGCTTACCACCGAATTTGAAGCCTACCAAGAAGCGTATTTAAAAGAATTTGCGTCTTATAAAAAAGACATTGAAAAAGAATGGGACGAAGCCAGAACAAGTTCACCGTCTACTTGGGTAAGCTATAAAGACGACAAAAAATCACGTACAACTCTTGATTACGAGCAAAATACCGTAGAAGTGGCCATTCGCGCAGACGAAAAGCCTACTCCAGAAGTCATTAAAAAAGAAATCGAAAAAGCCATTAAAGCTCCAGCCGCAGTGGCCATCAAAGAAGACCCTGTACTAAGCAAAGTGAATGCTAAACCAGTCCCTGTAGGCGATGTATTGATGGCTGGTGTTGCACTATCAACCAAGGTTATTTCAGACCTTATTGATAAAGCCAAGATGGTAGTAGACCAAGACTCGAAGGGTGAATACGTTAAAGTAACGGTCAAACTTCCCGAAAAAGCCAAATCCGGTCGCGTTAGCCAGTTTATGCCAGCCGTTAAAAAATACAGTCGTGAGTTTAAAGTAGACCCTGCTTTGGTATTAGCAGTAATGCATACCGAATCTCATTTTAACCCTTTGGCTCAAAGCCATATTCCTGCCTTTGGTTTGATGCAAATTGTACCTAATTCGGCGGGTAAAGACGTTCAGCGCTTAATTCACAAGCGTGACAAAGCACCATCTTCTAGCATGCTATTTAACCCCGATATTAATATTCAACACGGCTGTGCTTACTTGCACATCTTGAATTACCGTTATTTGAAAGCCGTTAAAAACAAAAAATCCAGAGAGCATTGCTGTATCGCCGCATACAATACCGGTGCTGGTAATGTCGCTAAAGCATTCACGGGTAAAACCAACGTTAATACTGCTGCTAAAATAATTAACCGTATGTCGCCCGACGAAGTGTATCAACATCTGCGTAAGAATTTAAAATACGAAGAAGCTAGAAACTACGTGCGTAAAGTAAACCAATACAAACCTTTATATATGGCTTAAAAAATTACCAACTTATAAGGAATAAGCTATACTAAAAAGAAACCCAGTTATAACCTTAAAGGTGTTTCTTTCAATGTCTTATTCTATTAAAACCAAACTGGTGCTGTCTTCTGTAGTGCCAGCGGTGGTTACAACTCTTGCGGTGCCTTTTCTTGCAATCATTGACATGAAAGGCCAGCGTGATCACATTGCTAACGCCAGCAAAGATTTTTTAGCCCAGTCTCCAAATCCATCGCCCGATGCGATGCACGATTTTGTAATGCAACAATGGCAAGTGATTTTTGATATGCAAATCGTTTCATCATTGTTTGGAATCTTTGTATTAGTCGCTTTGCTGATTGTTGCCTCGTTACTTCTGGTAAATACTGTGACGTCTGGCTTAAACAACCTTATTAAAGGGGTGCAAAGCATGTCTCGTCCTGAGTCACCTCTGAGCTACCGCATTCCGACCCATAATACCAACGACATGACACCACTGGCCGATCAGTTAAACCAGATGATGACTCGTGTTGAAGGCGTTTTAGTACGTATTAAAGATACTTCGTATGGGTTACAAGAATCTGCCGAAATCTTACAAAGCAACGCCAATAACAACCTGCAAAATTCTGAAAGCTTGCACCTCAATATGGACAGCGTAAGCACAGCAATGACCGAGCTTGAAACAGCGTCGTCTGAAATTGCCAACAATGTTCAATCTGCCCACCAAGAAGTTAGTGATGTAAACCAACGCGGACAGTCTATTAACGGCCAAATTCGTCAGTTAGATGATCAGTTTGTCACACTTAATCAAATCGCTTCTTCCAGCGCCAACGACGTAAGTGAATTGAGTAAGCAAGTTGGTGGTATTTACAGCATTCTTCAAACTATTCAGGGCATTGCTGAACAAACTAACTTACTGGCACTGAATGCTGCAATTGAAGCTGCCAGAGCCGGTGAGCAAGGCCGCGGATTTGCCGTAGTTGCTGATGAAGTGCGTAATTTAGCTGGCAAAACTCAGCAAAGTACCGAAGAAATTCAAAACATGATCGAGAACTTAAAACAAAGTGCCGATCGCTCGATGAAAGCGATGACCGAAAGCAGTGAGGCAACCGACTCTTTATCTGAATCATTTAAGCAGGCTAACGAAGAAGTACTGTCTTTGTTTAACCGTTTAGAGCTGGTAAATAACATGAACGCTCAAATCGCCACCGCCAGTGAAGAACAAACTCAAGTAATTTCTGATATTAGCCAAACTCTCGTTTCGACAAAAACCTTATCAGAAAACACGCAAGTTTCTTCTAGTTCGACTGGTGAACAGGCGGCTATTTTAATTGCGTCGTCAAACAAACTGAAAGAGATGGTGGCTGATTTTAATTTTAATTAAGCGTCATTAACCGACTGCTAATTAACTAGCGCTGAATAAATAGCTAACTAATTAGTTAGGATATGAAAGTTGTCAAATAAGCGTATGATACCGTTTTTATTATATTGTACGTTTTTTGACAGGCTCCTCTCTTGAATAACCATTCTCTTAAAGCTGATTTTCTTTTAATTATTGTGACACTGCTTGCCGCTGTTAGCTGGATGTTTTCTAAAGAAGCATTATCAGAAATGCCCCCACTTTTATTTATTGGCAGTCGCTTTTTACTCGCCGGTATTTTTCTTGCCTTATTCAGTAAACGCTCTTTAGCTGGCTTAACCGCTAAGCAGTGGTTTGCCTCTGCGCAAGTGGGTGTCTTGTTTGGCATGTCGATGTGTTTGTGGATTTTTGGTTTGTATTACTCGACTAACCTAGGTGAAGGCGCCTTCATAACCAGTATTGCCTCTATTTTGGTTGCACCGATTAGCTACTTTATTTTTAAAGACAAGATTGAGCGCAGTAACTGGGTTGCGCTACCCATCGCTTTAATAGGACTAGCGTTATTGTCATTAGAAAATGGCTTTAAACCCGAAGCCAGCCAGATGTTTTTCTTTGCAGCGGCGTTACTATTGTCTTTAACCTTTATTCTTAATGGGCGCGCAGCAGCCAATATGTCGGCTTCTGCATTAACATCTATTTCACTGTCTTTTGTTGGTTTAATGGGCATTGCCACCTCATTTTTTATGGAAGATTGGCCACAACAAACCACCAGCTCAATGATTCAATGGTTATTACTCAGTGCCGTTATTGGCACTTCTGCACGCTTTTTATTACAGACTTATGCACAAGGTTTAACCACCCCCAGCCACGCTGCCGTTATTATGATTTTAGAACCGGTATGGACAGCACTTATTGCTGCGGCCTGGTTTAACGAGAGAATGTCGACTCTGCAAGCTGTTGGCTGCAGCTTAATTTTTGCCGCTTTGCTCATTAACCGTTGGTCTAACGTGCGTATTTGGCTTAAAAACTTACGCCCTTCTTCTATTTAGTTTATTTAATAGCTTTTTGCTAGCCCAATCCCAGCAGCAGCTTTTCAATTTGCTGCTTGCACCAGATCATTGCAGGATCTTGCTCGGCCTTAGTATGCCAATACAAATGAACTTCTAATGGCTCGGTCTTAAAAGGTAACGGCAACACCACATTGCTATTATTGGCGTTAGATTCATCACCTAAGGCATTTGCATAAGTACTGGGCAATGTCAGTAGCCAATCACTTTGTTCCACCACTTTTGCAGCCGCATAATAATGCTGACAGCGCATGGCAATGTCTCGACTTACCCCTAAACGTGATAACGCTAAATCCTCAATACCTGGGCCATCGGGTCTGCTGGATACTTGAACGTGCTTAGCCGCTAAATACGTGGCTAGATCTAAGGCTTGTGGATTTTTTGCAATGGGATGATTTTTCGACATCATCACCGACAGTTCTTCACTGCCTAATAAAATGTGATTAAGTTGTTTGGATACTGGAATCAATACATCGGCAACAAAATCAACGCGGCCTCTTACCAAGGCACTTTCAATTTCACGACGAGCAATGGCCACACTGCGAAAACGAATGTTAGGCGCTATTTTTTTTAGTTTAAGCGCCAGCTCAGGCAATGCTTTTGCTTCTAATACATCACGCATGGCAATAGTAAAGGTTCGTTCTGCAGTGGCTGGATCAAACACCAAGCCATCGCTGAGTGTTGATTCTAAGTTACTTAAACCATCACGCACACGTTCGACAATGGCTTTTGCTAACGGGGTTGGCACCATTTTTTTACCAGATCGTTCAAACAATGGGTCATCAAAACGGTCACGTAATCTAGCCAAAGCATGACTTACCGCGGGTTGCGATAAGTTGAGTGCTTCGCTTGCTCGAGTTAAGTTGCCTTCTCGATAAATAACCTCAAAAACCACGAATAAATTAAGGTCTACTCGAGAAATATCCACATGTGCCATACACATCGCCTTTATGCCGCTAAACAATTAAAACTAAAACAACCAAAATCATAAACAATAAGAATATAGTCTCATTAATACTATTCAGTTCATAGATAGTTAATGCCATTTTAGTATACACTTATCTAATTGTAATCAGAGTTAATGAATCATGAGTCGAGTATTAATTACCGGTGCAGCCAGCGGTTTAGGCCGTGCTTTAGCATTACGTTTCGCCCGTGAAGGCGATGACATTTGTATCGCAGACATCAATATGGAAGGCGCTGCAGAAACACTTGAGCTGGTTAACAAAGCCGGTGGTTCTGGCTGGACCTACAAGCTCGACGTGACTCAACCTGAACAATGGCAAAATCTAGTTGGCGAAGTACAGCAGCGCTGGCAGGGTATCGACGTGGTGATTAACAACGCAGGTGTTGCCACCGGTGACCGTTTAGAGCAAGGCGATTGGGATACTTGGAACTGGGTGATCGACATTAACTTAAAAAGTGTCGCCCTTGGCTGCCGTACATTTACGCCTATGATGAAAGAACAAGGCAGCGGCTACTTTATTAATACCGCCTCTCTTGCAGGTTTAATGGCAGCGCCACTAATGGCGTCTTACAACGTCACCAAAGCGGCTGTTGTTGCCCTAAGCGACACCATGCACTTTGAGTTAAAACCTTATGGTATTGGCACAACTGTTTTATGCCCAGGTTTCTTCCGCACCAACCTTGACAAAGGCATGCGCACGAGTGATCCACAGTTAATGAAGATGGTCGACAAAGTGTTCGAATCGTCTGAGCTGACGGCTGATGATGTTGCTGATATTTGTTACCGCGATATGAAAAACAACAAGCTGATTTGTAATCCGCATAAGGTTGGTCGCCGTGCGTATTTTGTGAAACGTTACTTGCCTTGGTTGTATGCTAGCATGGTCAGCAAAACCGCCGCTAAACTGAAAAAATACGACCCGGTTTATTCAAAAAAATAAATCATTCAACAGAGTTTTTCAAAATATAAGCACCACCCGGAATTCATTATGACTCAAGCTCAATCCAGTGAAAAATTTATTGACCAAGCAAAAGCATTACGCAGTAGTGATGCTTTTGATATTCAAGCCGTACACGATTGGTTAACCGCTCAAGGGCTGGAGCTGGGGAATGAGTTACCTGAAGTAAAGCAATTTTCCGGTGGTGCATCTAACCTAACCTATCATTTGAAATACCCAGATAGCATTAAAGATGGCGACTTAATTTTACGCCGTCCGCCGGCTGGGCATAAAGCTGCATCTGCTCATGATATGAAACGTGAATATAACGTGATGCTAGGCTTAAAACCGGTTTATCCATTTGTACCAAAAATGTACGCATTTTGTGATGACCAGTCGGTTATCGATTGCGACTTCTATGTCATGGAAAGATTGCTAGGTATTATTCCGCGTAATAATTTACCGCGCGGCATGACACTTACCGAAACCGAAAGTCGTAACTTTAGTATTTCTGTTTTAGACAAGTTAATCGACTTACATAAAGTGGATTATAAAGCAGCTGGCCTTGAAAATTTAGGCAAGGGCGAAGGCTACGTAAAACGCCAAATTGATGGCTGGAGCGGACGCTACCAAAAATCAAAAACTTGGAACGTACCCAGCTTTAAAAAGACCATGGACTGGCTTGACCGCAACCAGCCTGCCGACATCGCTACCTGTATTATTCACAATGATTACCGTATGGATAACGTAGTACTAGACCCTAACGATCCACAAAACATCATTGGTGTTTTAGATTGGGAGATGGCAACCCTAGGCGATCCGTTAATGGATTTAGGCAGCAGCCTAGCCTACTGGGTAGAAGCAGAAGATGATTGGGTGATGCGTCAAATTCGTCGTCAGCCAACCCACCTTCGTGGCATGTTAACTCGCGATGAAGTCGTGGATTATTATTGTGAAAAAATGGGTTTCGATAAAACAAATTGGGCATTTTATGAAGTGTTTGGTTTATTCCGTTTAGCCGTTATTGTGCAGCAAATTTATTATCGTTATCACCACAAGCAAACTGATAATAAAGCGTTTAAGAACTTTTGGTTATTTGTGCACTATATTAACTGGCGTTGTAAAAAAATCATCAAAGAATCGGGCATTAAATAGTGGCATCCATTTATTTAGTTCGCCATGGCCAAGCGGGTTTTAACAAACTGGATTACGACCAACTATCCAACCTTGGACATCAGCAAGGTCAGTTAGTGGGCAACTCGTTAAATATTCGAGGCATTGAAGCAAGCTTAGTAGTACATGGCGCGATGCGTCGCCACCGTGAAACCATGGAAGGCGCGCAAAAAATTTGGCATGCACACGGCCCCGTTGTTGAAAATGCCGGTTTTAACGAATTCGATGGTGATGCCATTATTGCTGCCGCCCACAGTGAATTGAACATAACCGGCTTTAAACCACAAGGTATTGGCAGCCATAGTGTGGTTCAAAAAACCGCTCTGGGCGTTTACTTAGCTAAGCAAGATAACCCCAACAAAGCCTTTCAGAAATTATTTTCCACCTCGGTAGATCGCTGGGTCAGTGGAAAATACGACGATGAATATGAAGAATCATGGAATGAGTTCACCCAGCGTTGTCGCGATGCGTTATTCCACACGATGGAGCAAGCTGCCGGTAAAGATGTCGTGGTTTTTACTTCTGGTGGGCCGATTACAGCCATTGCCAAGCATTGCTTAGGATTAGATAACGAACATGCGTTTAAGCTGAATGAATCTTTGGTTAACGCAGGCATCACCAAGCTACTTTACAACCAGCAAGGCAAAGTGAGTCTTGCTAGCTGTAACGAACAAGAACACTTGCTTGGTACGGGTAAAAAGTTTTTAACCTTCCGCTAATCTGCATAGCCTTCTGCTAGATGCTTATCTTTAAGTTTCACATAATTAGCGGCGGTATAAGGAAAAAAACGTAATTCTTTTTCCGTTAATGGCCGTGCTTTTTTCGCAGGGCTGCCCACATACATAAAACCACTTTCAAGCACCTTGCCAGGAGGCACCAAAGCCCCTGCTGCGACAATGACTTTATCTTCAATCACCACGCCATCCATTACCATAGCTTTCATGCCAATCAATACCTGATTACCAATCGTGCAACCGTGCAACATAGCCTGATGCCCAATCGTTACATCATCACCAATAATTAACGGATAACCCCCTGGGTTAAAATCACTGGCATGAGTAATGTGTAAAACCGAGCCATCTTGCACACTGGTGCGTTTACCAATACGGATTTTATGCATGTCACCCCTAATCACCGTTAACGGCCAAACCGAGCTGTCTTCACCCAGTTCAACATCACCAATCACCACCGCACTGCGATCAACAAAAACACCCTTGTTTAAGGCAGGTGTTTTACCTTGATACGATCTCACCGAATGCTCTGACATAACCCTTCCTAAATTAACGTCTAATTTGCTTACTTTACCGTAAATACCATTGAATTATAGTCATTTGCCATCATCTAACTCTTAACAATGATGAATAAATACACCGAAGCCATCGCAGTCGAGTCTTAATTTATGTCAAACAGCAACAACCCATTACTTCAACCATCTCTCAATAATGCACTCCCCGCTTTTTCGACCATTAAGGCTGAACACGCTCTACCGGCGATGGAAAACTTGATTGCTAGCAACAAACAGCGCATCGAGAATTTATTAACCGCGATTAATTCTGGCGAAACCCAAGTAAGCTGGGACGCCTTAGTGACACCAATGGAAGCCTGGGACGACGAACTTAGCCAAGCATGGTCGCCAATTAGCCACATGAACTCGGTAGTCAATAGCGACGAACTGCGCGATGCTTACAACGCCTGTTTGCCATTGTTAAGTGCTTACTCCACCGAAATGGGGCAAAACCAAGACCTATTCAAAGCCTATAAAAAACTGGCTGAAAGCGATGAGTTTGCAACCTTAAGCACAGAACAAAAAACCGCCATTGAACACGCACTGCGTGACTTCCGTTTAGCCGGTATCGCCTTAGAAGGCGACAAGAAAACGCGTTACGGTGAAATAAAACAACGCCTATCCGAACTCACCAGCAAGTTTGGTGAAAACGTAATGGACGCAACCCAAGCTTGGACCAAAGTCATTACCGACAAAGCCGAGCTAGCAGGTTTACCTGACTCCGCTTTGGCATTGGCCAAACAACAAGCCGAAGCGAAACACTCTCAATTTAAAGACAAGGAAGGCTATCTATTCACCTTAGACTTCCCATCATACTTTCCAATTTTGACCTATTGCGAAAATCGCGAACTGCGCCATGAAATGTACAAAGCGTATGTAACCCGTGCTTCTGACCGCTATAGCGAAGCCGGTGGCGATAATAAGTTTGATAACGCCGCAGTGATGAACGAAATTTTAGAATTGCGCCATGAGCTTGCGCAACTGTTAGAGTTTAACAACTACGCTGAATATTCTGTGGCCAGCAAAATGGCGGAAGACCCACAACAGGTTATCGACTTCTTAGAAGACCTAGCCAGTAAAGCACTACCGCAAGCTAAACAAGAATTTAACGAGCTGGCCGCTTACGCCAAAGAAACCTTTGGCTTTGAACAATTAGAACCTTGGGATGTGAGCTACTGCGCCGAACAATTACGCCAGCACCGCTACAGCATCTCGCAAGAATTGATTCGTCCTTACTTGCCAATCGATACGGTATTAAAAGGCATGTTCGAAACCGTGCAGCGTTTATACGCCATCGACATTGAAGAACAAACGGAGTTTGATTCTTATCATCCAGATGTGCGCTTTTTCCACATTAGCCAAAATGGCGAAGTGATTGCTAAATTCTACTTAGATCTATACGCCCGCGATAAAAAACGTGGCGGCGCATGGATGGATGAGTGCCGTGTTCGTAGAACATTAAGTGATAGCAGCCTACAACTTCCAGTGGCTTACCTAGTATGTAACTTCAGCCCTGCGGTTGATGGCAAACCTGCGTTATTAACTCACGACGAACTCACCACCTTATTTCACGAGTTTGGTCACGGCTTACACCACATGCTTACCCGTGTAAAAACCGCAGCGGTTAGCGGCATTAACGGCGTTGCTTGGGACGCGGTAGAACTGCCCAGCCAGTTCATGGAAAACTGGTGCTGGGAAAAAGAAGCCTTAGCATTTATTTCGGGTCACTATGAAACAGGTGAACCTTTGCCTGATGAATTATTAGAAAAAATGTTGGCGGCGAAAAATTTCCAAACGGCGATGATGATGATGCGTCAGTTAGAATTCTCGCTATTTGATTTCCGCATGCACAAAGAATACAACCCAGCCCTTAGCGACGCCGAAAAAGCGACCTACATAGAACGCACCATTAACGATGTGCGCAAGCAAGTTGCAGTTGTACCTATTGTTGAATACAACCGCTTCCAAAATAGCTTTAGCCATATTTTTGCCGGTGGTTATGCGGCAGGTTATTACAGCTACAAATGGGCAGAAGTATTAAGTGCCGATGCGTTTTCTCGCTTTGAAGACGAAGGTATTTTTAATACAGAAACTGGCCAGAGTTTCTTAACTGAAGTTTTACAAAAAGGCGGCAGCGAAGAACCTGCTGTTTTATTTGAACGCTTCCGCGGACGCGCACCAACAACCGACGCACTACTTCGCCATAGCGGCGTGCAAACATCAGGAGCAGTTTGAACATGGGACAAAAAATGATTCAGAAACGTTTTATCGCGGGTGTTGTCTGCCCAAAATGTGGCGAGATGGATAAAATCCGTATGTACCGCGATGAAGACGATACCGAACTGCGCGACTGCGTTGCTTGTGGTTTTACCGAAACCTACACCCAACATAAAGAAGCCAAAGAAGCTGAACAACCACTCTATGAAGAACTCACTACCCGAGTAACCCCCGAGGGTAAAGTGTTATACGACGATGAAGAAAAGCCGCTTAAAATAATGGACCCTGGTTCTAACCGAACAGATCATTAAAGGCAAAAGTCGGGCTAAACCCCGACCCACTTTTTTGCATTACCCTACCGGAACTCTTAACACTGTAGGTTAGTCTTTAGGCTAACACCCGCAATGAAAATGTCTTTTATTTTTTTGTAGGTTAGTCTTTAGACTAACACCCGCAATGAAAATATTTTTTATTCTTTTGTAGGTTAGTCTTTAGGCTAACACCCATAATGAAAATATTTTTTATTCTTTTGTAGGTTAGTCTTTAGGCTAACACCCATAAT
>OJEO01000141.1_pt1 | contig 34052 bp, 26 predicted proteins | sample 1593621 | NCBI WGS metagenome assembly OJEO01 (sample SAMN05416875, study PRJEB24817) | seawater metagenome | isolation source: Sea water | place: Canada:Atlantic | collected 2013-11
ATAGCCATTTATTAGGCATTAAAGATAACCGTGCTTTTTTAGCGGCTATTTTAGGCAATAAAACCTTTATTGATGGTGAAGCAACTACAGCATTCATTGGTGAAGATTTTAATGAAGATGCCAGTTTAAAACCGTTAAAAGTCCAAACAAAAGAAGTGGCTTTAGCGGCAGCGCTTTTTGCGGTTGCTAAAGATAGTAATCAAAACAGTAATAAAAACAGTAATAAAAATTCAGGCACGGGCTGGCAGAATAATAACGTCGGCAGTCGAGTATTAAAATTATCTTGTGAAGATGAAGTCTTCGAACTTGAATTGTCTGCGGTTAATAATCGCATTGAAATTTCTTATGCTGAAACGTCTGAAGACAATGCATCTGAGAATCAGGCGACTGAAAACAATAAACAGGCATCGCTTGAAATTATCGATCAGTCTGAAAATACTCTGACGTATGTATTTGATGAAGTTGTTCGCATGGTTGTTTATAGCCGCACTAATATTAGTAGCCTTAGTAATCTGAATGGCCAAGGTGAAGCCTTAGGGTGTGAGCAAGTTCATCTAGCGGCGTCTTATGGCAACTTAACCTTTACTGATATCAGCTTGCAGTCGGCTAAGAAAAACAAAGGTGGCTCGGATCAGGTATTAGCCTCGATGGATGGTGGCATGGTTGATGTCATGGTGAAGGTGGGTGATGTGGTTGAAATAGGACAAACCCTTGCGGTATTAGAAGCCATGAAGATGGAGCATCCACTGAAAGCTGGCGTCGCTGGCACGATTTCAGAAGTATTAGTGCAGGCAGGCGATCAGGTTAAAGGTCGCCAGAAATTGATTCAGATTTTGGCTGAAACAAAAGAAAGCTGAAATGTTGGGTTTATCAACAGCACTGCGCTTGCAATCGGTATTGGGTAAGTCGTTAGGCGACACGCTGCAAGTACCTCCTTGTAAGCTCGGATAAAAGGTCCGTCTTTTAGACGGTCTTTAACGCCTCACCCAAGACCGATACACGAAGTGCTGGTAGTGTTTTTAAATTTTACAGTATAGAGAAAGTTTTATCGCACTGGACTAGATTGTTCATTCAAAGCCCGTCTACAGCAGGGATGCTGTAGTCGAGTCTACAGGGAGCGCAAGCGCCGTGAATACCTGGAACGGCTGGTATTCACGGCGTGGCAAAGAATGAATTATCTAGTTTAGGGCATGGAAATATTAATCGGCCCAAGTTGCTAAGTGAGCGTGCCGTAAAAAATCCAACATGCTGTGCGAGTGCCAGCATGCGGTAATAAAATTAAGAGAATAAAAATTAAGGAATTTATTATGAGTTCATTGAAAAATAAAACCATTATTATCACAGGCGCAAGCCGTGGTATCGGTCGTGAAGTTGCATTAACGTGCGCCGCTGAAGGCGCTAACATTGTGATTGCTGCTAAGTCGGATGAGCCTCATCCAAAATTGGAAGGCACGATTCATTCGGTCGTAAAAGAAGTTGAAGAAGCCGGTGGCCAAGGCCTGGCGGTTAAAGTGGATGTGCGCAGCGAAGAAGATGTCGATAACTTAATTAAACTGACTATAGAAAAATTTGGTGGCATCGACGCCATCATCAATAACGCCGGTGCAATTGCCCTAGCGGGTGTTGAATCTACGCCACTGAAAAAACTTGATCTAATGATGCAAGTTAACTTCCGAGCAGTATTTCTATTAAGCCAAAAAGCCCTACCGCATTTGAAAAAATCAGAAAACGGCCACATCCTAAGCTTCTCACCACCACTAGATTTAGATCGCCGTTGGATGCGTAACCACTCACCGTACACACTCACCAAATATGGCATGTCAATGCTAACAATGGGCATGTCAGACGAATTTAAACGCTATGGAATCGCCGTAAACGCATTGTGGCCGCGCACAGTGATTCATACAGCAGCAACCTCATTTGGTGGAAAGCAATCCTTCGACCGAGCGCGTGGCCCCAAAATTATGGCAGACGCTGCGTTCGCATTACTGAAAACACAAAATCGTGAAATTACGGGGCAACTATTAATTGATGAAGACTTCCTGCGCACCCAAGGTGTTGACGACTTCGAACAGTATCGGGCGAATCCAGAAAGCGATAAAACAGACCTAATGCCAGACTTATTCGTACAAGACGCCGATGTCTATGTGCGTGGCACAGTGCCACCGTTAGCGGGTTTAATAGAAGAGTAGGTATAAAATTAAGAAAGTTAGCGCTGTAAAAATGCTTTGATACAGCGCAGTTAAAAAAAGTTTAGAGTATTTTATAATTCACTATCAACAGTTAACGGAATAAAAATTTCATAGCGAATACCTACCGGAGAGTCGACTAATCTAATGCTGCCGTTATAAGAATTTATAAGAGTATTTACAATCACGTTTAATCCTAAACCTATTTTTCCACTATTACGTTTAGTAGAAAAAAAGGGTTCAAATATAGCGTGCTTTTCTGCATCACAAATACCACAACCGTCATCTTGATAGTTTATAACAAGGCTGTTGTTACTATCTTTCGCTACATGAATTCCAATTTTTCCTTTTTGGAGATCTGTAAAACCATGCTCTAAAGAGTTATCAATCAGTTGAGAAATGATTTGCCACAAAGCAATTTTAGAATGGCAGGTTAGGTCGTGATCAACCTCGCATTCAAACTGATGGCCTTTTAGTTGAGTGGCATAATTATCTTTTAGATCAATGAAAAATTCAGCGACATTAAAAATGTATTTACTACTGTCTAGCAGAGAAATATCAATTTTCTTAAACTGTGAAATTAATGCAGACGTTTTTACCAAACTGGATTGTGTAAGATTGGCAGACTCAAATATTTCATTTAAAAAATGGGTTGCCGTTTGTTTAGTAATTTTGTTGTTACTAATATCTTGCATAAGCTGTTCAATATTTTGCAAGGTAAAGCTGGTTGCAGTCGTTGCGACACCTAAAGGCGTATTAATTTCATGTGCAAAACCAGAGAGTATTTTTTGGGTGGTAGTAATTCGTTCTTTTTGAATCGATTGCGTATTTTCAACAGCTTTTTGCACCAATACTCGCGACAACTCTTCATTCGTTGTCATTAACTGGCTGTTTCTTTCATCAATGGTTTGGCTGAGTAAATTATTAGCATCAATAAGCTGTTGTTTGGCCAAATTATTTTCAAATACAATCGCGGCTAAGCTGGCATTAGTTTCAATAAAACGAATATCTTCTTCGGTCGGCTTTCTGGGTTGTTTGTAATACATGGCAAATGTACCAAAAACACGACCTTCAGAACCAATGATAGGTTCTGACCAACAAGCATGAAGACCTACTCCAATAGCTAGGGCTCTGTACTGAGTCCAATAGGGGTGAGTGTTTATGTCTTCTACCACTACCATTTTTTGTTGAAAAGCAGCCGTGCCACAAGAACCCACGCCCATGCCAATGGTAACGCCGTCTAATGCTTTACAGTATTCATCGGGTAGTGAAGGTGCTGCGATAGGGTGAAGCGTTGATTGTTCAGTATTTAACTGCAGTACTGAGCACATCATATCGGGGTTGTAGTCTTCGGCTTTTTCGCACAATAAAATTAAGATATTGGACAGAGTGTCGCCGTGAGCAACTTGCTTCAATACCTGAGCGCGGCCCGATTCTAAGCGGCTGGCAAGTTTCCAGTAATTAATATCATCGGTTGTGTGGGTATGTTCTGTCAGCATATTGGGCCTGCAGTAGGTACTATCTCGTAATATTTATTATAGTCTACATCAGTAAATTGCTTGTAAAACATCGTTAAAATAATAAATAAAATAAGTTACCAACAAGATCTGTTGATAACTATGGGGATAAAGATATTATAACTATCTGTAACCCTAGTTACACCCGCACTGGAGTCAGATTGATGCTTTTTCGAACAATTGTTTGAATTTGTTTAAAGCCAATAAAGTCAATGGCTTGCGAGGGCTTTTTCAATAAAATTTTGAATGTATAAAAAGATTGCATAATTTAAAATAATAACCAAATCAATGCTTGTTATTCTTCTGTATTAACGTTATTTAGCCGTGTTGCAGCAAGTTATGCTATTTATATCCACAGAATATGTGGATAAGTATAAGGATAACTAATGGCATAACTTTTATTAACAGAAGGTGAGCTTACTGCGGTGGTGATCATGTAGTTGATTTGTTAGATTGATCGTTTTGTGATCAATGTTTTTCAGCACTACCATCTGCTCTGTGGTCATGGTGTTTAACGGCTTAATTTTCATCTACAAGCTTTTCTAAAATGTCTTATAGATTGATCGATGCTGTAGGTGCGTTTTCTGGTAAGATGTCGAAAATATCACTTCTTTTTTATCGCAAATGTTTTTTTAAGGTAGCCCCATGAAATTATTAGTCCGTAACTTAGCTCGCTCTATCACTGAAGAAGATTTAGAGGCATTGTTTGCTCCGTTTGGTGAAGTCGCTGCTTGCACCTTAGTTATGGATACCACCACCGGCGCGTCTAAAGGATTTGGTTTTATCGAAATGCCGGGGCCAGGTAATGGCAAGGCTGCAATGAAGTCGTTAAATGCGACAGAAATATCGGGCCAAGTGATTCGCGTGAAACGCGCTGCCGACGATAAATAAGACTCTTATATGCTAAAAGGCATGGAAGCTTGATGACTCAGCCTGACGATTCTCATAAAACCCCAAAAACACAATCTGCTCATTCTTCTCTTGGATCTGATCGACAAGAGCAGAGAAGGCAGGAAAAGCCAAACTCGTTAGCTCGATCTTCTAGTGTTGTGAGTATCATGACGCTCTTAAGCCGAGTGTTGGGGTTGGTGCGTGATGTTGTGGTGGCTCAGTACTTTGGTGCTCGTGCGGATGCTTTTTTTGTTGCCTTTAAAATCCCTAATTTTTTACGACGATTATTTGCTGAAGGTGCGTTCTCAGTAGCTTTTGTACCGGTGTTATCGGAATACAAAACACAGCGCAGTCTGGCCGAGGTTAAATTATTAATTGCCAGTGTTTCTGGTGTGTTGGGCTTGGCACTTTTTTTGGTTACTGCATTAGCGTTATTATTGGCTCCTTGGCTCCCCTATGTATTTGCACCCGGGTTCAGTGGCGACGAAGCTAAGTTTGCCTTAACCGGTGACTTATTAAGAATCACTTTTCCATACTTATTGTTTATTTCTTTAACGGCTTTTGCTGGCAGTATTTTAAATGCTTATGGCCGCTTTGCAATTCCTGCTTTTACGCCGGTTCTGTTAAACCTTAGCCTTATTTTTTCGACCTTGGTAATGACCAGCTGGTTTGTTGAGCCTCTGTATGCTTTAGCGTGGGGCGTGTTTATGGCAGGCGCACTGCAGTTGTTATTTCAACTGCCGTTTATTGCCCGTTTAGGCCTGTTGGTGCCTCCTACTTTTAAGCCCAAACAAGAAGGTGTTGGCCGAATTTTACGCTTAATGGGTCCTGCATTATTTGGCGTCTCAGTTAGCCAAATTAATTTACTGTTGGATACCTTATTGGCTTCGTTCTTAGAGCCCGGCAGTGTGAGCTGGCTGTATTATTCAGATCGATTGAACAATTTACCGTTAGGCATTATTGCCATCGCGATTGGTGTGGTTATTTTGCCTGCCTTATCAAAGAAGCATGCAGAAGATAACCCCCACCATTTTGCCCAAACTCTTGATTGGGCCACGCGCATGATTTTCTTATTAGCGTTACCGGCGGCCTTAGCTTTGGTTGTTTTGGCTACGCCGTTAATGGCAACCATTTTTTTCCATGGGGAAATAACCCCATACGACGTTGGGAAGATGACGTTAAGTTTGCAGGCTTATGGCATGGGTTTGTTTGCTTTTATGTTAATTAAAGTACTCGCGCCAGGATATTACGCGCGCCAAGATACCAAAACGCCGGTTAAAATTGGTATTCAAGCCATGGTGGTTAACATGTTGCTGAACCTAGCGTTAGTTGGCCCGTTTCAACACGCTGGGCTTGCGCTGGCAACTTCGTTATCGGCGTTCTTTAATGCCTATATGCTTTATCGTGGTTTAAAAGCAACAGGGCATTATAAAGCACAACCAGGCTGGTTGGCTTTTGTGATAAAAGTCTTGCTGGCTAATGGTGCTTTATTTGCAGTTATTTATTTTATGATGGGCGATGCGCTGCATTGGCTTGAGTGGGGCACTTGGCAGCGAATTGGTTGGATGTCGGCGATTGTGGGTGCGGGTATTGCTGTTTATTTTGTTACCTTAGTTGTATTTGGGCTTAGGCCTAGACATTTAAAAGGCGCTCGATTTAGCTAAAAGCGCTCGATTTAGCTAAAACTTAATCGCCTGTGTATATCCCGCTATCGTAATACCTTGTTCGTTAATGGCTAAATCTTGCGGTTCAAGTACCGCCTCACCAAACTGATAACGCAGTGCTATTTGATTGTTGCTCATTTGATCATCATAGTGTTTTGCTTGTTGTTGAATTTTGCAATTTCTCTGTAAATATTGCGCCCACTGTTGTTCTGTGCAGCCCTGTTGCAAGCGATGATGAGTGACGTTTGGCGAGATAATATAGGCCGATGCGTTATTGCCACCAAAGCCTTTGGCGTTTAAGAAAACCACAGGTTTTGTTTCTGGATCGAATGTTTCATGCTGCAATACAAAGCGTAAGTGCCGCTGTGTTACATCGTCGGCGATTTTTTTACTGGTGGTAATGCCGGGTAAAATGCTCGTCGACCATGCGCCAATGGTCGAGAACAATTGGTCTGCAGACGCGGAAGATAGCGAGTGGCCCAAATGCGCTTTAATAGCTGTAATGGGCCAATCTTTAATCTGAAAAGCGGCGGCCAAGCTCGAAAAAATCTCTGATTCTGTGGTTCTATTTTGCGGCGTACTGCTGCCATGAGCATGTACGTAACTGCCAGTCTTTAAGGCTTTATCTCCTAAATCTCTTTTCGCTGCTGCCATCGCCTTACCCATGGTGATGTAATTGCCAATGCCCGGGCTGGAAATGGATTTTTTGTAACCATCGGCATGAATAAACACATCGCCAATAGAGCCGTGAACGCTTAAGCCAAGGTCTAGAGTAAGCGCTTCATCACATAACACAAAAAACTGGGCAGATTCGCCTAAAGTAAAACCAGCATTATCCCCAAATGGGCGGCTTGCGCTGTTAAAAGGAGTGGGCTCTTTTATGTTATCGTGCTGATCAGACTCAGATGCAGATAAACCGTCTAATTGGCGCAGCTTTTTTTCTGTTACCAGTGCCGTCATGGCGTTGTAGCCGTCTACTATTTCTGGCTCTAAAGGCGCTTCGCTAGTACCCACTAATACGATGCGACGTTTGCCAGAACGAATATCATCACAGGCCAATTTTAAATTGTATAAAAAGGTCGCACAGGCGCCCACCATAGTTCCCGTTGCACCCACATTACCCAGTACATAAGCATTAATAAAATCCGCAGGCATTTGTGCCAAACCCAAAGCGCATTGCTTTGAACTGGTGCGCTTGCCTAACACGCCTGCTTGCATCATGCCGCCAATGCCTTGAGCATCTAACTGACTCATGGCCGAGCCTGCGTAAACAGCGATTTCATCGGGCTTTACCTGTGCGCTTAGTGTTTCCCACTCAATACCGGTTGAGCGAATGGCATCTGAAGCACCATAAAGTGCCATTTGTAAGCCACGCGGATGATGGTGTGAGCTGTAAAGAGCCGCAGGGTCGAACCCTTTTGGGGTTTGCGCAGCGCTTTGAACCGGACTTTTTTTATAACTTAATTTCCAACATTGCTCGCCATTATTATCAAGAAACGGAGTGTGAAATGGAACTTTAGCTGGGTCCCAGTGCACATTATCCCATTGGCGAATAAGGCTGTGGTTAAGGACATAACTAATGTCATGTTGTTTTGTGTGCGTGTCAGTTAACCCCATCACCTGAGCTAAGCTGTTAAGCGTTTCGTCTTGTTGCTTGTTATTGAGTACATCAAACACAATGCGTTTAAAGGCATGGGCAAACGAACTTCGGCCAGCAGCACCGATACCGCCATAACCCGTAATGATCACGGCTTTTTGTTGCGGAGCGGTAGAAAAGGTTGGGTTGTTCATAATATAGGTTTCAATTGGTTTAAAAGAATAAGCAGCATTATGAACGCAAAGGAAAAAGTCTTATTAGAACGAATAAGACATAAAGTATGTTAAAAAAGACGGATTAAGTGGCTTTTGAGAATAAGACCCATGACTTCATCTGTACCTAAATTAGCAATAGCAAAATTGCCGGCCACAGGCATACAGCACGTCACTATTTTAGCGTTTGAACAAATGTTGGGATCCAGTGCGGCGAATCCTATGGAAATGCTGGAGGCAGCGAGGGCGCGTTTAAAGGTTAATCGAGCAGATAAAACGGATTTTAAAATTGAAGTTGCGGCCCCTGAAGTAAAATCATTGTCTTTGCTAGGTGGCTTTCAAATACGTCCTCATTGTGAACTTTCGTCGATTGCATCAACCGATCTTATCGTGGTACCCGCGTTATGGCGCAATCCTGCCAGTACCTTAATGGCTCATAAAGACACTACTATTCCTTGGTTACTAAAAAAGTATTTAGCAGGCGCCAGCATTATGGCAGTTGGAACGGGGGTTAGTTTGGTGGCTGAAGCGGGTATTTTAAATGGCAAAGCAGCCACCACTCATTGGCATTATTTAGAGCAGTTTGCGCGCTCGTATCCTTTGGTTAATCTTCAAAGTAAGCATTTACTAACTCAGTCGGGCCGTATTTATTGTGCCGCCAGCGTCAGTTCAGCCGCAGACATGATGATACATTGGTTGGGACTGGTATTTGGTAAAGCGCTTTCTCTGCAAATTGAGCAGCAGTTTTCCCCAGAAGTACGTAGCACTTTTGAAACCAAGGTATTTCACAGTGAAATGGGCAGCCAGCATCCAGATGAATTGGTGGCTAGTATTCAAAGTTGGTTGCAGCAAAACCTAATTGAATCATTAAACGTTGAGGCATTGGCATCACAGGTTAAGTTGAGCCCGCGGCAGTTATCACGGCGTTTTAAGGCGGTGTGTGGTAAGACCTTAGGAGAATATCAGCGGCAACTGCGCTGCTTAGAAGCAAAAGATTTACTCAAAAATACTGATATGTCGATTGCTGATATCGGTGGAGTCATAGGTTACCCCGACCTCAGCTATTTTGGCCGTGTCTTTCACCGATATTGTGGCCAAAGCCCAAAAGCCTATCGAAATAAGGTCAGACATAAGCTATTTGTCGGGTAATTGTTCTGTTCACTTGCTGGCCAAGTCGCTATAATCTCGCAGTTATTTTAGGCGGGGTTTATCGGCGGTATGCGCCTTATTCGTGGGTTACACAATATTCCATCCGACTTTTCTGGCTGTGTTGCTACTATTGGCAACTTTGATGGTGTTCATTTAGGGCATCAGGCAATTTTACAGCAGCTAAAAAAGCAGGGTGAAGAACATCAACTACCAACGGTGGTTATGATGTTTGAGCCTCAGCCGCGCGAGTTTTTTGCGCCGGATCAAGCGCCAGCGCGTCTGGCTAATATGAGTGAAAAATTACAAGACCTGGCGGGTTTTGGAGTTGATTACGTCTTGTGTTTGCCATTCAATCAAAAGTTGCGTTCGATGAGTGCCGATCAGTTTATTCAAACAATTTTGTTAGATGGTTTGAAAATTCGTCATTTAATTGTGGGCGATGATTTTCGCTTTGGCTGTGATCGCACCGGCGATTATCAATTGTTGCAGCATACCGGTTGTAGCAGTGGTTTTAGTGTAGAAGATACGCAAACCTTTGAATTTAAAGCAGAGCGAGTCAGCAGTACACGTGTACGTGAGTGTTTGCTGGCCAATGATTTGGTAACAGCAGAGAAACTGTTAGGCCGTCCTTATCGTATGAGTGGACGCATTGGTTATGGTCGTCAGCTAGGCCGCACCATTGGTTCGCCGACGGCGAATGTGATCTTACAGCGTAATAAATTACCAATGACAGGTGTTTATGCGGTGAAGGTCTTTGAAATTACGGTATCGGCTTGTTTAGAGCAGGTGGTTTTAGCATCGACAGGCAAACCGAGAGCGTGGCACGGCGTTGCCAATATAGGTGTTAAGCCTACGGTTGCGGGTATACCAGAGCCTTCGTTGGAAGTGCATGTTTTTGACTTTCCTAGTTTGGAAGAGGGCGGAAATATTTATGGTAAGCGTTTAAGCGTTGAGTTTTGCCAGAAAATTCGCGAAGAGCAAAAGTTTGATGGCTTAGAAGCATTAAAAGCCGCGATTGAAAAAGACATGAAGGCAGCTCGCGAGTTTTTCTCAAATAAACGTTAGAAAATTAAAATTTAGAAACAAATGACTTAGCGCATCGAGTGATGCTAGAAGACATAATGAGGTGTTTAAGTAGCTAGTGTGTGAGGCATGGATGCCGAGCCCAAGCCTGTAGGGACATGTTTACGGCGTCTAGCGGAATAAATACCTCATCATGGCTTTGATTCGATTGAGTCGATTTGGACATACAAATTATTTTAAAACATAAGAGCCTAACGGCAGACTATAGTTGGAAACCAAAATGAGCAATAAAGACCAAGCGGGAAAAGTAGAGAGCCAATACAAGGCGACTTTAAACTTACCAGAAACCGATTTCCCAATGCGTGGGAATTTGGCGAAGCGCGAGCCTGAGTTATTAGCCCAGTGGGAAGAAATGGGTTTGTACCAGCAGATTCGTAATGCCCGCTCTGGTCGCGAACAGTTCATTTTGCACGATGGCCCTCCGTACGCAAACGGCGACATTCACATTGGTCATGCGGTTAACAAAGTTTTAAAAGACATCATCATCAAGTCTAAAACCATGGCCGGCTTCGATGCGCCGTATGTTCCGGGTTGGGACTGCCACGGTTTACCGATTGAATTAAAAGTTGAAGAGCTTGTTGGCAAAGTAGGCGATAAAGTCACTGCGGCTGAGTTTCGTCAGCACTGTCGCGAATATGCGGCCAAACAAGTTGACGGTCAGCGTGCCGGTTTTAAGCGCTTAATGGTGCTCGGTGACTGGGAAAATCCTTACCTAACCATGGACTTCAAATTTGAAGCCAACATCATTCGTACCCTAGGTAAAATTGCCGACAACGGCCACCTACACAAAGGCTTTAAGCCGGTTAACTGGTGTATGGACTGTGGTTCTGCTTTGGCAGAAGCTGAAGTTGAATACCAAGACAAAAAATCGATTTCTATCGATGTAAAATTTGCTTTCTCTGATACTGCCGCTTTGTTAACTGCGTTTGGCGTAGATGCTTCTTTAGTGAGCACTCTTTCTGATAAGACGGCGAACATCGTTATCTGGACAACCACCCCTTGGACGTTGCCTGCTAACGAAGCCGTTTCTGTTCACCCAGAATTAGAATACTCCTTAGTTCACATCAATACTGAAAGCGAACAAAGTGAAATCTTAGTACTAGCCACTGCGCTGGTTGAAGACGCTATGGGCCGTTATGGCATTACCAATTTTAACGTGATTGCAAACGCGAAGGGCGAGGCTTTTGGACAGTTACCTGAACAAAAATTTGCTCCTTTCACAGTGAATCATCCGTTTATGCCTGCAGCGAATGGCGCGGGTTTAAAACCAGTTCCGGTGATTACTGGAACTCACGTAACCGCTGATGCGGGTACGGGGTCTGTTCACACTGCGCCTATGCACGGTGCCGACGATTACGTGGTATGCAATCAATTTGGCATTTCATCTGAAGCCATGTTGGTCAGTGCCGAAGGGAATTTTATTCATAATCCGGCTTTAGAAAATTTAGAGCTTGCAGGTTTATCGGTTGCTGATAAAGGTGTTTTCCGTGTGCTGGGTATTTTGGGTGATCCGCAAATCGGTACCCCGAATGCTTTGATTAAGAAATTAAAGATCGAGCACAGCTACCCACATTGCTGGCGTCACAAAACGCCGATTATTTTCCGCGCAACGCCACAGTGGTTTATTGCGATGGAATCTAAAAAGGCCGAAAAGTCTTTGCTAGCGCAAGCCATGCATGCGGTTGAGCATGATGTTGAGTGGCGTCCAAGCTGGGGTAAGGCGCGCATCGAAGGCATGATGAATGGTCGTCCTGACTGGTGTATTTCGCGCCAGCGTACATGGGGTGTTCCCATTGCCTTATTCGTGCATAAAGAAACTTCTGAGCTGCACCCAGAAAGCCAAGCGTTAATCGAAAAGGTTGCGCTTAAAGTTGAAGAGAAAGGCATTGATGCCTGGTTCGAATTAGAAGCTCAAGAGTTATTGAGCGAAGAAGATGCGGCGAATTATGTCAAAGTCACCGACACCTTAGACGTGTGGTTTGACTCGGGTGTGACTCACGCAGCGGTTCTTGATGAGCGCGATGGTTTACGTTCTCCGGCTGATTTATACCTAGAAGGTTCAGATCAACACCGCGGTTGGTTCCAGTCGTCGTTATTGACTTCGGTAGCTGCGAAAGGCCAAGCACCTTATAAAACGGCGTTAACTCACGGTTTCACTGTGGATGCACAGGGCCGCAAAATGTCGAAGTCGATCGGTAATACCGTATCGCCAATCGATGTGATGAATAAGCTAGGCGCGGATATTTTACGCTGGTGGGTTGCGGATACTGACTACAGCACTGAAATGACAGTGTCTGATGAGATTCTAAAACGTAACGCCGATGCTTATCGTCGTGTGCGTAATACCTGTCGTTTCTTACTGGCTAACATTGCTGGCTTCAACCCTAAAACGGATTTGGTTGCTGTTAAAGACATGTTGCCATTAGACGCTTGGATCTTGAATCATGCAACTAAAGTCGATCAGCAAGTGAAAGACTTGTATGCCGATTATAACTTCAGCGGTTTAACTAAGCTGTTGATGAACTTCAGCGTGAACGAATTAGGTTCGTTCTATTTGGACATCATTAAAGATCGCCAGTACACCTGTAAGGCCGATGGTCTTGCTCGTCGCAGTGCGCAAACCGCCTTGTATCATATTGCTGAGGCCATGGTGCGCTGGATCGCGCCAGTGATTAGTTTTACCGCTGAAGAAATTTGGGATGTATTGCCGGTTGCGGTTGATGCACAAGGTAATGCGCTAGAGCGTGAGAAGTCTGTATTGTTAGCTGAGTGGTATGATTTGCCTCAGGTGAATGGCTTGAGCTTAGATGATGCTTATTGGCGTCACATTATGGCGGTTAAAACCGCGGTGAATAAGATTCTTGAAGAAGCCCGTGCTGAAAAGAAAGTAGGTTCAAGCTTAGCGGCTGATGTGACTTTATACGCAGACGAAACTTTGAAGGCGCAGTTAGGAAAGCTGGGTGAAGAGTTGCGTTTTGTGACGATTACTTCAAAAGCAGAGCTTGAGTCTTTGGCATCGGCCGATGAAGCAACAACACAGAAAACAGACGTTGCTGGCTTGCGTTTATCGCTGTCTGCTTCAACGGCTGATAAGTGTGAACGTTGCTGGCACCATAATGTCACAGTGGGAACGCACCCAGAACATAAGACTTTATGTTCTCGTTGTGTGACGAATATTGCAGGGGATGGCGAAGTTCGCCACTTTGCTTAACTTAATAGTAGCTCTAAGTAGTAGCTCTAAATAGTAGCTCTAAATAGTAGCTCTAAATAGTAGCTCTAAGCTATCTGCGTTGGGATAACGCTTAGATTAAATTGTCCGTTTTCGCTTGTTATCGCTATTAGGTTCGTCCTTATGCGGCACGCCGTGAATACGTCCATGTAGGCTCTACTACGGGATCCCTCCCGTAGAAGGCCTTTAATGACAAACTTAATATCGATTCGCGAAAACTGAAGCTTTGTGAGCTAATGCATCATCGAGATTTGGCTATGCGGTTTAAGACAATTTATGAGTGTGGTCTTAGGTTGTTCGTTTTAGGTGGCTTCACCTAGCAAGGATGCTAGGTACGAGCCTACAGGGAAGTATTTACGGCGTCCTCTAAAACAAATGACCTATTACCACACAATATGATGAACATTAGGAAATAAAATGAACCAAGAACGTAAGGCCGGTGAGCCTTCTGCTTTAAAATGGTTATGGTTGTCGGTCTTCGTGATTGCGTTCGATTTGATCACTAAGCAACTGGCAGAAAATTTTTTAAGTTATGGTCAGCCGGTGCCTATTTTGCCAGTATTTGATTTAACTTTGCTCTATAACCCGGGTGCGGCTTTTAGCTTTTTAGCTAATGAAAGTGGCTGGCAGCGTTGGTTTTTCACCGCGATAGCGGTGGGCGTTAGTATTATGCTAATTAGCTGGTTGCATAAATTACCGCGTGCAAATAAATGGATGGCGATTGCCTTAACGCTTATCTTGGGTGGCGCATTAGGTAATTTATTTGATCGTTTATATTACGGGCATGTCATTGATTTTATCTCTGTACATTGGGAAGGCTCGTATTTCCCTGCTTTTAACATTGCTGATAGTGCTATTACAGTAGGTGCTATTATGCTGGCTTTAGACGTATTTTTCGACGCCCGTCGTGAAAAAGCGGCCGCTAAAAAAACGACTGATTCAAACTCCCAAGATAAAGTATAAAGGTAAAGAATAATGTCTCATTCTATTCCAAAAATTGTTGCTGATTCTAAGGTTTCCATGCATTTTGCGTTACGTATGGATGGTACTGCAACAGACGGCACACGCAAAAAAGACGAAGTGGATTCTACGTTCAATGCTAAACCTGCGGAGTTTGTGCTAGGTGATGGTAATTTATTGCCAGGCTTTGAAGAATTTTTAATTGGCTTAACCATAGGCGATCATAAAACGTTTACTGTGCCTGCAGAAAAAGCGTTTGGCCAAAGTAATCCGCAAAACATTCAAGAAATGAAACGCTCTGTTTTTGCAGTCGACATGCCTTTATCACCCGGTTTAGTTGTATCGTTTGCCGATGCCGCTAAAGCAGAATTGCCAGGTGTGATTAAGTCGATTGAAGGCGATTATGTGATGGTGGATTTTAATCACCCGCTAGCGGGTAAAGATTTAGAATTTGAAGTTCAAATTATTTCTGTTGACGGTAAAGTGGAAGCTTAGTTATGAAAATAAAAATGGCAAACCCACGTGGATTTTGTGCTGGTGTTGATCGTGCAATTGACATTGTAAATCGTGCTCTGGATTTATTTGAGCCACCTATTTATGTGCGCCACGAAGTGGTTCACAATAAATTTGTAGTGAATGGTTTACGTGAGCGTGGCGCTGTTTTTATTGACGAACTGTATGAAGTACCCGATGACAGTATCGTTATTTTTTCTGCTCATGGTGTTTCTCAAGCAGTGCGTAACGAAGCCAAAGATCGTGGCCTTAAAGTGTTTGATGCGACGTGCCCGTTAGTCACTAAAGTACATTTAGAAGTAAGCAATTACAGCTCTGACGGCAGTGAATGTATTTTGATTGGGCATAAAGGACACCCTGAAGTTGAAGGAACCATGGGTCAATACGATCATTCTAACGGTGGCAATATTTACTTAGTTGAAGATGAAGAAGACGTTGCGGCGTTAGAAGTTAACAATCCAGAGGCTTTGTATTACGTAACGCAAACGACTCTTTCTATGGACGATACGGCCAAGGTTATTGAAGCGTTGCGTGCTAAATTTGCAAAAATAGAAGGCCCACGCAAAGACGATATTTGTTACGCAACACAAAATCGCCAAGATGCAGTAAAGGTATTGGCAACAGGTACAGAGCTTTTATTGGTTGTGGGCTCTCCTAATAGTTCAAACTCTAATCGCTTACGTGAACTGGGCGAGCGTATGGGGGCAAAAGCCTACCTTATCGACAGCGCTGAAGAAATTCAAAAAGAATGGTTAGAAGGTGTTGAAAATATTGGTATCACTGCTGGCGCTTCAGCACCTGAAGTACTGGTGCAGTCTGTAGTAAACCGCTTGAAAGAGTGGGGCGGTGAAGAGCCAGAAGAGCTACAAGGCCAAGAAGAAAATGTTGTTTTTTCTTTACCGAAAGAATTGCGGTTGAAAGAAGTTTAGCTTAGAACTCGGGTCTCAGAAGATCTAATTAAGCCAGATTAAAATGAATTCTGGCTTAATTGAAAAGAATCTCAAAAAATAAAACTAATAAGTGCTTCGAGCTGTAATGCATTCAGGGCAAGCGGCATTGAGCAAATCATTCCCATCCCAATCACGAATAATAGCTTTAGTGAAATCCCATAACTGACGACCACGGCTATCGACTAAAAGGTAGCCCATAAAAGCATCTTCATCGGCATCGCCACTAATAGGGGTTGCAACGGCTATAAAGCATTGATTTATGCCAGGATTAGTTGGATAAATAGTATTGTCGTCGCAAGTTTGCAAGCTGATGCCATAGGTAGGCACCCCATTATAACTAATTACCCATTGATCAATGCCGGCGGGGGTGGTAAAACCAAGTCCACCTGCGCCTATAACACTGGTATAGGTAACGTTATTGAGATAAAAGCGTTCCTGCAGCTGTACCACTTGCAACAACTTCCCCATAGTATCTTGGCGTTGGCTTTCTAAAACATAGTTTCGATAACTTGGCATAACGACAGTGGCAAGAATCCCGATGATAGCAACTACAATCATCAGTTCTATTAAGGTAAAACCTTTTTGTTTCATTTCAGCCTCCCGCTGAGTTTGCTCTAATAACGATAGCGTGATTGAAATCGTTATTAGAGCAAGCAGATATAATGTGATGATATTGTGCGATCAAATTATAGTGAGCGCCAGTAGTTCTTTTTCAATAAATCACATCGTAGTGTTCCACCATCGATAACATGAGTACCACTTAATATTACAGTGCCTGTATTTTCACATTCATCAGGACAAGAGTTAGTTTCTTCACATTTTTTTGGCTGACAGCTTTCATGTTCAGGATTTAATTCACAAAATAATTTTTGTCCTGTATCGGTTGTATTTAATTCAATAACCTGCGGTGGAATACCGATATTGGGCATTGCAGTTGAAGTTATTAAAGGGCTAACTGGATCTTTATCTGGATCGTCATCACCCATAAAATCAACTGAGTAAGAAAGAGAGTAGCCAATATCGGCACTGCAGCTATCAAAGTTGCTTGCTGAAAAATTAGGTGAGAATGTTGTAAAATACATATTCCCATTAGAAGTTAATGGGGATGCTAGTATTTTTTCTCCTACTTTTAAATCATATTTCCATCCTCTTGTCGTGACAGTAGACGATAACTGATTTCCATATGGAATATCTGCAAAGTCACTAGGATTCAATGTGGTATATTTATAACCAGTAGGTGCCTTAGTGATATTGGTATCTTTTATGACATAAAAGCTATCTTTAGTACTTCCTTCTAGAGGATGTGCTCGAAAGCCTGAACCAATCGCTATGGTTAAAAACTCCTCTTTTGTTTTGGGGTCCGAGAAATAAGAAACGCTTGGAGCATAATAAAAGCGTTGGTAGTTTGGATTATTTTTGTTTGCATCAAAAATAACTCCAGCGCCCGCGATGAAGTTTGTTTTAGAGATATCCTCTCCATTGTTAGAGTTAATATCAAAACGCCATACACGGCCACCTAAGTCACTCACGAAGAAGTAATCGGTAATTTGGTCACCATCAAAATCAACAGCTTTGATCTCACTGGTGATAGCACTGGTCATATTTGGCAAGTTGGTTGCTGCACCATTATTACTAGCACTCCAGAGTAGTTTGCCTGTAACAGGGTCTATCATATAAATCGAGTTACCCATACTATGAGAAGCGCGGGTAGTACGGTTGTCTTCATCAGGATCGTAACCACCACCAACTAGTAGAACTACTTTAGTTTTACCTGCATTACCCCATCTAACTTTTGCTAGTGACATTTGTGACCAAGATTGACCAAGTTTTTCAAAGGCACCACCTTGTCCACCACTGATTTGCCATTGGAATTTTGGTTTTTCAGGGTCGGTAATATCTAACGCATAATAATGACGACCGCCACGACGTAGGCCGAAAAATAAATAGACTTTTTCGCCATTATCTACCTGTAGGTTTTGATTGGCATCTACGTGCCAGTAATTAATTGGGCCATCTACCCCATAGGCTTTGGGTTGGTCTTTGTCAGCAGTTCGATATAAGTTTGCATTTTTAAGTAATTCTTTAGGAACGAAAGAAAAGTATTCTTTAAATTCTTCCTTGTCTGCTTTGAATGCATGTAGATAGCCGCTATTCGTACCAACAAACACAACGCCATTAGGAATAATTCTCTTGGTAGTAGGGTCTTCTGTATAGCCATAGTTCACTACGATAGGTCGACTATGTAGCGGATCTTCCATCTGTTGACGAGAACTACCATCGGGGTTTCTGCGGTTTAACCAATCGATAATTTCCGATTGATCTATGATGGATAAATTTGGATCAAGACTGAATAAACTCTTATCTAAAGAACTTGTTATGGTCGTTGTTAAAGGTCCTTTGTTGCTTGTTAAGTGGGTGAAGATGTTATTATCTTTCAATAAGTTACGAGCGGCCCCCCCTTTAATGACGCTATCGCCATCGGTTGTGCCCTCAGGAGTCCAATAACTGCGAGAGGTACTTTTAAATAAACCACTACTGTAATCAATAGCTGGATCGCCTAATGCGTCAACTACTTTGCCATCCGGAGACAAGCGGTAACTTTTTAAATTCCCTTTCCAGTTATTCTCAGCTGATGGTGAGAACATTGCGTAATAAAGGTTATCAAGATGCTCCAGGCTGTTATAAGAGTTGACTGATACCGCGGGTGCAACAAAGGTTACTGGATTGTCACTAACATTGGCGACAGCACCTTGGAAGGCATCAATTAGCTCTTTTTTGTTGTTAGCCGATGCATAATCACCATTGCCATACTTAGCAATATCCTTCATATATTTGAGTGTTCTTACAGTCACAGGGTCAGTCGATGTTTCATCAAAGAAACCACCAATAACGTGAGTATTGAATGTTTGTATTCCATTTAATGGGCTTTGGTCATAATTAGCGAGGAAGAAAGCAAATTCTTCTGCACAGGTGCCAACGCCTTTTCCAGCACCAATGCCTAGATCATCATTATCACAGTCGTTTGTTAGAACTTTGCGATCTTCATCAGTTATTCTCGTATCTGTTTTAAAATCAATATCTTCGGCTTTTAATAGCTTTATTATTTTGGCATTTGATTGATCATCGGCAGAGGGAGAACCATCAGTAAACAAGACAATATTACTGGTTCTTTGACATGAGCTAGTAATAGGAGAAACGTACGTATTACCACTGCGAGAAGTGCTGACACTTGATGTTCGTGAAGAATATACGTTATTTCTATTACCATAATAATAGTTTTGAGCACTGCTGTAATCATAGTTAATTGTACGATTTGAGTATTTCCGCTTTTCTGTAGGCTGTTGACCGAAATATACTTGGCCTTTTAATGGATCTTTTTCTGAATCATTCCAATTACCACGAAGATAGCTGGCAACCTCTATATAGCTTTCACTAATTGGAGTCCCCCCCCAAGGAATGTAGGAATCAACTCTATTATTAAAATCAGTGCCTATGTTTTCAATATCATCTACTGCTACATCAATAAATCCACCAGCACCATCTTCGCTAAAGCGCGCTAGTCCTAAGCGAATTCTAGCCATGGTATTCACAACATGTTTGGCTGCTTCTTGTGTTAGTTGCATTCTGGTTTTTTTAAGATCTCTTTTATTATAGTAAGAGTAAATTTTATAATTTAAAAAATTACCAGAGTAGATGTAATCAAAGTGATTTCCCCAGGCATTAGAATAAGTACCACTATGAATATTAGATAAATAGAGGTTAGAGTTATTTGGGTTAGTATTGATGTATTTACCTGGAGCGTCATCGGCTCTACAGTCGATAAATGCTCCTGAACTTTGATTGCCTTCTGGCATGTCGGGCTTTTCAATAGTTTGTACCCGTACCCACCCCTGCCACCACACCCACTCCCAATTATCATTTATAATATCTAGAGAGGGTTCCCAAACAGTATTTGATGCATTCCAGCGCTTAAACTCGGTATTGAAATACCCTGTTTTTGTAAAGCGATTATTATTGGACGCTGCTTCACATTTTAGTGCATCTTTATGAAATGGACGCTTTTTAAGATCGTTGATATCGTTAGATGTAAGGTCTTTGGTATAGTAGTTATACTCACTAAAATAATTTAAATCTTTATTAAATTGATAATTAATTGCAGTACCATTAGAAGTGGTTTTATATTCATCTGCATAGTCTTTTGAATGATCATAGTCATCACTTTCGTTCACCACTACGGTTTCGAACATACTACCAGAGGTATCTAAAAGCATAATGGCAAGAGGTTTTACGCCAGAAGCGGATCCTACATATACTTCAGTATCATCGGCTTGGGCGAAACAGCACCATAAAGTTATGATGGCTGTGGAGAATACGCTATTACAGCGAGAAATAAGATTTTTCATTGTAAAATCTCCTTATTACCGTTACCAGATATAAGTCTGATATAAAAAATTTCGTTAGTATGCTTGTGAAATTGCAAGCGCACTTTTTTATTCCCATTGGCCTTTAATTGCATTTTAAATTTAGGTAGATCAAATCTATCGCCATCTTTAGAAACGACAGTACTTGGTGTTATTGTGAGCTGATAGATAGGGCAGGTTGGGCATAACTGAGCTTCAATTGGCCCTAGTCCAGTACCTTCGTGAAAGTTTTTAGTCAAGCTAATATCAGAAGCTTTACCAACTAGGTCACGAGACACAATTTCAGCATGGCTTATAATAGGTATTATTAGCAATAATACGTGGAGTAGGTATTTCATAAGGCTGATCCTTTTTCTATCTTTAAGTTATGGCGCTGCATAAAGTGAATTTTTATTTGTATTTAAACCGGGGAAACTAACCCCAGTCACTTGAAATTCGGTTGCGGAGCGAGCTTGAGTACGATTATTCATCCTAGCTCGTGACCATAGTTGATACTTGTAGGTAATTCGATTACCAGACTCTTGACCTTGAGCTAAAGAGTTAACTCCAGGAGTAACGGCAACTGTAATCAGTTGGTTGTCAACGACTTCATTGTTTGCCAAATTAATAGGGAGCGGTGCTTGAGCGTTAAGATCGATCGGTGTGTAGTTCCGTGATCCATCAGCGTTCAAACCATCAAAAGATCGCAGAGGAGAACTTAATATTGGATCGCCTGTTCCTGCTGTGCTCAAAGTAGTAAACCATGCCTTTTGAAAGTTAAGCGCATTATTAAAGTTTTGCTCTTTATGCAAAATATTTGCAGTAATACGTGTTTGTAAGCTCGAGCGTTGCATATTCATTGCGGCCAGCAATGTAATTGCGGTTAGCAAAACAAGGCTAATGGCTAATACTGCACCTGACTGTTTATTTATCGTTTGATATTTCATAATTTCAGCCCTATTAATTATTGATGGAGAATGTGGAGCTAAATACTTGGCGATTAACGGCATCATTGAAACTATATAATCCGGAATCCAGCATGACGTATTGTTTGGTGGTAACAATGTTAGTGATGTCACTGATAGAGCGCGTCATAACAGCGATTTTTATAGCATAAACATTATTCCAGTCGGCCACTTGATCAGCTGTAACATACATAGACACATTACGAGTTCCATCGGTAGAAGGTGTATCTGCTTCACCATAAAGTACATGCATGGCTTCAACACCATTGGCAATTACTTGGCGACCAGCTGTGCCGGACGTAGGAGTAGTGTCAACATTGGTGCCATCGAATAAATAGCCTTGGCAAAATAGTGAGTTGGTATTGGTTGCTGGGTCTCGTTCAACCCAAAACACATTCAGAATCCTTGAGTTATTAGTAAACCCAGTAGGGGTTGCTCCGGTGCAGTCAGTGTTATTTCGGTTAAACGCGGGTATGGCAGGAGTTCCAGGTGGAGTTGGATATTGAAAATCTACTGCTGGAGGAATTGATACAATTGCAAATCGGTCACCACTGGTTACACCTGGAGCGGTGGTAATATTTGCTTCTGTAGCGCCGGCGTTACTTTCCATAGAGCAGGCTCGCTCAGCTAAAAGGTTTCCGCCGTTACAACCGACCGCGGCAACGGTTGTGATCGCGTCATTGTCAATAGAATTCGTTCCTGCAGTGCGTACCTGTCTGCCAAAGAATGACATAACAAATCTCGCAGTTTCTTGTGCTTGGGAAACTCCGTCAGAACTAGATGAGCTTTGATTTGTAGTGATTAATACTTGGGCAATACCATAGGTCACGAGTAATGATAAAACTAAAGCAATCATTATCTCAACTAAGGTAAACCCTTTTTGTTTATTATGTGTATTCATGGGTTCACCACTCTTGTTTGGGTGATTAAGTTATCGTTAGTTTGGCGCACACGACCATCAATTTCAGTAACGTCTACTCGCGCACGCCAAGTTAACGTAATTAGTAGCGGGTCACCGTTACCACAACCTGGGGTAGCACAAGCAACAGATAATTGAGCACCAGGAAGATCAGAAATAGGGTTGCCACGAACATCAACTGAATCTCGAGGTGCTCCGCAAGCTACTTCAAATAAATCCCAAGCAGCCATTTGTGGCCCAGTACAGGTAGCAGAAGTTATTGTTGCTGCACCTGGCTTACCATTGAAATAGTTGCTACATACTGTTGCTGGTACTGCTGCACAAGGGTTGGCAGATACGTAACTTAAAGAGGAAGATTCGTTCACTCGGATTCGGCTGCTTAAATCATTAAGAATCCAAATAGCCTGACTTTGGTTACCTGCATCTTGAGTTGATCGCAGTGCCTGCATTTGTAAAGAAAGCAATCCCATAAGACCAATGCTGGTAATAACCATGGTTACTAGGATTTCAATTAGGGTAAGGCCAGAAGACTTTCCCTTTTGTGAATGCTTTGCATGTAATGACTTCTTGAAGGTGATCATTGGTTTGCAAACCCCGCTGGGCAGTTAATGTCGGTGCCAATAACTTGCCCTACCTGATTAATTTGTAGTCGGCGGGCACTATCGCCAGCACAGCCTAAAACGGCAACTTCTAGGGTTCCTCTGTTTACTGAAAATCCTTCGCCGTTAAACTCTATAGGTCTAGTTGAATCCAGTACGAAGCCCGCTTCAACAGATCTAATTTGAGGGTCTGGGCCAAAGCTACTCTGGTCGCGTAATATATCGAGCGGATTGGCTGTATCGATAATAGTCCAACCTGCAGCCCAATTAACACCACCGCCAGCAGCCAAGGTGCCTGTTCCGGTTGTTGCATCGTTAGGAATCATTTGGGCGTTACTGCGGTTCGTTATAGCTACATTACGTGTATACATAATGTCGATGAGCAACTGATTGCTCACGGAGTTGTTTTTGCTATTTGAGATCATGGTTCGCATATTCGGCGCAGCAATAACGGCAATGATGCCGACAATGGCGATCACGATCATAAGTTCAACGAGGGTAAATGCTTTTAATTTTTTCATAACTGCATTATTACCTAACTAATAGGGTATGGGCAGCCTTGTTAGATAAGCGGTATATTCAATGAGATTAAGTGTTGCTACAGCAACACTGCTTGCGTTTTTAGCGGTTACTTTTTATTTAATTCGCGACTTTTTACTCAGCTGCATTTGTCTTCGGATGAGTAACGAACGCGGCCAACTCGGGATATGACTATGGCCTTTGAATTGTATTCTGAGCAATAGGCGAGCGTGCCTATGTAACCATTGGTTTGCCCTTGGCCATTGAAACGAATTTGGCTGCGAGGATAGCTAATGGTTCTTGTTAGCTGAGAGTAAGGAGCAAATCGGTGGATGATTTCTTCATCGATATCCCGTTGTTTGTTATTGTTGCTGTCAACGAACATTATTAACGGTAGTTGCCAGTTGGTTTGGCAAATAAGGCCGTCTTCACTGGGGCATAGAGCAGCATGAGTATTGTTGGTTATCGCGAATGTTCTGGTTTCTTGGATGGCGTTGAATAGATTTTTCGGTTCAAGCCAATACCCTGTTGATTCAAAACTCGTGTTAGCCATGCTGCCTACGGTGAGCATTATGGCTGTGGTGGTCATGATTTCTGTTAAGGTAAATCCCTGCTGTTTCATAGTCCTGTCCTTATTAAAAAGAAGTTAAAAAGAAGTATGAGATTTCAGTACAGCAGGCTTTTTTGGTGCGGCGACCTAAATAGTAAAGATTCAGCTTTTAGGCTGAATAAAACACTAAATTCTTCTGAGTTTAAAATAAGATTAAGTTCTGGTTTTGGTGTTTAAATCCATTATTTATATTACTCAATATTCAGCTTTTTACAGCGGTAACGTAATGCTCTAAAGCTAATGCCGAGCTTTTCTGCTGCTGCGGTTTTATTCCAGCGGGTTGCTTCTAAGGCTTCGTTAATCGCCATTCTTTCAATATTTTCTATGTAGGCTTCTAGGTTGCGATCGGCCATATTGGTCGACGAGGTAGTATCTAGGGTAACTTTATCCTGGTGGTTAGGAAGGTTTAAATCTTCGATGCTGATTTCGTCATTTTCCGACATGGTAAAAGCACGTTGCAGAATGTTTTCTAGCTCACGGACGTTACCTGGGAAGGAGTATTGACACAAAGCTGTTAGAGTTTCTGAAGCAAGCTTTGCTTTAGGCATGTGCCATTCGTTGGCGTACTTTTCAATAAAGTGCTCTGCTAGTAGAGGAATGTCGTCTGGGCGAGCAGCTAAGGATGGCGTTTCGACCTTGATCACATTTAAACGAAAGTAGAGGTCTTGGCGAAAAAGTTCGTCTTCTACGCGTTGCTGTAAGTCTCGGTGACTGGCACTTAAAATGCGCACATTGATGGGCAGTTCTTGCTCATGCCCCACCGGGCGTACGCTTTGTTCTTGAATAACCCGCAGTAGCTTTGCTTGCATTTCGATAGGCAATTCGGCCACTTCGTCGAGGAATAAAGTGCCGCCTTCGGCAGCGCGGAAGAAGCCTAGTTTGTCAGAACTCGCGCCGGTAAAGCTGCCTTTCATATGGCCAAAAAACTCACTTTCCATTAAGTCGCGAGGAATAGCACCGCAGTTTACTGCGATAAAGGGCTTGTCACGGCGCACGCCTAAAGAATGAATCAGTTGAGCGACCAGTTCTTTACCTGTTCCCGATGGCCCATGAATGAAGATAGGTGCTTGGGTGCGCGCTACTTTTTCTATTTGGCTATTAAGGGTTTGCATGGCTTTAGAGTTGCCAATTAAGCGGACTGAATTGCTCTTGCTTAGGTGAGAAGCCAAGGGGACTTCTGTTAATTTTAAAGCAGCAGTTACAACTTCGCGCAATCGTGAAAGGTCGATGGGTTTGGCAACAAAATCAAAAGCGCCTGATTTTAATGCTTCAATGGCGGTTTCCATGTTGCCGAAGGCGGTGATCATAGCAATGGGCATTTTTGGGTATTTTTTTTGTGCCAGTGCAATTAAATCCATGCCATTGCCATCGGGAAGCTTCATGTCAGTTAGGCAGAAGTGAAATTCTTGATCTTCTAATAAAGTGATGGCTTCGCTGAAGTCTGCGGCGCATGAACAGCTAACGCCCATGCGTTCTAAAGTAATTTCAATCAAACTGCGTATATCGGGTTCGTCGTCAATTATTAATGCTTTATAGACCATGCTAACTATTATGTTCCTGATTTACTTTGGCAAAGTTGAGGCAAAAACAACTGCCCATACCGTTTGTGAGTTGAGAGTTGGGTATATATCGAATACTGGCTTCATTAGCTTCGCATATCTCTTTGCATAAGTATAAGCCTAAGCCTGTGCCAGAATGTTCTGTGGTAAAAAAAGGTTCAAAGAGATTCTTTTGATTGTCTTCGCTAATTCCAGAGCCATTATCAACTAAGTATAAATTAATAGAACCGTTTATATGTTGTTTAGCGGTTATTTTAAGCTCTGCTTGATTTGGGTTGTTTTGTAGCGAATAGCGTAAACCATTACCACAGATATTGTGTAGAACTTGCAGTAATTGGTCGGGGTCAAAACTGACGAGGTAGTCTGGGTTGCAGTTAATCGTTAAAGTAAATTCTTCAGCGTGTGCATCTTTGAAAGCCTCTGAGAAGTGCTGCAGCCAAGGAGATAATTTAATCACTTCGATGTTGGAGTTATTTCTTCGGCTTATTTGTAAAATATCTTCAACCGTTCGGTTAATTCGCATGCAGTGCTGTTCAATAATCTGGGTAAGCTTAATGTCGCCTTGAGATAACTCAGGCGCTTCTGCTAACAACTGAGCCGCATGGCGCAATGCGCTTAAAGGGTTGCGTATTTCATGGGCGATGCTGGCGGTTAAGCGACCTAGGGATGCTAGTTTTATCTGTTGCGCTTCGGCTGCTATTTGGCTGGCGTCTTCTATCACTAGCACATAGTCACCTTCTACCGAGTTGTTAAGCGGTGAGCGATTTAAAATAAGGTGGCGACCTTCGTGCTCAATGTTGGTTTTATGTGATTGGTTGCCTTGGGTAAACAGCTTCAAACTCTCGGGCAAGGCGCTGCCTTCGGTACAACCAAACCATTGTTTAGCCATGTCGTTGCCTAGCAAAACTTTATGGTATTGGTCGCAGGCAATAACGGCATCAGATAAAGAAAAGAGTACGTGCTTATTGATCTTTCTAAGCCGGTTGATGTGAGTGGCCTGAGAGTATGCAAGATCAAGGGTGCTGTTGAGTTTGCCTGAAAGTGTTTGGGTTAAAAACGCTAAGATAAAACAAAAGAATCCATAAATTCCAGAGGTGAATACGCCTTGTTCTTGAAAGCTCCAAGGAACGAAGTGCTGAGTATGAATGACCGCAATGGTGGTCCAAGCAGCAACGGCATAGCCTAGCGAGCGAGTGACCAATAGATTGGAGATAAGAATGGGAATTAAAATTAGATTGCTGAATCCGCTTTCTAAACCACCGCTTGCTTGCATCATTACAATCAACAGAGTGATATCACCAAGGAAAAAACTCACCGCGTAGTTGGGGTGCGTACTAATGCGAGAACTTGAAAAAACCAGCATTATTACTGACCAAATTACATAAGCAGTATTGGCAAATAAGAACAACTTTGGGTCGGTTCCTGCAACGATGCTGTTATTGATATCCAAGCTGTCGAGGACAATTAGCATTAGCGATAAAAGCAGAGCGTAAAAGCTGTAATAGCGTAATAATCGTTGTCCTTGGACAAGAACGTCGGCCGGTTTTAGTAACATTTTTAGGGTTCCGCTTAAAGTTCCGTTTGCAACCTGTTCACAATTTTTCGACAATACGCGGCAAATACCCCGTGGTCAAAGATAATCACTATGCAGCAATTCTCAATCGCACTCGCCCAAGTTAATTTTAAAGTGGGTGATATAGACGCCAACCTTGAAAAAATTAATACCGCCATATTAGACGCTAAAGCGCAATTCATGAGTAGTCAAACAGAAGCTGGAGATGACAAAGATAGCAATGAGTTGATGGTTGTATTCTCTGAGTTGGCATTAATTGGCTACCCGCCAGAAGACCTATTATTGCGACCTAGCTTACAGCATCGTATTGAGCAAGGGCTTCAAAAAATCGCAGAAATGAGCAAGGATGTCGCTATTGTGATGGGTTACCCATGGCAGCAAGACGGTAAACTTTTTAATATGGCTGGGGTGTGGAGCAAAGGTGAGCAGGTTGCTCAGTATGCCAAGCGCTTTTTGCCCAACTACCAAGTTTTTGATGAGCAGCGTTATTTTAGTGTTGGCGATCAGCCGTGTGTATTTGAATGGCTAGGCCATAAAGTCGGCTTAACTATTTGTGAAGATATTTGGCATGAAGCCCCGGTATTAGAAACTAAGGCGGCGGGAGCCGAGATAATCATTAATATCAATGCATCGCCTTTTCATGTGGGCAAATTAAAAGAGCGACACGCTTTACTGTCTGGCCATGCAAAGAAAACCAACTTGCCGATTGTGTATGTGAACCAAGTGGGCGCGCAAGATGAATTGGTATTTGATGGCGCATCGTTTGTGGTGGATGCTCAAGGTCAGTTGATTACCAGTCTTGCCGAGCATGAAAGTGATTTGCAGTTGGTAGAGTTTAAAGCACTGCTTGACCAGCCATTTGCTACTCTTAAAAAACCAGTTTTGATGGAAAAAGAAGATTTAAAAAGCATCTACGATACCTTGGTTTTGGGTGTGCGTGATTACATTGAAAAGAACGGTTTTAAAGGCATCGTTTTAGGTTTATCAGGTGGCATTGATTCGGCGTTAACTCTTGCTATTGCGGTTGATGCCATCGGTAAAGATAGGGTCGAGGCGATCATGATGCCGTTTAAATATACCTCATCGATGAGTATGGAGGATGCCAAACTCGAAGCCGATGCGTTGGGTGTGAGTTATAAAGTATTACCGATTGAGCCTATGTACGATGCGTTTATGCTGACTTTAGAAGATGAATTTGCAGGCTTAGCGCGCGATACCACAGAAGAAAACCTTCAGGCCCGCTGTCGGGGTGTTCTGTTGATGGCTATTTCAAATAAAAAAGGCTACATGGTCATGACAACCGGCAATAAGAGCGAAGTTGCGGTTGGTTATTCCACTCTTTATGGCGACATGGTGGGAGGGTACAGTGCGTTAAAAGATGTTTATAAAACGCTAGTATTCAAACTTTCACGCTACCGTAATGAGCTAGCTGCTGAGCAAGGTAAGGGTGAAATTATTCCAGAGCGTGTGATTACTCGTCCACCGTCTGCAGAGCTTGCACCTGATCAAGTGGATGAAGACAGCTTACCGGCTTACGAAGATTTGGATCAGATTTTAGAATACTACGTTGAAGGCGATTTAAGCCTTGATGCAATCATTGCCAAAGGCTTTGACAGTGATGATGTGAAGCGCGTTATCCGCTTGGTGGATTTGTCGGAATATAAGCGCCGCCAAGCGCCTATAGGAGTAAGAATAACCTCGCGTGGCTTTGGTCGTGATCGCCGCTACCCGATTACCAATGGCTGGAAAGCGGGCAGCTAGTACTGCTCGGGCTAGTTACTAGTCAATCAGCCCAAAGCTCATCACACCAATAAGCGTACGGCGGTCTTTTTTAGTAAGGCCGCTAGCAATAAACCTACCTTTAGCGGTTAATTGCTTATGCTTTGGGTAGTTTAGTTGCAACAATGTCAGTGCTTGTTGCGCCTCAAAGTCTTGGCCAAGTAGTCGATAAGCTTCTACTTGCAAAGCCAAGGCATCAGCGACCATGGTTGTTTGCTGATAACCTAACATTACGCGTTCAGCACGCTGAGCGGCAGCAAGATACGCATGGCGTTTCATGTAAAATCGAGCAACACCAATTTCATATTGTGCTAAACGGTCGCGTAAGAAAATCATCCTTTTTTGTGCATCTTCGTTGTACTGGCTGTCTGGGTAGCGACGCATTAACTCATCAAAATGATTAAAAGCATCACGAAAAGGCGTAGGGTCGCGGCGTGCTTGTTCTGCCGGGGTGTAACGTTCAACAAAACTAAAGCCTAATTCATACACCGATAAACCCCGCATGTAATACGCGTAATCCACTTGTTTATGCTGAGGGTGTAAGCGAATAAAGCGTTCGGCAGATGCCAAGGCTGATTCCATATCCGCCATCATGTGTTGCGTGTAAATAAGCTCAAGCTGAGCTTGTTCAGCATAATCACCAAATGGATACAGCGACTCTAACTGCTGCAAACGCTCGCTGGCGATTAAAAAGTTATTATCATCCATTGCCTCGCGTGCTTGTTCATAATATTCACGCTCGGTTAACTCCTCCAATCGTTTCTCTGACGACGAACAGGCTGCTAAAACAAAGCAGGATAAAATCACAAACGATTGGGTAAAGCTTCTCATGGAGGAATATTCCGTTTAACTGTATACTAGGTGGCCAATATGGTGTTGCCTACTAGGCGACATTAAATCATAGTCTTAATCTTCACTAAAGATCATTTAAAGTTCATTCATGTCAAATTCTATTCAAGCCAGTGCTTCAGTTCCATTAAGTTTAGGTAATAAGCGCCTAGACCAGATTGCCGCGGAATTGTTCCCAGATTTCTCCCGTTCACGTTTACAGCAGTGGATTAAAGATGGAAAGTTGACTGTAGACGGTGAAACTCGACGCGGCCGAGACAAAATGATCGGCAACGAAATTTTAGCCCTCGATGTTGTTCTTGAAGCAGAAGGCGATTGGGAAGGCGAAGATATTCCGCTAAACGTTGTTTATGAAGATGATGACATTGTAGTTATCAATAAACCGGCGGGTTTGGTTGTTCACCCTGCTGCGGGTAACTATACCGGGACATTATTGAATGCCTTACTTTATCATTATCCAGGCATCGAAAACGTACCGCGCGCGGGTATTGTGCACCGACTCGATAAGGACACTACCGGTTTAATGGTAGTTGCTAAAACATTGCAGGCACAAACCCAATTAGCCAGCCAGTTACTGGATCGTTCTATGGGGCGTGAATACGAAGCCATTACTATGGGCGTAATGACAGGCGGTGGTATTGTGGAAGCACCGATTGCACGCCATCCAACTTCTCGCACTAAAATGGCGGTTGCCCCGGAAGGTATGGGTAAAGATGCCATTACGCATTACAGAGTACTGCAAAAGTTCAATGCCCATACCCATGTTCGTTGTAAGTTAGAAACGGGTCGTACTCACCAAATTCGTGTGCATATGTCGCACATTGGCTACCCACTGGTTGGTGACCAAACGTATTTTGGTCGTTTCCGTTTGCCAAAAGGTATTTCGTTAAACTTGCGTCAACAACTACAAACCTTTCAGCGCCAAGCATTACACGCGCGTGAATTGAGTTTGTGGCATCCAACAACGGATGAATACATGACGTGGGAAGCGGATTTACCAGAAGATTTTCAGGCCTTGTTGCAAGCGTTAAGCGATGAGCAAACTGAAACTTATGACGAAGCCGACTACTAGGTTTATAAATATTTGGCTTCTAAATATTTGGCTTCTAGAAGCTGTTGGAATAACATCATGATACTACCTCAGTGGCCTGCGCCCGATAACGTAAAAGCCTTGGCTACTGAGCGTGAAACCTCTCCCCAAATACCTACCCACAAACTAGCACTTGGCATGAGTTTGCCACCTTACGATTCTTTTAATCTAGGCGATCATGTAGGGGATAATCCCGCTCACGTTAAGGCTAACCGCCACCAACTGCTACAAAACTCAAGCGTTTTTACTGACTCTAATGCTTGTGATGAAATTCGTTGGTTGCAGCAAGTCCATGGCATTGATTGTCTCGATGCGGCTTTGGTCAAAGACGGTACTGAAGCCGATGCCTGCTTTACTCAGCAAGCACAATTGGCCTGTGCGATTATGACCGCAGACTGCTTACCAGTGTTGTTTTGTGACCTTCAAGGAACCCAAGTGGCAGCGGCTCATGCGGGCTGGAAAGGTTTAGCGGCGGGTGTTTTAGAACAAACCCTGAACTGCTTTGTTAAAAATGGCATTGCTTTAAACCATGTGATTGCTTGGCTTGGCCCAGCTATTAGTCAAGCGGCTTTTGAAGTTGGCCCGGAGGTTAAAAATGCTTTTGTGCATTTTAATAATGGCGAAAAATGGGCCGATGAAGCGTGTTTTACAGTAGGTAAGAGTGATCGATTGCAGGCTGATTTATATCGATTAGCGAGATTGCAATTAGAGCATCTAGGTATTGCGGGCGTGTATGGTGATGAGTCTCTTTGTACTTTTTCTGCCAAAGAAAATATTCAAGTAAATGGCATAGAAGCAAATAGCGAACATAGATTTTTCAGCTACCGCCGACAAGCAATAACAGGTCGTCAAGCCAGCCTTATTTGGCTGGCGCAATAAACTACTAAAACAAAAACTACTGGCAGTAGTTTGAAATTCCTTCTTGTGCCTGAACTTTATACTTTGAAATTTCACTTTCTGTTAATTTGCGATAGCTGCCATCTGACTGTTCAAAACGACGCTGCACACTGCCTTGCATTTGTTGCAGCAAATCGCGCGATTGCTGACAGTATTTAGCTTTATCTGCTGAACTTACTTCTGTTTTTAATTCTTGTTGAGCACGGCCTGCTGTTTGCGGTTTTTTCTGCGTGTTGTTTGATGACGAGCTTGATTCAGATTTTATGTCATTAGAGCCAGTACCTGCTGGTTGAATATTGAGTTTTTTTGCCGGCGCATCGCGCGGCAAATTTTCACTAAAATGAGAGCGGCCTTGATCATCGACCCAGTGATAAACCTTTGCGGCGTAACTGGCTGAAGAAAGCGAAGCAAGGGCTAAAATCATTATAAAAGGTAGGGTAATTAAGCGATAAAACATAAAAAAACTCGTATTTATAAAGTAATTAAAATGACATTCAATTATCGCGCTGTTTTTGTCAAGGGATTCTCTATCATAGCCTTGACAAACTCCCATAAGATGGCAAAATTATCTGGCTTTTCGTCATGCTTGATTTCGGGCCGATCACCGACGTGTTATGAGAAAAGATAGGTAAGAGAGTGAATAGGTTATCCCCTACGTTCACCTCCGATTCTCGACCTTAAGACCAAGGCAGAATCAATACGGTGATTGACCAAAAATCGATCATCCAGTCTTTCAACTCGTAGCTACATGTTAGTAAGTATTGCACAGTGTTGTGTTAATGCTGGGTGTACTGTTTTAGCTGCGACGTTCTGCAAAAACATTATACATTTAGGTTTTATGTGTCCTAACGACAAGCATTGTGTGAATACATGCAGTGCAAATATACCTATATGGTTTATTCGATTATCGATTTAAATAGAGGATAATTCGGTGGAATTACTTTCCGGCGGTGACATGATAGTACGTGCTTTGCACGATGCTGGTGTTGAGTATATATACGGCTACCCAGGTGGCTCTTTGTTGCACGTTTATGACGCAGTTTATAAACAAAGTCACGTGAAGCATGTACTTGTCCGTCACGAGCAAGCGGCTGCTCATATGGCTGATGGTTTTGCTCGTGCAACGGGTAAAGCAGGTGTGGTCATGGTGACTTCAGGTCCTGGCGCAACCAATACCGTTACTGGTATTGCAACAGCTCAGACTGATTCTATTCCTATGGTTGTGATTTGTGGCCAGGTACCGTCTCACCTTATTGGTGATGATGCCTTCCAAGAAACAGATATGTTGGGTATCGCCCGTCCAATCGTTAAACATAGCTTTCGTGTTACTAATCCTGTGGACATTCCAGAGATTATTGCAAAAGCGTTCCACATTGCTGAAACAGGTCGTCCGGGTCCGGTTGTTATCGATTTACCTAAAGATATGACCATGCCGAACGAACGTTTTGAATATAACTATCCAAAGAAAGTTAAAATTCGTTCTTACTCACCACCCCAACGCGGGCATTCAGGTCAGATCAAAAAAGCAGTTGATTTGATTATGGAAGCTAAGCGTCCAATTATCTATTCTGGTGGTGGCGTTATTCTGGATAAGAGTTCAGACAAGTTGCGTGAATTAGTTGATGTATTGGGCTTCCCTGTAACCAACACGCTGATGGGTTTAGGTGCTTTCCCTGGAACCGACGAGCGTTTCTTGGGCATGTTGGGTATGCACGGTACTTATGAAGCTAACGTTGCTATGCACCATGCAGATTTGATTATTGCGATCGGTGCACGTTTTGACGACCGCGTAACCAATGCAACGAATAAGTTCTGCCCAGATGCAAAAATTATTCACATAGATATTGATCCATCGTCAATCTCAAAAACCATTACTGCTGATGTTCCAATTGTTGGTCCAGTTGGGTCTGTTCTTGATGACATGTTGTCGTTGATCAGAAATACCAAAGAGCAAGTAGATGCAGAAGCATTAGCGGGCTGGTGGAAGCAAATTAATGATTGGCGTCCACGCCATGGCATGCGCTACGACAAAAACGAAGACGGCTTAATGAAGCCGCAAGAAGTTATTCAGGCGATGTATAAAGCGACAGAAGGCAAAGCCTATGTGACTTCAGACGTAGGCCAGCATCAGATGTTTGCTGCTCAATATTATCCGTTTGATGAGCCGAATAAGTGGATCAACTCAGGTGGCTTAGGCACCATGGGTTTTGGTTTCCCTGCAGCAATGGGCATCAAAATGAACTTCCCTGAAGACATGGTAGTGTGTGTCACCGGTGAGGGTTCAATTCAGATGAACATTCAGGAACTATCGACCTGCTTGCAGTACGGTATTCCAGTGA
>OJEO01000142.1_pt1 | contig 34002 bp, 32 predicted proteins | sample 1593621 | NCBI WGS metagenome assembly OJEO01 (sample SAMN05416875, study PRJEB24817) | seawater metagenome | isolation source: Sea water | place: Canada:Atlantic | collected 2013-11
GGCCTGTCACGCCAGGGGTCGCGAGTTCGAGTCTCGTCCAGTCCGCCATTTAATACAGCCTCAAGTATCCCTTAGAAAATCCCCCTCTAAAAATTACATCCAAATTATTTTTTTAGCCGTATATTAATCAGATTGTCACAAAACTGTCATATTTAATGATTATAGTGATAACCGTAAAATTGATTACAACTGAAAACTAACACCCTAGAACTAAAAGAAAATTAATAAAAAGAGGAAATCCACAATGATGGAATACGAAGAAGACTTAACAACACACTTTGAAGATTACGACGACGATACCGATGATGCCACAGAAATGTAACTACCCGGTGCAACACCAGTCCAACGCTTAAAAGCACGCTGAAAAGCTGTTGGCGAACCAAATCCCAACAAGTACGCAATCTCCCCCAACGTAAACGTCGTATCCTTCACATAACTGATCGCCAAAGCCTTGCGCGTATCGTTTAACACCTGCTGAAAGGTCAAACCTTCACTTACCAGCTTACGGCGTACCGTCCAAGGGGCCATATTAAGTTGTTCCGCAACGTTATCCAACGTCGGCGTAGAACCATTCAACAATGGCGTAATAACCCGCGCAACCTTCTCACTAAAATTTAACCCCATGCGTACTTTTTCTAAATCGGCATCAGCCTGACGCTTCAACAACTCATAAGTCGAAGCACAGCCATACAAACTGGCTTTACTCAACGCATCGGGCTTAATAATCACCGCATTATAAGGCTGCGAAAAACGCACATCACAAGCAAAATACTCACGATACACATGGCTGTATTCTGGCTCATCAAACTCAAAACACATCGCCTCAATACAATCATCTAAACCACTAAACCACTTAGCCAAGTGATACCAACCCGACAAAACAGAATCCACCACAAACAAATTAAAACTGTTATACGGACTAATCGAATAAAACTGCGCCACACCAAAACCATCCGCCGTATAAAACGTCGACTGACCGCGCGCGTTATAACTGCTCAACAATTCGTAATGGCAAATACTCTTACACGCCATTTTTAAATCTGGTGCCGACATCGCCATCAAACCCGCAATACCCAAATTCGTAGCATGGGTTTGCGAACCCATCTCCAAACCCAACCAAGGCTTCTGGCTAAACTGAATACTAGAAAACCCCAACCGCATAAAGCGGGGAATACTGATACGCGCATCTGGCGACGCCATCACCGTATCGTTTAAACCAAACTGCTGCAAAATCAACTGAGGATTGCTGCCCAAAGCCAACATCGCCTTACGCAAAATTTCGACATACGACACCGAAATATCCCCAAGCTTCATAAACAACACCTTAGTAAAATGAAATGCACAATGTAAGTTAGCTTCAGGGTAACAATTTGCAAAGTAGGTTACCCTTCAGGGTAACAATTTGCGTTGTTGTCGGGCTAAACCCCGACCTACACTGCACCACAATCTAAACGCACCACACCAAAAGTAGGTTACCCTTCAGGGTAACAATTTGCGTTGTTGTCGGGCTAAACCCCAACCTACATTTTATACTATGTCCAGCCTTTTTATCGGCCTCGGCGACTGTTGGTTTTAGATTCGCCGTATTTCTCTAACCCTAAAATATGCTTTTTAAACGTCGAGCCTATAGGGTTTTCGCCGATCCAGATATTAATAATCGCGTCATTTAAATCTTTCCCAGGGATAATGCCTTTTACTTCGTCGTTGATCACGATGCGTGATCCAACTCCAGGCACCCATTCAATATAACCTTCTTCGCCACGGTTTAATTTGCTATCAAACATGTCTACCATCATTACTAGGCGACTTTCTAAACTTAACGCTTCTTCTTGGCTTAGGTTAGATTGCAACGCATCATACATTGCTTTCGCCATGCGGCGGCCGCTAATGCGTTTCATAACTACTTTAAATACCATGCGCTTGTATTCATCGGCTTCGATGAGGGCTTTTTCGTCGGTGGTTGGGTTCTCAACGTACAGTTTGCCGATGTAGGTTTCAACAAATCCATAATAAAGACGCAAAGAAGCGCCATTAAGTTTCAATTCGGGATGTTGGCTGCTGGCTGGTATCACTGGTTCTATTTCATGATCAGCAATCACTAAATTATTAGTCGCAGCCAAGCTCACAGAAGAAAAAGAAACCGCAGCTAAAATTAAAATCACAAAAAACAGAGAGCCAAAAGCCCCCCTCATCGGAATCACCATAATGCCGTCCTTAACGTTTTTATTATTATTTTGCGTTAGCAATTTTGTTGAACAACCTTACTATAAAGCAGCACAACTTTAGATCAACTCATTTTAATCAGCTGTTTTTGATTAACTGTTTTTAATCATCATGGCTTTCAAGGCATGCAACTCATCACGCAACTGCGCCGCACGTTCAAAATTCAGCTCCTTCGCCGACATATACATCTCGTCTTCCACTTCCGACAAACGCTTGGCAATTTGCCCAGGGGTTAACCTAGCCGCTTGAGCTTCATACATTTCAGCATCTTCGGCCACTTGCTGTTGCAAGCTGCGCTTATCTTTTTTGCCTTTCTTATCGCGATTAGCTCGGCCACCCGGAGTAACCGCTGCATCCAAAATATCTTCAACCGATTTCGTCACGCCCATTGGCGTAATACCATTCGCTTCGTTGTGCGCTTGCTGCTTAATGCGGCGACGACGGGTTTCATCCATCGCCTTTTTCATCGAATCGGTTTCACGGTCGGCATACAAAATCGCCAAACCGTTTAAATTACGCGCGGCGCGGCCAATAGTCTGAATCAACGAACGCTCGCTGCGTAAAAAGCCCTCTTTATCGGCATCAAAAATCGCCACCAAAGACACTTCCGGAATATCCAAACCTTCACGCAGTAAGTTAATACCCACCAGCACATCAAACTCGCCCAGACGCAAATCGCGAATAATCTCCACCCGCTCAACCGTATCAATATCCGAGTGCAAATAACGCACCCGCACATCGTGCTCTAACAAATAATCGGTTAAATCTTCTGCCATGCGTTTTGTTAGCACCGTAATTAACACCCGCTCGCCTTTATCAGTGCGTTTGTTAATCTCGCCCAACACATCATCAACTTGGCCAATACCGCCGTTTTCAGAATTAGCGGTCACCGGCCTAACTTCAATAATAGGGTCTAATAAACCCGTGGGTCTCACCACCTGCTCAACCACATTTTCAGTATGTTCTTCTTCATACTTACCTGGGGTCGCCGACACAAAAATAGTTTGCGGAGTAATCGACTCCCACTCTTCAAATTTCATTGGGCGGTTATCCAACGCCGACGGCAAGCGAAAACCATACTGCACCAAATTCTCTTTACGCGAACGGTCACCGCGATACATAGCGCCAATTTGCGGCACCGTCACATGAGATTCATCCACAAACACCAGCGCATCTTTCGGTAAATATTCAAACAAGGTAGGAGGAGCATTACCCGAATCGCGCCCAGATAAATAGCGCGAATAGTTTTCAATACCCGAACAATAACCCAGCTCGCGCATCATCTCTAAATCATAACGCGTGCGCTGCTCAATACGCTGCGCCTCTACCAACAAATTATTGTCTTTAAACTGCTGAATACGCTGCTCAAGTTCCACCTCAATATGATCAATCGCATCCAAAATCGTTTGGCGCGGCGTTACATAATGGGTTTTGGGGTAAATAGTCGCGCGCGCAAGGCGCTTCACAATGTGGCCGGTTAACGGATCAAACTCACTGATCTGCTCAACCTCGTCATCAAACAACTCAATGCGAATGCCTTCGTCGTCGGATTCCGCCGGGAAAATATCAATCACATCACCGCGCACCCGGTAAGTACCGCGATGAAAATCCATATCGTTACGGGTATATTGCAACTCCGCCAAACGGTTCAAAACCGAACGCTGATCTTGCTGATCACCCACTTCCAAATGCAACATCATCTTTAAATACGACTTAGGATCACCCAAACCATAAATAGACGACACACTGGAAATAATAATCACGTCGCGGCGCTCTAATAACGACTTAGTCGCCGACAAACGCATCTGCTCAATATGCTCGTTCACCGACGCATCTTTATCAATAAACGTATCCGACGCCGCCACATACGCTTCTGGCTGATAATAATCGTAGTAAGAAACAAAATAACCAATCGCGTTATTAGGGAAAAACTCCTTAAACTCCCCATACAACTGGGCCGCCAAGGTTTTGTTATGCGCCATAATCAAAGCCGGACGCTGCTGGTTGGCAATAATATTTGCCATGGTAAACGTCTTACCAGAACCCGTAACGCCCAACAAAGTTTGCCGTAAAAGTCCGTCTTCTAACCCTTCTATCAGCCCCTTGATCGCACTAGGCTGGTCGCCCGCAGGCTGATATTTAGAACGAAGTTCAAACTTTTTTTCTTTCATAACAATTTTTATAAATACCTTATTTGCTCTTTAACAACGCAGAACGGATCAGCGCAATAAACAAACCTAAAAATAAACCCAGTACCGCACCCAATACCAACATCAACACAAACTTAGGGGCCAACTGCATCAAACCACCACGCACTTGTGGGGCGCTAGAAGCAGAATACACCTGAGTATGGTTAGCAATGGTTAGCTCGCGGGTTGCATCAATAAACTTAGCAATATCTTGCTGAATATCGTTAAGGTTTTTAGCAATACCCACAAGCGCATCTTGCAATACCGCTTGCGGGTCTAAATCTGTAATACTTTCAGCCGAAGTGCCCTTTAAAATCGAAATTTCTTTCTCTAAAGAAAGCAACTCTTCTACGGCATTAATGCGGCGTTCAAACAACTCTTTGCGCGTATCCACAGCACCCAGGCGCGTACCCAACTGCAACAAAGAATCTAAAAACGATTGATCAAACTGCGCCGAATTACCTTGGCCACCCTGACCCTGCTGGCTACGCTGAGCAGAAGCACCTAAGGTTTGTTGATTAGAAGAACCCAACTGCTCTAACGCCAAATCGTAAGAAGCAATCAACTTAGATAAACGCTCATGCTCTAAATTCAACAAACGCTGGCGAGAAAACAAACGTACTTCAATAGTCGAATTGTTTTTAGACAACAAAGCAGAGTTGTTATAAGCAAAACCACGCAACGGGCCAATATCACGATCACCCAAGGCATTTAAACGACGCTGAATATCTTCTAACGTCATACCGTTTACCAGCAAACTCTTCATACCACTTTGTTGCGACAACTGATCGGCAGCAACTTGCAGCGATTTCAAATACATAGATGCACGATCATAATTATCAATTAAATTGTTACCATTAATTGCATCAAACGCCACCATAGGGCGCGAAATAGTCACATCCATCAAACCACGATCAATCACCTGCTTAGCCCAAACATCCACCACGTTTTGTAACAACATAGCGCCTTGCTGTGGCGTAAGTGATAATGAGGTTAAATCCAAACTTAACGTGATATAACCCAAACCCAAATCGCGTAAACTTTGCAAACTGGTTTCTGCCGCCGCACGAATATCCTCTGGGGTTTTGGCATTAGTCAACAAACTATTTAGCTTGTCTTCGCCCTTCGCTAACAAGGTATTCGACTGCTGAGTAACCAATGCATTATGTAAATCTGGCAAAGCCAACTGCAAACCAGATTCTTCAATCGCCTGCAAAAGCACACTGTTTGCCACTAAATCTCTGGGAGAAAAAGCCGTACCATTGGGGTAGCTCAACTCACTGCTATTAATAAAAGACAAAGAAACCGGGTAATCAATGCGGTTAGCCACCGAAAACGTTGCCTTAGAAAAATGAAAAGACAACACAGCCAATACGGCAATTAACATACATCCGATCACCAAACCACGCTGCGACCAAATGCTTTTTAATAAATCTAACAGGTCTATTTCATCATCATGGCTTGGGTTGGAATTAACGGCAGGATAGCCCTCTGCACCTTGGTTCATTGATTACTCCTTTAATGAACAGTTTTTACATAAATATCAAAATTTTAGGCGGGTAGAATACCCGATTTTAAACACAGTTGCGTATCAATTTATCTAAATACTTAAAATTACCGTTTTTATTGCGTACAATGACATGTTTTATTAAAAGCACCATTTATATAGCACTTATATAGCACCTTTTATTTAACACATTTTATACGACTTAAATAACCAGCATTCACAACTTAAAGCTGTTTTAGAGGATAAAATTTTGGATCTTCAACTGTCTAATCGCGTACAAAGTATCAAACCATCACCAACGCTAGCGGTCACCAACCGCGCTGCAGAACTACGCGCTGCAGGCAAAGACATTATTGGCCTTGGGGCGGGCGAACCCGATTTTGATACCCCTCAACACATTAAAGACGCAGCCATAAAAGCGCTTGCCGATGGGTTTACCAAATACACCGCTGTCGACGGCACACCCTCGTTAAAACAAGCCATTATTAACAAATTTAACCGCGACAACGGTTTAAGCTACCAGCCCAACCAAATTTTAGTATCTTGCGGCGGCAAGCAAAGCTTCTTCAACATGGCACTGGCATTACTCAACCCAGGTGACGAAGTGGTAATCCCTGCGCCGTATTGGGTATCTTACCCAGACATGGTACGCATCGCCGAAGGCACCCCAGTAATTGTTGAAACAAGCCAAGACAACCGTTTCAAAATAACTGCTGCGCAGTTAGAAGCCGCAATTACAGAAAAAACCAAACTCGTGGTACTTAACAGCCCCAGCAACCCATCGGGCGTAGCGTATACCGAAGCCGAATTAAAAGAACTGGCTGCAGTACTGTTAAAATTCCCCAACGTATTAGTCGCCACCGACGACATGTACGAACATATATTGTGGGCCGAAGGCGGATTCCACAACATTGTTAGCGTATGCCCAGAACTTTATGATCGCACCGTAGTAATGAACGGCGTATCCAAAGCCTACAGCATGACAGGCTGGCGCATAGGCTACGTAGGTGGCCCAGAAGTACTGGTAAAAGCGATGAAAAAAATCCAATCGCAAAGCACCTCTAACCCAACATCTATCTCGCAATACGCCGCCGAAGCCGCATTAAACGGCGACCAAACGTGTATTCAAGACATGCTAGTTGCGTTTAAACAACGTCACGACTATTTAGTGAACGCATTAAACGAACTGCCTGGGGTAGAATGCATCGAAAGCGACGGAACCTTTTACGCCTTCCCAAGCTTCCAAGGTGCAATCGACGCCGCCGGTTGCGAAAACGACGTAGAATTTGCCGAAAAAATGCTACTAGAAGCCGAAGTTGCCCTAGTACCGGGCTCCGCCTTTGGCACCCCCGGCCACATGCGCTTATCTTACGCAACCAGCATGAGCAACCTAGAAAACGCCATCAGCCGCTTATCCAAAGCACTGGCTTAAGACTGACAAACCCTTCAAATGTAGGTCGGGCTTTAGCCCGACAATATCGATCATCCGATCAACCGTAGGTCGGGCTTTAGCCCGACAATATCGATCATCCGATCATCCGTAGGTCGGGCTTTAGCCCGACAACCGCACTGCAAATATCTTTATCTTTTTGTCGCCCTAAAGGACGACCTACTTTTTATTGTTTACCGCCCTACTTTTGTCGCCCTAAAGGACGACCTACTTTTTATCGTTTGTCGCCCTAAAGGGCGACCTACATTTTTTATTAATTCTAGATTTTGGTTAGAAGTAGGTTCGGCTTCAGCCGAACAACCTAATGTAAATATTTTTTCACACCCGCTTGACACCCCCGCCACACATCAGCATAATGCACGCACTTCAACGGAGTTCCCCGATAGCTCAGTTGGTAGAGCAGTAGACTGTTAATCTATTGGTCGCTGGTTCAAGTCCAGCTCGGGGAGCCAATCTTATACAACACCACCCCCATCTTAAGTTCGAAGTACGCCAAAGGAACAGGCATGATCAGCTACATCCTCAATGCTTCCCGGCCCAGAAAACGCTTAATCTCGATCTTTTACGACGCCCTCGCGATCCCCTTTTGTTTATACCTAGCGCTAGCACTCAGACACGGCAGCTTAACCCCCGAACTACAACCAGGCATGGTTAGCAGCATCCTCATTACCACTATCGTATCGATCGCTATTTTCATTCGCTTAGGCTTATACCGCTCGGTTGTACGCTTTATGGCCGAAAAAGCCTTCGCCACCCTATTAATAGGCAGTGGCTTATCGGCACTGACCTTGGCAACCAGCGCCTTCTTGCTGCAAGCGCAAATGCCACGTTCAGCCGTAATTATTTATCTATTCAGCGTCTTAATCATCATTGGCGCACCGCGTTTATTTATTCGCGCCGTGGTCAGCCAGCTATCAAAAAGTGGTACCGAACCCGTTTTAATTTATGGTGCAGGCAATCAAGGCATCGCCCTAGCCAGCTCACTGCAAAATAGCGATAAATACCACCCGTGTGGTTTTATCGACGACGATAAAAGAAAACACAAAACCGTTATTCATGGTTTAAAGGTCTACCCCGCTGCTGATATTGACGAACCCTTAAAAAACAGCAGCCGTAAAATCATTTTATTGGCACTGGGCAGCGCATCCAACTCGGCACGCAAACGCTTATTAGAAGACTTAGCCAGCAAAAAAGTAGAAGTACTAACAACACCGTCTGTTAATGACATCGTCAGTGGCAAAGCCAAAATCGAAGAAGTTAAAAAAGTCGATATCGAAGATCTACTAGGCCGCGACAGCGTAGCACCGCACAAAGACCTTATTCAAAAATACATTACCAACAAAGTCGTTGCCGTAACCGGAGCAGGCGGTTCCATTGGCTCAGAAATCTGCCGCCAAGTCTTACTACAAAAGCCAACCAAATTGGTCTTGGTAGAACTCAACGAATTCAGCTTGTACTCAATAGAACAAGAACTGAATCAACTAAAAGAATCCCACAACCTAGAACTGGAAATTATTTCCATCTTAGGATCTGTACAAAAAGAAAACCGCTTAAAAACCATCTTTGAAACCTTTAAGGTAGAAACCGTCTATCACGCCGCAGCGTATAAGCACGTGCCCATGGTAGAACACAACGTAGTAGAAGGCGTACGCAATAACGTATTTGGTACCTGGTACTGCGCTGAAGCGGCAATTAAAGCCCACGTTTCTAACTTTGTATTAATCAGCACCGACAAAGCCGTACGCCCTACCAACGTAATGGGTACATCCAAGCGCCTAGCCGAATTAGTATTACAAGCCTTGGCCGAGCGTCAGTCTGATACTCGCTTCACCATGGTGCGCTTTGGTAACGTATTAGGCAGCTCTGGCTCAGTAGTTCCGTTATTCCACCGCCAAATTCAACAAGGCGGGCCAATAACCGTAACCCACCCCGATATTATTCGTTACTTCATGACCATTCCAGAAGCCGCGCAATTAGTATTGCAAGCAGGCTCAATGGGCAAAGGGGGCGACGTATTTGTACTAGACATGGGCGAGCCAGTAAAAATTACCGACCTCGCGCGCAAAATGATACACCTATCGGGTTTAAGCGAAAAAAACAGCAGCAACCCCAATGGCGATATAGAGATAGCATTCTCAGGCTTACGCCCAGGTGAAAAGCTGTATGAAGAATTATTAATTGGTGACGACGTAGCAGGTACAGACCACCCACGCATCATGACCGCCAACGAAATACACCTAACCTGGCCAGAAACTCACAACCTGCTTAATCGCTTAGATAAAGCCTGCCATGAGTTTGATGTAGACGGCGTAATAGACTTATTATTAGAAGCCCCTGCCGCCTTTAATAAACAAGGCGACAGCCCAGACTGGGTAAGAAACGCTTAGCTTTTAATTATTAGCTGTCAATTATTAGCTATCTGATCTTAGCTATTTGATTTAAGTTCCGATCACCACCTCACACTCTGGCAGTAACTCATTATATTTTACTTGCAGGGCGCGTTTAGCGCCCTTATCACCATGCACTATGCGAATGTGTTTTGGTTTATGACGCATACGTTTTACAAAGTTAACCAAATCCTTTTGATCCGCATGAGCGCTATAACCCGATAAAGTATGCACCTTGGCTTTGATATCAATTTTCTCGCCGCCGCTACTAGCATCATTACCATCACCAAACATGACATACCCGCTTTCTCGACCTGAGATGTTAGGCGCATAACGCTGAATATCCCGCCCTGGCGTGCCACTGGCCTGATAACCCACAAACAACACATCGGTACGCTCATCAGGCAATAACGCCTTTAAATAGTTTTGCATACGACCACCGGCGCACATACCACTAGCCGCAATAACAATCGCAGGGCGACCCGTTTTACGTAAATACTCAACCGTAGCTAAATGTTCTTTATGGCTGTCTATCGTTAACAAAGACTCAAATCCTAACGGATGCCTACCGGCACTTACTTTTCGCCGCGCTTCGGCGTCCCACAGGGATTTCAATTGACGATAGCTTTCCGTAAATTTAGCCGCTAACGGTGAATCGACAATAATATCCAAATGATCCCAAACGCTCTTTTCTACAGCCTTTGGAGTCTTACTACTAGCTGCCTTCTTTTTAGCTTTTACTTTAGCTTTTTCAACACGGGCTATAATTTCTTCCAATTCGTACAACAATTCTTGCGTGCGACCAATCGAAAATGCCGGAATCAATACCGTGCCGCCATTTTCAAAACTTCGTTCAATCGCTTGTTTTAAATACTTACGGCGCTGCCTACGCGACTCATGCAACGAATCCCCATAAGTCGATTCTATCACTAGATGATCAGCCCGATACGGCGATTTAGGCGCAGGCAACAACGGCGAATAAGGCGCACCTAAATCACCCGAGAAAATAACCCGTTCAGATTTTTTTAGCTTTCTATTATCAGAGTCTTTTACATCCTTCTCTTTAACATCAAACTCAACATAAGCCGAACCTAATATATGCCCTGCCACCTGAAACTTAGCTTTTAAGCTGCTAGCCTTACCAGAGCCAAAGCCCTCTATAGCAAACCATTTTTTATACGGCACAGGCACAAGCAAACTGGCTAAACGTTTAAGATACAAACGAATCAAACGCTCATCACGAGTAACCCCCACCTTAATGGCATCTTCAATCACCAAAGGCAGTAAGTGAGCGGTCGCTTCTGTGGCATAAATAGGCCCAGAAAACCCCGCCGCTAATAAATAAGGAATGCGACCGACATGGTCAATATGACAGTGAGTAACAACCAGCGCTTTGATGCCTTCTAACGAGAAATCAATTTGTTTTTGCGCGAGTTGTTTGTCTTGAGAGGAACTAGAAAGGTCATCATGAGCTTCGTCACCTTGAAAAAGCCCACAATCTATTAAAACAGAATCACCAGAAGCAAGAGACAACTGGTGACAAGAACCGGTAACGCCATTCACAGCGCCATGGTGTGAAATTTTCATATAACAAATCCTTTTGTTAGTTTTAGTCGTTGTTTATTCTAATTATTTCTTAATCATTAATTTAAGCATGATTAATTTAATAATGCTTAAAGAGCACCTTAACGAGAGGCTAAATACATAATCTCTTTCAAGACAGTGCAAGTCTTAGTAACTTCTTCTTCAGTCAACGTAGGGTGAACCAAAAACATTAAGCTGGTTTCACCTAACTCACGCGCGACAGGTAAAGGCTCAGCTGGTCGATAATTGGTATTATCAAACGCTTTCTCTAAGTACACTTCAGAACACGAACCTGAAAAACACGGCACTCCACGGGCAGCGATCTCGTTCATAATACGATCACGATTCCAGTCAGTATTCAGTTGTTGCGGTTCAACAAACACATAACATTTATACGCGGCATGACCCATAGTGTCTGGAATATTAGCTACCCGTAAACCGTTACACTCACGTGCAGTTTGCCAAATTTTCTCGGCATTATTACGACGCCTTTGCGTCCAATCAGTCATACGCTTTAACTGAATACGGCCAATAGCAGCTTGCATTTCGGTCATGCGCCAATTAGTACCAAAGCTTTCATGCAACCAACGAAACCCGGGAGCATGTTCACGCTCATAAACCGCTTCATAGCTTTTCCCATGATCTTTATAAGACCACATTTTTCGCCATAACGACTCGTCATTCGTTGTTACCATGCCACCCTCACCGCCGGTCGTCATGATTTTATCTTGGCAAAAAGACCAAGCACCAATATGACCAATGGAACCTACAGACTGGCCTTTATAAGTGGCACCATGAGCTTGCGCGCAATCTTCAATAACAAAAAAGCCATGTTTTTTCGACAAGGCCATAATGCTATCCATATCCGCTGGCATACCTGCTAAATGAACAACAACAACCACCTTGGTATTTGGCGTTAAAACTTTTTCAATATCGGCAACTTCAATGTTTTGCGAATTTACATCAACATCAGCAAACACAGGGGTAGCACCCGCAGTAACAACACTGGAAACCGACGCTAAAAACGTTCTTGGAGTAACAATCACTTCATCACCCACTCCAACACCCAATGCCTTTAAAGCTAAATCTAACGCAAGTGTACCGTTACCTAATGCAACCGCATATTTAGAATCAGACCAAGCAGCAAACTCTTTTTCAAATTCACGGCATTCCTGGCCTGTCCAATAATTTACTTTATTTGAAAGAACAACATCACGAACAGCATTAGCTTCTTCTTCGGTAAAAGAAGGCCAAGGAGAGAAAGGGGTGTTTAACATGACTATTTACGCTCTAAAATTTTTCCAGGGTTTCCAACAACAACGGTATTTGGGGCAACATTTTTTACAACAACCGAGCCAGCACCAATAACGGCATTCGAACCCACAGTAATTAACTGGCGAGTAATGGCGCCTATTCCGACCCAAGCACATTGACCAACTTGTGTACCACCGGCTAAACGTGCACCTGGGCTTATATGTACCGCCTCGGCTAAAGAACAATCGTGATCAATACTGCAGCCCGTATTTAAAATTGAACCAAAGCCAATACTTGTATCTGCATTAACCACAACACCGGCACAGACAACACAAGCATTATCAATTTGCGCATAGCGGCTAATAATTGCCTGAGGATGAATGATCGACGGTAAAGGAATATTTTTTTTCTTTAAAAGATTAAGTTTATTCAAACGAATGTCATTATTGCCTATAGCAACAACAACACCGTCATAGTCTTGAATAGTGTCCAATAAGCTTTCCGTATTACCCATAATAGGCCATACAGAATTATTTTTTATTTCAGGCCAAGCATCATCAAAAAAGATAACTTCATTCCAACCTGATAATTCAGCAATATCAGCAACAACTTTACCATGACCGCTAGCACCTAATATGGCTAAGCGCTTCACTATTTACTGCCTGTAAATTTGGTCATAGTCGCTTCGCCATCAGCACTGATACCATCACGCACTAATACTTTTTTAATGGTTAAAAAGATGATTTTTATATCCAGCCAAAGAGAACGATTATCGACATACCAAACATCAAGTTTGAATTTATCTTCCCAACTAATCGCATTACGGCCATTAATTTGAGCCCAACCCGTAACCCCAGGTCGAGCTTCATGACGACGATATTGTGCCTCTGAATACAAAGGCAAATATTCCATCAACAAAGGGCGTGGGCCAACCAAACTCATATCCCCTTTAAGAACATTCCAAAGCTCTGGAAGTTCATCCAAACTGCTAGAACGTAAAAAACTACCAAAAGGCGTCATACGCTCTTCATCGGGCAAAGGCTGTCCATTAGCATCGACAGCATCTAACATGGTACGAAATTTTACCATCTCAAATGGTTTACCACCTTTACCTGGGCGCACTTGACGAAATAAAACAGGCGAGCCTAGCTTACGGTTGATTTTCCAAGCAACAATTGCAATAACAGGGCTGAGTAAAACTAACCCTGTAAATGAAGCAAAAATATCAAAAATACGTTTCAACTTAAATCACCTTGATAAAAAATTTAAACAGCTATTAACAATCAATAGTCACCCGATGCGATATTCACAACTTCGGTCGCCTCTCCTTCAACAACTAAATCCAAAACCCCCATTAATTGACAGGCTAATTTATCACGGTCAAACTCTTTTTCAGCGAGAGCTTTTGCTGACTTACCTGCCTGCTCTAACCACTCACTATCATTGATTTTTCTGTCTAATCCTTTTGCTACTACTTCAATAGGTTTCTGCCACATGGTTAAACCACAATCATGAGACTTAACTAGATCATGCATCCAACCACCATAGTTAAGTAATATTGGTGTACCCGAAGCCAGAGCATCAAAAAACTTATTGGCTGAATTTGGCCGCATTTCAGGTAAATCAATAAATAAAGCGGATGCCATAGTCGCAGCACTGAGCAAGGCAGGTATATCTTTTTTAGGTAATGGGTCTTCAATAAATAAGTTATTATTTAATACACCTGCTGTAATGGCTCTAGATTTAACATCATCTAACTCAGAACCCGAACCAACAAGTAAAATACGAATATCCGACCCTATCTCCAATAATGCTTTAGATAAATCCACCATATAGTCAACGCCGTTCACCTTGCCAAAGGTTCCGGTATAAACTAGCAATGGCTTATCACCTAACCATTTTCGGTCTGCACGGAAATTCTTTGCGGCTTCCGCATTATAAGAAAATTCTTTATTATCACTGCTGTTTGGAATCACAGCGACCTTTTTAGCAGGGTAACCAGTGCGAATAACACCGTCTTTCATGCCTGGTGATAAAGCAACAATCGCGGCTGAATTTCTATAAGCCCATCGTTCCAACCAACGCGCAGCCAACCTTAAAATAGTGTTATTTAACGCCCCCATAGCAATTGGCATTTCTGGCCATAAGTCTCGTACTTCAAATACCATAGGTATTTTTTTCTTTTTTGCTGCAGGCACTGCAGGTAAGGCTATCGTTAAAGGTGTACTTGTAGCAAAAACTACATCGCCATCTAATTCAATAGCTTTTTTTCGAGCAGCTTTTGCAAAAGAAAAAAATGCAAAAACACGCTGCAAATAACTCATTTTATTTGAATACGGCACTGGGAACCAATGTACTTGAATACCAGCTTCATTAGTAATAAACCATGACTTCGAATCACAATCACCTTCACGAAAGGACGTTACCATGTGGACCTCATGTCCAGCTGCCACCATCCGACGTGCCATTTCGTAAGAACGTGTTCCACCAGACATTTCGGGGGTGTTGAAATATTGATGTAAATAAATAATTTTCAATTTAAAGCACCTTAGATTAACGCATTAACAACTTTAGTTGCCGCCATACCACCGCCATATAACTGATTTGTATCTTGTACTTTACGTCCAATATTCCGCTTTACTGAATCAATTATTCTATCGGTATCAGCACCAACTAGTTCGTTAACACCAGCTTCAATTAACTCCACCCATTCAGTTTGATCACGCATGGTCACACAAGCCTTACCAAAGAAAAAAGCTTCTTTTTGTACTCCTCCACTATCAGTTAACACAAGATCACAATGATCAAGTAACCATACCATTTCAAAGTAGCCGACAGGGTCTATTAAATGAACTTTTAGATCCAAGTCTTGCTCTGCGATTAGTTTACGTGTACGAGGGTGCAAAGGAAGTACTACTGGCATTAGGCTTTCATGTATTTCATTTAATGCATCAACAATGCACGCTAAGCGCTCTGGATTATCGGTATTTTCTGCCCGGTGCAAGGTTGCCAACACAAACTGCTGTGGTAGTTCATTTTGAGGAGCAACGGCCTTTTCTGTAAATAATATAGCCGCATCCTGCATCACATCACCCACATTCAAAACTTGAATGGGCTTATTTTCAAAGCCTTCATTATTAAGGTTTTTAATCGCTGTATCCGTTGGGCAAAATAAAATATCACTAATCTGATCAGTCAATATTCTATTTACCTCTTCCGGCATTTTCATATTAAAGCTGCGTAAACCGGCTTCAACGTGAGCCACTGGTATATGTAATTTAGCTGCTGCTAATGCACCAGCTAAGGTCGAGTTAGTATCGCCATAGACCAACACACGGTCTGGCTTATGCTCCAACAATGCCTGCTCAATTTCTGCAAGCATACGCCCTGTCATATCACCATGCGTTCCACCATGAATATCCAGCTGAATATCTGGCCGTGGGATATTAAGTTGATTGAAGAATATATCAGACATATTGGCATCAAAATGTTGCCCTGTATGCAGCATAATTTCTTCAATACCATCCGTTTTCTGAATGGCACGAGAAACAACGCTAGCTTTAATAAACTGAGGACGAGCACCAATAATGGTTAATACTTTAATCATATAAATTCTCTATTTTTTAAAATAGTCTACAAGCCTATAATGTTGTAGGTTTAAGTTTTGGACATTGGCTTATAAATTCTTATATAATTCCAATAATTTAGCTTCCTCAATACACCAGTTGTATATTTCGTGCACTGCTTTTTGGCCGTTACGGCCCATTTTTTCGGCTTCGGCTGGGTGAGTAACTAAATAATCAATAGCTTGTGCAATGGCTTGTGGGTCTAAAGGATCCAGACATAAACCACACTGATTACCTTCGATAATTTCCTTCCATAGTGGGAAGTTAGAAGCAATAACGGGTAATCCTGCTGCCATATACTCGAACATTTTTACTGGTAATGAATCTAGGTAGTTAATGACTGGATGCAGGGTTACTAAACCAGCTACAGACTCATTAAGTAATTTACGCACACCATCACGGTCAAGCCAGCCTAGCTCGTCTACTTCTTCCCAACCCTTTTCAGCTTTTACTGCTCGCTCAAAATCAGCTTCACTAAAACTGCCACCCAAGCCAAAGCGTGCACCGCGGGTAACAAACACCATGGCTTGTACCATCTCGTGTATTCCACGAATGCGACCAATACCACCCACATAAGCCACTTGCGCTTTCTTCTGCGACCAATCAATTTCGCCACTCGCCAGCTCACCTAACAAGGGGTAGTTATTGATATCCACCGAAGTAACACCCATCGCCAAGTATTTATCACGAATAAAAGGCGTGGCAGCAATTACCGCATCCAGCTTAGGCGTCGCCCAACGTTCAAATAAAGCGAAGGTCTTAGACAACATCCACTTAGCAGGCTTGTTTAAATAGGGCTTACCCAATAACTGCTTAGGCACATCTTCATGGGCATCAAAAATTACCGTCTTACCTAGCTTTTTAAGCTTTAAGCCAATGGGAATTAACTCTGGGTCATGAAAGTGGTAAATGTCCGCATCCAGCGCAACGGCTTTTTTAAACACACACTTAGGCGCATTACGAATACGGTCGAAACGGCCTCTAGAAGCACCCACATCGTAAATCGCTACGTTGTTTTTTTGCTCATCGCCTTTGCCATCGGCGACAATTAAAGAAACAGAAAAGCCGTGATTAGATAACGAAATGCATTCTTTTAAGAAAATGCGGGTATCATAACGCGGGTGTACGGAAGTGAGATGAGCAACTTTAAGAATAGGCATTTAATTTAAACCTTTTTGTAAAAACATTTCTGTATAAGCCGCTAACATTTTTTGCTCTTGCACTTCCCAAGCGTTTTCGTATGCGGCTTGATAAGCATTGACTTTCATGTCGGTTAAGTCTTGCTCTAAAAAGTTATCTACCGCCTGATTAATGCCAGCAGCAGAAAAGTCACTAATAACAGCCCCCATTGCATAGCGTGTGACTAACTCAGACATATCCTTCATATTAGAAACCAACACCGGTAAGCCTGCCATGGCGTATTCAAATAACTTGTTAGGCATACAGTAATCATGGTTTAAACAGGTATTTTGAATTAAGTGAATACCCATATCAGCAGATGCGGTGTATTCCAACACCACTTGGGCCGCAACAGCGGGAAAGAAGAAAACAGTATTATGCTCAGCCGCAGCTTGGGTGATGGCTGTTTCCAGTTCGCCATAACCCATAAACACCGCCACTACCTTGTCGTTTTTACGCTGTTTAAAGGCATCTAAAATTAAATGCACACCACGGCCAGGCATTAACCCACCTTGGTAAAGCAAAATAATTTGGTCATCTCGAATACCCAACTGCTCACGAAAGTGATTATTGGTTTTTAATTCACGAGTATTAGGCGCATTAAATACCACAGGTGGGCGAGCAATTTTGTATTCATTGGCATACCAATCAGCAATACTTTCACTGACTACAAGCGTCATATCGGCTTTGTGAATAAGCTTTTTTTCAAGCCACTTGCTGAACTTTTGCCGAAAGCCCTTAGAGGCGTTGGTTTCAGTTTCTAGCTCGTGTGCATCGTAAACCAGCCTTGCCTTGTAAAACTTTTTTAAAGCGTAGCCTAAAGGCAGTAAACCTAAGCTATGTACATTCACTACTTTTATATTCTTTTTTCTATAAAAGAAAAGTACTCTCCAACAGTACTCTAAATACTTTATAACCTGAATAAAAAAGTTTTTGCTTAGCTTTCGAGTAGACAAAGAAAAACGATTAAGTGTTATTTTCTCACTTATGACTTCTTCCTTTTTAAGATCACCCAAATGTAAGCCAGCAATATATATGTGATTAAAGTGACCAGATCTTGCAAGGCTTGATGTTTGCTTTAGAACCCTACTTGCATTTGTGAGTTCATTTAAAGAGATATGGAGATTGTTCAAAATTTACCTGCTACTTAATTAGTGTTTACGAGTATGTATTTTAAAAGCAGCTATTAGTTGCAATATTGGTTCTGCGTTACGATCAGAATTTAAGTTTCTGCAACAAGCGCACGTGGTAAGTTGTTTATTAGTTTTCTATCTTCATTAAAAACAAACACTCTCACCGCAAAGCCTAAATAAAACCACATGACTGGCCATTCTTTACCAACTGATAGATTGGCGTATAAAAACAAGAAGAGTAGAACAAACATTAACCATAAATTGATGATTGCTTGGTTTAGATCTTTGCCTTCTTTGCTTGCGGTTTTAATACTTTTAAATATAGAGCGCGAGGCAACTGACTTATTACAACCTGAACAATCTAAGTTACCGCACATTTGGTTTTCCTATTATTTCTAATGCCTATTTTGGCTGATGAAAAAAGTACTAAAACAATCACTACAGACACGAAAATCATATAAAAATCATATAAAAAACCACTAAAGCCTGTTACTGATAGGTTTTTTAAGTGGAATATAAGCCATACAGTAAAAGCAATAGTTAAAGGGTTAAGCTCTAATTTAGAAACAAAATAGCTAAGTATCGCCACCAGCATCCCCATAATAAAGGCAACTATAGGAATGCCTATATAGCCAAAGTTTGCGTAGGCTTCACCCCAGAAGACTGTTGGCATACTACCTACCGTGCCTTGTTCTGCTAGGTTTGGAAACTTCCAGTCCATTATTTCAACGGTGTAACGTACAGGCTCAAATGGCATGATGCCACCAGGGTTAGGAAAGGTTCTACCCATTAAAAACTCTTGATGCTGGGGAAAGTACTCTAGGTAAAAATAAGCAGGTGAAATACTTCCAGCAAAGGCACGGGAAAAAACTGACCATAGTGCCTGACCAGCAGAGCCGGACCCCATAAAGTAAATATAAAAAACCACTAATATCGAAACGACAAAAACACCCAGTAGAACAATATCTTTTTTAGGCACATAGCCGTTATGACGGGTAATGTAATGCGCCATAAACAAGGCCATTAATAATCCTACAAAAGGCCCTTTCTCTGTAGCCATTACAGCAACAAAGGTTGATATAGAAAAAGCGATTAAAAACAAACCAAGGTTTAATAGTTTTTTTCTAAGCAGCCAAGAAACATAAAAAGTTAAAGTAACTAGAGTTCCTATATTATGCAAAACTAACGAATACCAATGGTATTTACCTGAAAAATCATTACCCATTTTACTTCTAGCAACTGCTGCAGCTTTTGCACCTTCTTTAAAAGCAACTAAAATAGCAACTTGGTTTATTTTTCCTAAATAAACATAAAGCACTAATGCAACTAATAGCAGAACAATTAGCATAGAAATAAATCTTAGTTGATTAAGTTTTTTAATTTGTAATGAAACAATCGGTACAGGGGTGAGTAAAAGTACTTTTCTAACAAAGATTACACCCAGTAAGAAAATAATAATATTTGCACAAGATAAAAAAGTAACGGTTAGAACTAACTCGGGGTCAGTAACACCTGTGGCTACTCGGTAAGCATCTAGCTGGTAAAAAAGAGGAAATGTGCCTAATACCGAAAAAGCAAATAGCGCAATGGTTACTAGGTTTACCATGCTTATATGGTTTAGCTGCTCACCCGCTATTTTCAGTAAAAAAAACATGATTAGCGGTGTAAGTAAAAATAACGCCAAGAAAAGTATATCTAGCATGTTCTGTTTAACCTTCTTCTATAATGCGCTTATACATTTGTTTTAATTCACTACTGCCATGAAAGTACGAGTTATGCCACAGGGTTGTAAAACAGCCGCTTAGTTTACGGCATTTTTCTTTTAGTTCCAGAAACTTATTTTCTGCTTCCTTTGTTACACCTAAGCCGAGGTAGACGTTGTCTATTAGCGTGCATTCCATCGCTATTAGCGGTCTTACGCGTATTTGCAGTGGTTGCTGGGTTGAATGCTGGATGAGTCGACATCGTGGCTGACTTTCATATTGAATTGATGCTGCTTAAGCTCAACCTGCGGCCATTGTTTTTGAATCACCTGCCCGAGCAAGTCCAACCTAAAGATCAGGCAAATATTTTTTATTTAAAATAGCAATATTTAACTTTCTAATAAGTTTAGTGATTGGTTCATTATTTTCTAGTTCTTTAGCTATGTTGGTGCTTGGGCTGAGTTCTTTTAACAGGTTGGATTGTTCTGTGGTGTTTATAAACCAGTCTTTTAAATTGCCTCTAAACCAGTGTTCTTCTGGAATTGGCCAGCCCATTTTGTCTTTTCGCCAAGTGATTTCGTCAGGTAGCTTTTTGTCAAACGCTAGGCGAGCTAGGTATTTGGTCCAGCCTTTGTGCATTTTATAGCAGGCAGGTACTTGGGCTAAAAACTCTACTAGGCGATAATCCATAAAAGGTGCACGAGACTCAACACTATGTGCCATTGAAGTATGATCTGCATAGTGAAGCAGGGTAACTAATCCTTGTGTAAATGAATCTTTTAAAGTTTCGTTCAGCTGACTAGGTGCCTTATGGCCTTTTAATTTCATAAATAACTTTGTATAAATTTTATGACCGAAAAAAAATCTAAAATGAGCAAGAAAAAAACTTTGAATTACTCGTTTTCTTACATCAGGAAGTTGTAAAAAACTGAATAACTCTTTGTATAAGTCAACTAGCGAAATAGACATAAAATATGATGATATGTAAGGGGTATATCCAGCTAGCAGTTCATCTGCACCCTGGCCGTCTAAGTTTACAGTTATTCTAGCCTGCTTAACTTTCATGAAAGTATGCCAGCTGGACATAATGGTACTTTCTGGTGGATTTTCCATGGCCCAGATTACTTTTTGGTGTTCTGCAGGTACGTCTTGTTCTTGGGGTTCTATTTGGTTGGAGTTGACGTTAAGTTCTTTGGCGAGTAAGTCAATAAAGTGGCTTTCGTCGCAGTCTTGTGTGCCGTCGGACTTGTAAACAGAGGAGAAGGTTTCTTGTAGGTCTGCTTTGCCTTGGGCTTTTAGCTGTTGGTTGACGAGATAAACAATGGAGCTGCTATCTAAACCGCCAGAGAGTGCAGAGCCTACTTTTACGTCGGCTCTTAGACGTAGTTTTACCGCATCTGCAAGCAAGTCGTAATATTGTTGAGCGTAGTCTTTGGCTTTATTTGGGCAGAAGCGTTCATTGCTGGTGTTGGTGGTTAATTCCCAGTAGCGGGTGAATTGGGGTTGGTTGAGTAGTTGCTCTTTGCTGCCTAAAAAGTAGTGGGCAAAGGGAAAACGGTAGACGCTGGCGAAGGCGGTTTCTGCATCGTACTCATTAGGGCCGTTTTCTAGGTAGTTTTTTAGGTAGCTTTTGTTGGGTGCTTTTTCTACTAGGCCGCTGGCGTAGATGCCTTTGACTTCACTGCAAAATACAAAGTGGTCTGCTGAGTGAATGTAATAGAGTGGTTTTTTGCCAAAGCGATCGCGGGCGATAAAGTATTGTTGTTCTTGCTTGTCGTAAAGTACAAAAGCCCACATGCCGTTGAATTTGTTTAAGCAGTCTACGCCCCAATAATCATAGCTGGCGAGTATAACTTCGGTGTCTGATTCGCTATTGAAGCGATAGCCGTGGCGGGTGAGTTCTTCTCTTAGCTCTGGGTGGTTGTACACTTCGCCGTTGTAGGTAATGACGTAACGGTCTAGGTAGTGCATGGGCTGTGCAGCAGCTTCGGATAAATCGACTATGGCTAAACGCCTGTGCCCTAGGGCGAAGTCTGGCGCGTAATACTGCCCTTCACCATCGGGTCCACGATGGATGATGGCATCGGTCATTTTTTTAAGAGGTGTTTGGTCTGCTAGTTGGCTAGCAATATAACCTGCGATTCCGCACATAAAGGGCCTTAGATGTAGGTGATTGATTTTAGTTTAAACAATTGCTTTGGTGCCTTTTAAAATAAGCATCAAATAAATAATGTACAAAACAACTTCATGTATAACAAAAGCTAAAAAAAACTGTTCCACTGTTAGGGATGAGCAAATATATAGGGTTGGCGTCATGGTACACAAGTAAAGCACCTGCCAAAACACCCCTTTTTTTATGTTTTTTTCTAAGCCAAGCACAGCGCTTAATGGGCTTACTGCAAAACGTATGGCAACTGCAATTACTAGGTAACCTGCGTAGATTCCTGCCTGCCCCCATTCTTCACCAAAAACAAAGGCAAATAGTGTATCGCCCCAAATAAATAAGATAGGTACTGCTGGCAGGTAAAGTAAAAATAAAAATAAAAACATTTTTATAATGTAGCTATTTAATTTTTCTGGTGCTTTTTGGCTTATTTCTACTACTTTTTGAAATAGCACCTGTGCTATGGCCGATGAAATGATGGCTGTTGGCATGTTTAGCACGCGAAAAGTTAAACTAAACATGCCGGTTACTGTACTTGAATAAAATTTTGTGAGCATTAAAACGGGCATTTGTGTGGCACCTGCGTCACATAATCCCCCAATAATTCCGTACTTAGGGAATTTTTGATATTTTTTCATTTGTAGCTTTAGGGTGCTTACTTCTGTTTTTTGCAGTATTTTTCTGTAGCTGCGATCTTTTCTAAGCAAGTAGGTTATTGAGGATATAATTCCAATAAACTGTCCCCAAATAAGGCCACCGGTAATTTTTGCGAAACCTAAGCCTGTCTGTGTCATACCTTGAAAAAGACTCTGATTAACTCGCGAAACTGCTGTGTTTTTAAACTTCTTTTGTCTGTTATTCCAATAGGTTAAAGCTTGATATACACCTGTAAGCAGCACTGAAATGGGTACTAAATATAACCAAGGCGCTATGGCTTTATTACCTAAAAAGCTGGCGATTTCTGTATTCCATATAAAAAGAGGAATACTGATAAATATAGAAATAAACAAAGCTACTAAGGCTGATACTTGTAGCAAAACCCGTGCTTCTTCATTTTCTTTGGGTAGCATTATGGCAATTTCATAACGCCCTGTTGCTATTACGCCTAATATAGAAACAAATGCCCCATACAGTGCCAGCAAACCAAAATCTTCGGGTGTGAAAATTCGGGTAAGTATGGGAATAATCGCTATGGGTACTGCTTGTGCTAATACTGTACCTGTCATTAAAGTCAGTACGTTTTTAGCAAACTCATTATTTTTGAACAGCTTAGTTAGCATTGAGTACTTCTTGTGAAATTATTGGCAAGGCTTGCATGGAGTATTCTATTGCACCTACTTCATTTAAGTGGTGTTCATCATAGTAGGTTAGCTGCCCCCTCATAAATGGGTGCTTGATTGAAAATAGCGAGCATATCTAAGGCTAAATAGGCTGTGTTATTCGTGACTAGTGCTAGTTCTTGCAAATTTTGGTTAGTTCGCAGGTAGTCTGTGTCTAGCCCTGCTTTTGTTCCTATACCTAAGTGAGTAAATCTTTGATTACGCATAGGGTGGCGGTTAAGCAGTGGTTCTTGGCTAATAATGTATTTTTGAGTTTGAGTTTCTTCATTGTTTAGAAAGTTAGTAAGCGCTTAGGTAGCAGTAAAAAAATAAAAGGTGCGAGTAGGTAAAACTGTATTTCTATTGCCAGTGCCAAGCGTGCAGCAAGGGTTGCTCGTGGTTGGCTGGGGCGAAGTAGTCGCCAAAATTTGCAAAGTAGTTGTTGCTGTTAAAGTAGGCGGCTTTTTTTAGTCCGTCTCTGTAGGTGGCAAAGTCTGCTGGTAAAAACAGTACCGCTGCTACTAGAGTTATAAGCACTAGCAGGCCAAAATAGCCGGGAGCAATGCGCTTTATGCGGCTCGTGTAGAAGTAATTAAGTGTTGTAGTCTGGCTTAGATTTTTTATGGAGCAGAATGCTGCTGATTAAAAAGCCTGAGATGACTAGAAAAATATCAACGCCGACAAATCCACCGAGCAGCAGTGCAGGATTAAAATGAAAAACCATTACTGCTAAAACAGCAATGGCTCTTAATCCCTGAATATCTGAACGATACTGAATCCCTGTCACTTAAGCAGTGCCTTAATAACATTAATCTGGCTAGGCTGGTCCATATACGGGTGCATTGGCAGACTAAACACTCTTTTAGCCATTTTTTCAGCCACAGGGAAATCACCTATTGTATAGCCAAGATCATTTAAGGCTGTTTGTTCGTGCATACAAGTGCCGTAATAAATAACACTTGGTACATCTTGATCTTTTAAGTGCGCCATTATCTCTGTACGCTGCTCGGTGCTCGGTGCCACTAAAGTATATTGCGCCCAAGAGCTAACATAATTATCAGGTACTTGTGGTGTATTAAACTTTTCGCCTAACTCTGCTTCGTATTTATTGGCTACTTTATTTCTATTAATTAATTCTTGCGGGAATTCTGCTAGCTTTTCTAATAGAACAGCCGCTTGAATAGTATCTAAACGACTGTTCATGCCAATGCGAACGTTGTCGTATTTATCTGTGCCTTTACCGTGTACTCGATATGATTTTATCAGCTCGGCATATTCATCATTGTCGGTAAAAATAGCACCTCCATCGCCGTAGCAACCTAAAGGTTTGGCAGGGAAAAAGCTTGTCGTTGCTATATCACAAAAGCTGCCCGCTCGCTTACATTTTCCGTCAATGTTAATTTCACCACCAAAGCCTTGGGCTGAATCTTCAATGATTTTTAAATTATATTTATCCGCTATTTTTTGTATAGCTGGGTAATTAGCTGGTAAGCCAAAAAGATCTACCGTCATAATTGCTTTAAGGTTTAATTTGCCTTCAGCAAGCACTGTTTCAATTCTTTTTTCTAAATCTACTGGACAGATATTAAAAGTTGCTTCATCAGAGTCTACAAACACAGGGGTGGCTTTGGCATACGCCACTGATTCCGCAGATGCAAAAAATGTAAATGTTGGTACAAATACCGCGTCATTCTCACCAATATCCAATGCCATTAATGCCAGTGTTAGCGCATCTGTGCCGTTAGCACAGGTAATAGCATGCTTAACACCTACATACTTTGCTAGTTTTTCTTCTAGCTCTTGCACTTCTGGCCCCATTATATACTGGCCATGGTCAAGTACAGTCTGGATACGTTTATCAATGCGTGTTTTTAAATGCTGATACTGCGCGGCCAAGTCGATAAATTGCATTTCTATTTAACCCTTTTAACCTTTAGTTACTACACCGTTATTTAATACATATTTGTCTTGTGTGTGAGGGCATAATGCTTCTGCATTGCCAGTAACAGGTAAATCTAGCTTCTCACCGTATTCACTCATCCAACCAATTTGCTTACCTGGTACGCCAACGACCATGGCGTAGTTTGGTATATCTTTATTAACAACTGCACCTGCACCAACAAAGGCATGTTCGCCAATAGTCACACCACAAACGATCGTGCAGTTTGCACCTAACGTTGCACCACGTTTCACCAATGTGTCGCGGTATTCATCTTTACGCTCTATGAGTGAGCGTGGGTTATAAACATTGGTAAACACCATGCTTGGCCCGCAAAATACACCTTCTTCAAGGTGTATGTTGTCGTACACTGAGACGTTATTTTGTATTTTGCATTTGTCGCCAATGGTTACTTTATTACCAACAAAAACGTTTTGCCCAAGGGATACGCCCTTACCTATTTTTGCCTCACCACATACATGAACAAAGTGCCATACGCGAGAATCATCACCGATTTGTGCGCCGTCATCAACAATGGCGCTTTCATGTTGATAAAAAGCCATGTTATTTAACCTTCTGTTTAATTTTAGCTAACAAAGGATGTGGGTTAGTTGGATTTTCTACTAATGCCGATTTGCGCATCACATCCACTGTTTGAATGGCTGCACGGTTATCTTCTACACCATAACCATTGCCTGCCAAAATGCGTTCATAGCTTTGAGTATGAAGATCAGTAAAGCCACCAGAAAATTCGAGCTCTTCACCTTCTACATCAATACTACGGTAAGTTAATTTTTCACCCTGTATAGCATTTTCTGGTAAATGATTTGCATCGATAGACAAAAACCAACGAACATTTGCACGTTCATATTGTAAAAAACCTGATGAGGTTTTTTCATCACGGTAATGCACTTCGTTATGTTTAATATCACCAAAAATAAAGTGCAACATATCATAAAAATGAACACCAATATTTGTTGCTACACCACCAGATTTTTCATCAAAACCTTTCCAAGATTTTAAGTACCATTTACCGCGTGACGTTAAATAGGTTAAATCCACATCAAATACTTTATCAGCAGGCGCTGCTTGTACTTTTTCGCGAAGAGCAATAATGGAAGGGTGTAAGCGTAACTGTAAAATTGAGTTTACTTTTGCGCCGTGTTCTTTTTCATAGCGGTTTAACGTATCTAAATCTGCTGTGTTCAATACCAATGGTTTTTCGCAAATCACATCAATGCCGTTTTGCAGTGCAAACTTCATGTGTGGCAAATGTAAATAGTTAGGTGATGCAACGGCGATATAATCGAGCTTTTCGCCTTTAAGTTTTAGATCTTCAACAAAGCCAGAGAATTCTTCAAATTCGGTAAAAAATTCAGCATCTGGAAAATGGCTATCCATAATGCCTACTGAGTCATTAACATCCATTGCAACAACTAAGTTGTTACCAGTTTCTTTAATCGCTTTTAAATGACGTGGCGCAATGTAACCAGCAGCACCTATAAGGGCAAAATTTTTCATTTTTTAAACCTATAATTAATTAACTATTAAAGACGAAGATCTGATTGCCCAAATGGCAGCACATATTTAACATCATAAAGAACATGATTTGACTTGCCTAATGCACGAATTTTTTCTTCACCCCAAGTTTTATATTCGGTGTGATCTACTGCTAAAACAATCGCATCGTAATGACCTTGTTTTAATTCATCTATTAATTCAATGTCGTATTCATGTTGAACTTCTGATTTATCTGCCCAATGATCATAGACATCAATATTCATGTTAAAGCTTTTTAATTCTTTAACCATATCAACAATTTTTGTATTACGTACGTCAGGGCAATCACCTTTAAACGTAAACCCTAAAATTAATACTTTTGCTTCGTCAATATGAATCTTTTTCTTAGATACCGCTTTAACAAGTTGAGTTGCAGTGTATTGTCCCATGCCATCGTTAATTCGACGACCTGATAGGATTACCTCTGGCTGATAGCCAACTTCTTTTGCTTTGTAGGTTAAGTAATAAGGATCAACACTGATGCAGTGACCTCCGACTAAACCTGGCTTAAAGGGTAGGAAATTCCATTTTGTGCCAGCGGCGTCCAATACTTCTTGTGTATCAATACCTAGAATATTAAAGATTTTTGCAAATTCATTAATAATTGCGATATTCAGATCGCGTTGAGTATTTTCGATAACTTTAGCTGCTTCAGCGACTTTTATAGATGATGCTTTATGAGTACCCGCCGTAATAATGCTTTGATATAACTCATCAACAAAATTTGCTACTTCAGCGGTAGAGCCAGAGGTGATTTTTTTAATTTTGGTTAAGGTATTTACCTTATCACCAGGGTTAATACGCTCTGGTGAATAGCCTGCATAAAAATCTTGATTAAAAACTAGACCACTACCCTGCTCTAACAAAGGAATACAAACTTCTTCTGTGGCACCAGGATATACAGTCGATTCATAAATTACGACATCCCCTTTTGAGATGACATTCGACAGCATTGCGGAGGATTTTTCAAGTGGTGTTAAGTCTGGCGCATTGGCTTCATCAATAGGCGTAGGCACTGTTACAATGTAAACATTGCAATTATTTAAATCGTCTAGTGATGAGCTGAATTTTAAGCCTGTTGCGCTAGCTAGCTCGTTTGGTTCGACTTCTAGTGTTGAATCTTTACCAGCTTTTAATTCATCAATACGAGCTTGGTTAATATCAAAACCAATTACCGGGCGTTTTTTCCCAAATTCTACGGCTAACGGCAAGCCCACATAACCAAGACCAATAATGGCAATTTTTGTATTTTCTAATGTAAGCATAAGTCCTTTATCTCTCTTTAATATCTATCTTTATTAACTATAATATTCAATCACTACCAAACAAATCACGGGTATACACTTTACCCTGCACGTCTTTAATTTCATTAGCCAGTCTATTAGCGACAATGACGTCTGAGATTTGTTTAAATTCATTTAAATCAGTTATTACTTTTGAGTTAAAGAAAGTTTCGCCTTCAAAAGTCGGCTCAAAGATCACAACCTCAATACCTTTGGCTTTTATCCGTTTCATAATACCTTGAATAGCAGAGGCTCTAAAATTGTCTGATCCACTTTTCATAACTAAACGATAAATACCTACTACTTTTGGGTTTCGTTTAAGAATTGAATCTGCAATAAAGTCTTTCCGTGTGGTATTAGCATCTACAATTGCAGAAATTAGACTATTCGGTACTTGATCGTAGTTGGCTCTTAGTTGCTTGGTATCTTTTGGTAAGCAATAGCCACCATAACCAAAACTAGGATTGTTATAGTGGTCACCAATACGTGGGTCTAAACCGACACCTTCAATGATTTGTTGACTGTCTAAGCCATGACTTTCAGCATAGGTATCTAGCTCATTAAAGTAAGCGACACGCATGGCTAAATAAGTATTAGAAAATAGTTTTACCGCTTCCGCTTCTGTTGAATCGACTAGCAGCGTCGGTACGTCTTGTTTTATTGCCCCCTGCTGTAGAAGCTTGGCAAAAGTCTCTGCTCGTTCGCTTTGTTCACCAACGATGATACGAGATGGATAAAGGTTGTCGTATAGGGCTTTACCTTCGCGCAAGAATTCTGGCGAGAAGATGATATTGTCACAACCAGAACTCTCTTTAAGCCTTTTTGTATAACCCACAGGTACTGTCGACTTAATCACCATGACGGCTGTTGGACAAATCGCCATTACATCAGAAACCACACTTTCTACAGTTTTGGTATTAAAGTAGTTAGTAGCAGGGTCGTAATCAGTTGGGGTTGCAATAATCACAAAGTCAGCATCTTTATAGGCTTGCTGCTTATCTAATGTTGCTACAAAATTTAACGTTTTATTATTTAAAAAATCTGATATTTCTGCATCTTCAATCGGCGATTGCTTATTATTTAATAGATCTATTTTTTCTTTAATAAGGTCAACGGCCACTACTTCATTATGCTGAGCTAGTAGCATGGCATTGGACAAACCAACGTAACCTGTTCCAGCAATTGCTATTTTCATATATTTTTCAACCAGCCTTTAAACATTTCACCTTCTGTTTCGTGTCTTAAACCGTATTCAACAAACGCTTTCATATAACCTAACTTGCTACCACAATCGTGGCTTTTACCTGTCATATAGAAAGCATCAACTTGTTCAGTTTTCATCAGTGCGGCAATGGCATCAGTTAATTGAATTTCATCACCCGCACCCGGTGGTGTTTGCGCAAGTATTGGCCAAATTTTTTCGGTTAATACGTAACGTCCCACTACCGCTAAGTTGCTGGGTGCTTTTTCTTGTTTTGGTTTTTCAACCATGGCTTGCATGGGGGCGCTTTCCCCTGCTTTTAGTTCTGCACCGCTAATATCTGCAATACCGTAGCTACTCACTAACTCTTGAGGTACCGCTTCTACCATGACTTGGCTGACACCTGTGTCTTGATAGGTGTGTATCATTTTTGCCAAGTTTTCTTGCTTCAAATCGGCTTCGTATTCGTCGATGAGTACATCGGGCAGTACGACAGTAAATGGCTTATCCCCAATGATAGATTTTGCACATAATATTGCATGACCTAATCCTTTTGCGTGTCCTTGGCGCACGTGCATTATAGTTACGCCTTCAGGAGTGATGGCGCGTACTTCTTTTAAAAGCTGGCGCTTAACACGAGCTTCTAGCGTGGACTCCAATTCAAATGAGGTATCAAAGTGGTTTTCGATGGCGTTTTTAGAGGAGTGTGTCACTAATACAATTTCTGTAATACCCGCTGCTGCACATTCATTGACTACATACTGAATCAATGGTTTGTCGACTAGCGGTAACATTTCTTTTGGAATGGCTTTGGTGGCAGGCAACATGCGTGTGCCTAGGCCTGCTACTGGAATGACGGCTGTTGTTACTTTATTCATAATAATTATCTGTAACCACGTTTTAGTTATTTAGTTTGAATAATTTGAGAGGTAAATCAGAAGTGTTTAGGCACGCTACCGCCCGAGGGTTCCCGCGAATTTTCCCTGTTGTCGCACTTCCGTTTAGCTTCACTGCTTACTCTTTTTTAGGAGTTATCAGATTATCTGATTTGCAGTTGCTCTAATTCTACCAATAGCTCTTGCTGTTGGTTTAATAAATTCAATAAGATGATGGCTCTTTGTTCGCCGTCAAATTGTTTAAAGATGGCTTGATAGTCTTTAAACGGGCCAGAGGTGATTTCTATTACCTGGCCGGATGTAAATAGTGTTTGCTCTGACTGTGCAATGTTTTGCCCAGGTTCTTCTGTATGGCCACAGCGTTTTTTTAAATCGCTGATTAAGCTGGGGTTTACTTCTAGGGGTGTTGTGCCAAAGCGCAACAACTGCCTTACCCCACGGGTCGATCTAATGCTACCGACTAACTGTTCGCAGCCTTTTACATTCACAAATAAGTAGCCCGGAAATAGCGGTTCTATTACTTGTGTTCTTTTACCCTTGCATACTTTCTCTAGCTGTATGCGCGGTAAAAACACTTCGCCACCTTGTAGGGTTAAGTGTTCTTCTGCGCGTTCTTCTTGCTTAGGTTTGGTTAGTACGACGTACCATTTAGACACGTTACAAACTCTGGATAATGTCTAAGCAGCTTTGCTGTGGGTTTTCCGCCTGGGTTATTGGGCGGCCAACGACTAGGTAATCACCACCAATATCGACAGCTTCTTTTGGTGTCATGATGCGTCTTTGATCCCCTGCGGCGCTGCCTGCTGGGCGTATGCCTGGGGTTACTGTTAGGAAGTCTTTGCCACACAGTTGTTTTATGAGTTCTATTTCTTGTGCCGAGCTGACTACGCCGTCCATGCCAGACTGTTTGGCTAATTTGGCTAGGCGCTCTACTTGCTGTTGTGGGGCTATGTCTAGACCAATACCTGCCAGGTCGCTTTGTTCCATAGAGGTTAATACGGTTACTGCGATTAGTAATGGCTTGTGCTGTTTGTTGGCAATGGCTTCTGCGGCGGCGCTCATCATACGCTCGCCACCGGAGGCGTGTACGTTGACCATCCATACGCCGAGTTCTGCGGCGGCTGCTACTGCGCCGGCACAGGTATTAGGAATGTCGTGGAATTTTAGATCTAGAAATACGTCAAAGTTTAGCTTGTGTAGCTGTTCTAGAATTGCAGGACCCGACGCTGTAAATAGCTCTTTGCCCACTTTTACGCGGCATTGAGTTGAATCTAGCTGCTTGGCCATTTCAATGGCTTGCTGTGGCGTTGGGTAATCTAACGCAACGACAATGGGTGACAGTTGGCTGGTAATATCTTGCATATCAATTCTTCGGCTGTACGCTTGGCCTGGCTGTTGTTTAAAGTCTTATGTGGCAAAACAATTACTGTGCGGCGCTGATACTGGCCCATTCTATACACGATGGGCATCGCCAATAATGTTCTGTTGCTTTAAATCCGCAGCTGCGGCAAACGTATTTATGTTCGGTTTCGATTATGCGGCGCAGAATATCATATACCACCATGAGTTGCGACGTGTTAAGCGCCACTTTTTGATTAACAACGATGTCTACTAAAGAGAAAAAGCCTTGGTTAGAGGGGTGAAGTAATAAATCTGACAATAATATTTCGATGGCCTGTTGTTGCTTGCCTTGGTTAGCCAGCAGTTTTACCCGTTGTACTAATATTTCGACGGCGTGGTGTTTTTGCCAATGCTGGGCGAGCTGGCGGTCGAGTTCTTGGTGGTCGCCGATTTCGCTGAAGCATTTAACAAGGTCGGGCAATATAGGCAGCATAACGTGGCTGTCTTGTTTTATGGCTTTTAGGTAGCAGCGTACGGCCTCGCGGGGTTCGCCTTGGTTGGCGGCGACTTGGGCAAAGATAACGTTAGCGCGAGCGCATAGTGGGTTTATCTTGAGTGCTTGTTTTAGATATTTGTGGCTTTCTAGGAAGTTGCCTTGTTTAAATTCTTCTTGTGCTTGTTCGCATGCGGCTTGGGCGATGCGCACGGTTAAGTCGCTAAGTTCGGGCAGTTTTGAGTTGTTGTACAGTTCGAGTATGGGCAGCCAGTCGCGGCCTTCTTCGTACAGTTGAACGATTAAGCGCGCGGCGCGTTTTCTTGATTGGGTGCTTGAGTTGCGAGATTTGCCGCCTTCTTGTAATAAGTCGAGCAGTAGCCGTTCTGCTCTGTCGAGTAGCCCTGCTTTAAGGAAGTCGGTGGCGAGTTCTAGTTCTACATTTTGTTGGGCACTGAATGATAAGTCGGTACGAGCAAATAGGTTTTGGTGCAGTTGTATGGCTTTTTCGGTTTGCCCTTGGTCGCGAAATATGCGGCCTAGGTTGAGGTAGAGTTCGACCACGTCGTCGCTGATTTCTTCTATGTCTAATAAGCGGTCTAGCGCTTTGTCGTTGCGTTCGGCCAGTAGGAAGTCGATGCTGGGTAAGGTGTTGCGAGCACTGCGTTTTAACGAGAAGCGTTGCCCTTGAAAGCGCCCTAAAAGCCAGCCACACGCTATTGCAATAATAAGGAGGATAAATACTAGGCTGTTACTTTCGAGTAGGTGGTTCATTAGTGCTGCATCTTTTCAAGCTTGGCTTTGGCTTGCTTTAGTTCCTTTTTGAGTTTTTTGTTTTCTATACTGGTGAGTACTTTGGAGATGGAGGCGACTATTATGCCTAGTACACTGCCAAATGCGATGAGTATGCCCGACCATAATGATAGCGGTAGGTTAACCGAGTCGATGAATAGGAAGTCTAGGCTGATTTGGTGTTCGTTGTAGATGGCGAACAGTATGCCGTAGCCAAATACGACGAGTACTATGGCGAGTACGATTAGGTTTTTGATGAGTTTCATTGGGCACCCAAACTTTGATTTACTTGGTCGCGCAGTTCTTTGCCCGGCTTAAAATGTGGGACAAATTTGCCCGACAGTTCAACCGATTCGCCGGTTTTGGGGTTTCGCCCCATGCGCGGTGAGCGATAATGCAACGAGAAGCTGCCAAAGCCACGGATTTCGATGCGTTCGCCTATTGAGAGGGCTTGCGACATGTGGTCTAGGATGGTTTTAACCGCCAGTTCAACGTCTTTTGCCGAGAGTTGCGGTTGTTTGCTTAGCATGCGTTCGATCAGTTCTGATTTTGTCATTACGGTTTTGGTTAACCTCTACAATAGAGTAGGTCGGGGTTTAGCCCGACGAAAGCCGATGAATGTAGGTCGGGGTTTAGCCCGACAATTTGTTACCCTAAAGGGTAACCTACATCTTGTTACCCTAAAGGGTAACCTACTTTTTGTGCATTACGTTTTATGCGTTTATATGTAGGTCGGGGCTGTCTCTTATACACATCTCCGAGCCCACGAGACCTCTCTA
>OJEO01000143.1_pt1 | contig 34002 bp, 17 predicted proteins | sample 1593621 | NCBI WGS metagenome assembly OJEO01 (sample SAMN05416875, study PRJEB24817) | seawater metagenome | isolation source: Sea water | place: Canada:Atlantic | collected 2013-11
AGATGTAGAGAGGTCTCGTGGGCTCGGAGATGTGTATAAGAGACAGCCTATAAAGACACCTGCAATAATAAATTGAACGACTATGAAAACTTTTCTCGGTGCAGAAGGTTTTAATGGCACGGTAACAGGCTTTAAAACAGTAAACACCGGGGTATCTTTTTTAACCGTTAGCTTCGCACTTTCAAGTTCGCCAGCTAATTGAGAATATATCTCTGAAGATAAACTATATTCAGTTTGTAACTGCTCTAATCTATTTTGAGCCACGTTGCTAATAACATTTATATTTCTATCTTTATATCGTGCTAATGCTGCTCTTTTTTCAAAGTAATCCTTTTCAACCTCACCAAAACGTTTATTGATATATTTCAATTCCTGCTGGGATTTTTTGACATTATATTCTATGATGAATTTCTGGAGGAGCGCCTGAACATTATTGACTAATTTTGCAGAGGCCTTTGCTTCAGGTAAAGTTCCCTTTATCTCAATATAGCCGTCAGTATCGTTTATTTCTACTGAAAATTTTGAGTACAAATATTCCAACTGTTCCTCTTCGGTTTTATTTAAATAATAAAGTGATGAATCCCTTTGTTGTGTGACTTCTTGAACTTCTGATGAAGAAAATGCCTTAATGATTTTGCCCGGTAGACCAATAGTATATCCTTTTACAGTACTAAGGAAGCTAGTTTTTTTAATGTTTTCAAGATAATACGCTATCGAAACAAGACTGTCCTGTCCTTTAACTGGAATTTTCGAAGCCAACAATTCCTTTTTAAAGGGGGTACTCTCAATAATTAATGGATATTGGGTTGGTAATACTACATTACCTCCAGATTCACCCCCAACATTAACACCAACCAAAGAAGCCAACCCACTTAATTTTTTACCCAAACCTTTGTCAGAAGATATCTGAGGGATAAAAGAAGAAGATGAAGTATATTCCTTAGAAGATAATAAAGCAATTGCAATTCCTAAAACAAGGAAAACCAATGTAAATTTTACAATCAATTTTCTAGACCGGTTTAAAATTTTTAAAATTTCAAAGGTATCCATTTCAAATACTGATTTTTCAGATTTTTTTTCGTTTTCCATATTACCGAACCAATCTATCTATTAAAAGCCCTAAAGTTGTAAGCCCTGTACTAATACCAACCACTTCTTGAGCGGATAACTTATTTCTGTTTTCTGGTTTAGCGGGTACTAATATAACAGCTCCTGGCTCTAGTTTTGGAAAACTTCTAAAAAACAAAAAATGTTTTGTGGATGCAATATCCCCATTGGCATATACCACATAGGTTTTTCCTTTTTTGGCATCGGTTGCAAACCCACCAGATTTACTAATATAATCCTTTAAAGTCATGCCTTTCTCGAACCGAACCAATGAAGGCACTAATACTTCTCCTTCAACCTTTACGGTTTCTTTTGTTGATGGTATTAACAGTTTATCACCATCTTTTAAAACCAAGTTTTGTTTAGAGTCTTTATTCTCTATTATTTTCTGGAGATTAATACCAACCCTAAATTCTTTTCTATTTTTAAGTGTTTCCACTTCAATTTTAGTAGAATCTTCTCTTCCTGTCACTTCTTCTTTTTCTACTAAACCTTCAAAGATATCTTTTTGAGCTTCTTCTTTAAAAAACGGGTTTTTACGTACCAAAGTGGCTCCTTCAATAAATGCATATTGTGTTGGGCCTCCAGCCTGTTCCAAAAGATCTGATATTTTCTCATCCTTCCGTTCAATAGTATAGTTTCCAGGATAATTTGCCTCGCCAGCAACTGAAACCTTTATTTGCTCAGAAAAACCTCTTAATGTACGAACTGAAACTCGATCATTAGGTTGTAAAATAAGAGAAGAGCCATCTTCTAAAGTTAATTTACCACTTGCTGAAACTTTAAAATTTTTACTTAAGGTTTCATATGAATCATCATCTATCCGCCTATAAATATCTATTTTACTTGCGTTTGCACCGTCTGTAAATCCTCCTCCAATTAACACTAAATCCTCTACAGTCATATTCTGAACATAAGGAATCGTTATTGGGTTATTAACAGCACCATCAATAGATAAAGTATAGCTTTCTGTTAAATCATATTTATTAAAAATTTTAACTCTATCATCCGGTTGCAGTTCCATGTTTGTTGCACCAGAAAGCACTTCTGAAACTGAAAAAGGGGTTACTGTTTCCGTTACTCCATCATTGGTACTAAACAATAAACCTCTCTCTAAAAAAGCCGTATCGTTTATTCCTGCTGCTTTGTTTATTAAATCCTCAACTGTTAATCTTTCGGTAAACTCATAGTCTCCAGGTCTATAAACGGCACCTTCAATAGTAATCCTGTTTTCAAATTTATCTATTATTTCATTTACAGTAAGCACATCACCATCTTGTAAAGGGGTCTCTCCTTCTTTGCTAACTAAAATTTCTTTTACCACTTTACGATCCCCTTCAATTCGTTCTAAGACTACCCGTTCCTTGTATGCATTAGAGGTAAAACCACCTGTAAATTTTAAAAGATCATTTAAGGTTTCACCTGGTTTTAATTCGTAAAGCCCCGGGCGTTTCACATTTCCTTCGACAGTGACTCTAGACACGTACGGAGATACAATAATAACGTCTTGATCTTGTAACGTCTTATTACCAACTTGAGAGCCATTGATTAAATAGTCGTATATATCAAAATAAGTAACCTCATCGCCATTACGGACTAACTTAATTTCCCTAAACGTACCTTCCTCTGTTGGTCCACCAGAAGCATATAAAGCATTTAACACCGTAGATAACGCACTTAAAGAATACGTACCTGGCACTTTTACTTCACCAATAATGTTAACCTGAACAGTTCTAACATTTATTAATGAGATATTTAAAAAAACTTTATAGGGGCTATTTTGAGAAGCATTAATACCAGAATATATTCTTTTTAGTTTTCCTTTTATTTTACCAGTAGCGTCATCCATTGTAAGACCACTTACATAAACCGGGCCTATATTAGGAATTCTTACAGCACCTTCCCTATTTACTTCTACACTATAATTATTTTCCGCAGCACCCCATAAGCTAATAGAAATTTCATCGCCAGGACCTAATTCATAATTAGCTGGGGTTGCCAAATTTAAATTAGGTGCAAAAGATATATTCTTATTGTTAAAAAAATCATACCCAAATATAGGGCTAGAAGTATCTTTAAGGTAATATGTATTAAAATCGTCTGTTACTATACTATCAGCAGGTTTCCTTCTCTCAAGCCCAAATGAGTCTGTGTTCTCATTGTCTATACCTAAAGGATTTTTATTTTGATCTTGTTTGTTGCCTGTTCCTTTAGAAGATCTAACCTCATTAAGCCTTTGTTCAAATTTAGCTATCTTAATAGAGGAAACCCCTTGCGCTTTCGCAATGGTTTTTAGTTGTTCAAGTGTATACCCCTTCGCTTTAGCTCGTTCCCAATAAGAAAGTATTTCCTCATCAGTAAGATCCTCTACTTCAGTAGATAACAATGATGCAGACGGAACGTCTTGTGCAATAGTACTCGTTGCTACACAAAACATTAGTAATATAAATAATAGGGATTGCTTAAAATTAAAATTCATTTTTTTGTTGAATTGCATATTATAACAGCCCTAAAAAACAGGCATTGTTTAACGCGCAAATATAACAAATCTTTGAAGAGATTATTATAATTCTTGCTATAAATAATATAGGTCATTATGATGTATTAAAGCTTGGTTTTCAACGTTAAAAAAACTCTAAACCAACGATAATAATTGGCTTATAGGCATTCATTGCTTAAATTTGTTATAAACAAAATTAAACTATGAGCTATTTAAACTTAGATAAAGAAAAAACAACTACAACTGCTAAAGAACTAAATGTCCTCTTAGCAGATTATCATCTCTATTATCAAAAACTTCGTAACTTCCATTGGAATATTGTAGGAAGAAACTTCTTCGATCTTCATGAAAAATTTGAAGAAATGTATGACGATGCTAAGCTAAAAGTAGATGAAATTGCTGAACGAATTTTAACCCTGCGTTTTCAACCAGTAAGCAATTATACCGATTACTTAAAAATGTCAAATTTAAAAGAATCTCCTTCTCGAACTGAAGATTCAAAAATGGTGAAAATTCTTTTAGATGACCACGGAAAAATTTTAAAGCAAATGCGTGCCGTAATTGAAAAAGCTGAAAAAGCTGGCGATGAAGGAACTATCGATATGGTTGGTGCGTATATTGGTGATGTTGAGAAAATTAGCTGGATGCTAGATGCTTGGTCAATGAAATCTAGCGACAACCATCCTGAAGCATAAATTATAATGACAATTTTTATTAAGCCCGCTTATGCGGGTTTTTTGTTTTTTTAGCCTAATAGCTTATTTTAACTCCAAAAGATAAGCGAGTGTCTTCTTCTCCTTTAAACGCTGTAAAACTACCTACTATGGCATTCGTCCACAGAATATCTAACCCACCTCCGTAGGCATCGTACCATTTTTCTGAAGTATCTTTTTTCAACCAAACACGACCTATATTATATCCTCCTCGTATTCTTATCGTTAAAGGAAACAAAGCTGTTTTTATGGGCTGAAAAGTATATAACAAATCTCCTTTTCCTAAAAAGCTATTAAAACCTTTAAATCTACCTTCACGGTAGCCCCTCAATCCTGTTTGGGCACCTAAAGTAGCCGTTTGATAAAATTCAGGCCTATCTCCCACTTGCAAATGGGTAGAAGCTCCAGTTTCCAAAACAAGCCTGTTATTACTTAACAGTGAATTATAAAACAAAACGGAAGACTTTAAAAAGCCAGTAATATTGTTGGATTTTAAATTATCAATACCTCCTACTGTGGTTGAAAAAAACATCCCCTTGGTAGGGAAATAATTTGCATCATAATTTTTATAGGTATAAGTGAGTTCTGGTATAGCAAAGTATGACCGTAAGGTATATTCTTCCGGTGTTTCGTCAAACAAAAAGTTACTTTCGTTTTCGATTAATTTTAATGTATTGACATTCAGTTTTAATTGAAAAAAACTACCGTAATCTGTTTCTTTTTCAAGGGCTAATCCGCCGTGAATTCGTTCCATTTGAATGCGGTTGTAGCTTAATCCTAACTCATCTTCAGAGTTGATCGTTTCATTTCCGAAGCCAAAAAAGTTTTCAGTATAATCTAACGATGTATACCTACCATCTACCACAAAATTAAAGTCATTAACTACTGCTGCAAATCCTTTTAAAAAATCGACATCAAAACCAGTGGTTTGAAAATTATAATCAAGCGAAATATTCGTTCTTTTACTGTACGGGTTTTTTATAAAATTGAACGAATCACTGGTATAAGAAGCTTTTAAAGAAACTCCCGTATCATTATTATATAGTGTTTCTAGACTAACGGTACTGGCCGAAGACTTTTTCTTTTTATAATCATAGCTATTCGCTTCATAAATATTAGTGGTTTTAAACCTGGCTCCTCCTTTGTTTTTTATTGCTACTTTATCATCCTTATTATCATACACTACAATTTTTTTTCCTTCGGAAATATTATAAACATCATCCTCTTGTCCTCCCACTAATCGTATTAAAATAGCATCATCTGCAGTTCCGTTCACTTCAAAAATATCGTCGTCATCTAATCCATATAACCAAACCTCTTCTGTTTCTTCTGAGTTAAAAACTCTATCAAATAATACATCGCCTTTTTCTCCATCTTTAATTCTGTAGGCGGTTATTCGTGTTTTTCCATTGGGCTCACGATTTATAACAAAATGGTCGTCTTTATCGGTCCCTGTTAGCATTTGAAACTTTATAAACTCGTTGTAATAGCGTTCTACAATATTTACAAGGTTTTCTTTCCTTTTTAGAAATGATTTTTTTATTTCATTACTGGTAGTGTCTTGTACTTCGACTGGAAGATCTTTAAAAGCTTTATTTAAGATTTCTTCGTCAATTGCTTGTTGCATTTTTTTTGCCTCTTCCACCCAAACAGATTTACCACTACGCTTTACAAGGGCACGGTCTAACTTTGATCCTGCTGCATTAAACCAACTAACATCCTTTATATCTTCGTCATAAATACCAAACTGATTAACCGAACCAGATAATTTTCTAAGTAAGTTTAAAAAGCTACCGTCAAAATTGGCAAAAACTTGATCCCGATCCCGTGGAATAGGTATAAATTGCAGTTTACCATCCGTACCCTCAAACTCTGCCCATCGCCATTGATCGCTATGTCTGTCCCAATCGCCTATCAACATATCAAAAATACGTGCTCGAATATAAGTTGCTTCGTCTAACGTATGGTCCTCGTCTTCCCTAAGTTTTTCCAATAAATCGTCTGTACTTTCCACATTATCGGGATACCCAAAACTCTTACGGTTTTCATATTCTTTTGCAGGGCGTTCTACGATCATATATAGCTGATCACCATAGTCTTTATTATATTTTCCTAAACGCTGCTGTTTGGGCACATAATAGAGTTCCGGCGTGGTGTAATATACACCTGCCGCTTTGGCTAATTTCGGAATGGCAAAAGCGCCATATGGATGCGCCGCCGTATAAAAATCTAGGATTAAGTCTTCAGGTACGGTGTTGCTGAAGTATTTCTCAGCATCAATTCCGTTAAAAGTTGTTGTTTCTAATAACTGAACGGCGCTCTTTTTAAGGGCACGCATATTATATTCTTTACCGTCTTTTGTCACTATCCGTAAGGAACGCGTTTGATGTCCGCCGCCCGGCCTCACAACTTCTAACCCTCCATACAAAGTATCCAATAAAGCAGTGGGCGCTGTAACTTTCGTTCCATATACATCACGATAATGTTGCCCCCAAAAAGATTTGAAATAATCAGATTTTTCTACTTTTTCAATATCATAAACTGAAGCAGTGTAGCTTTGCGGATATTCTTTTGGAAACGGTTCGGTTTCTGGTTCTTCAACAGCTTGAAATATTTTTCTTCTGAACAATAAATTTGAAGAGTCTCTTTTTTCTTCTGAAGCATAAAAAGAAACCCAAACACTCCCCTTATCTGTTATTTCAATAGAAGCGAAGCCTTGCTTTCCGTATGAAAAAATACCATTATCACTTAATGAAACTGGTTTCGTTGACGATGCAGCACCACTAACCAACTGTTTAAAGTTTCCTTGTTCAATATACTGAAGGTTTTCCTCGTGCCCTGAAACCATTAAAATGCGATGTTCAGGTTTATTCAGCAAGATTTCAAGTTCGTTCATTAATTGTTTATACCGATAATTAAAACGATTTTGCTTTGATACGCCGCCTTGTGAACGAATTTCGGTAATGAGTGTTCCTACACCCGGTAATGGAATATTGCCCTGCAACGGAAAAATATGATCCCGAAATGAAAATCGTCCTCCCTGAAAACCATTCGTGAACATCGGGTGATGCATCGCAAAAATGATTATTTTATTAGCGCTTTTCTTTATTTCGCCTGCAATTTCAAGAAGTAACTTTTCACGGGTTTTAATTTGGCATTTATCATTCATATCGGGATTCTTGTCCCAATCTTCAATATACCATTGACTATCTACAGCTATTAATTGAATATTTTCTGAAAGCTCGATACTTTCTAGAGGGCAGCCATTGTTTGGGGTTAAAATATCGCCATCTTCAAAATATTCTTTTAAATAATCTTCAATTGTTTCTAACCCTTTGGTTTTGTTAAATCCCCAATCGTAGTTTCCGGGTAAAAAATAAGGGATGGCGCCTGTAGTTTTAGCGACTTGAATTTGAGGGTCGAGCTGTTTTTTTAGCTTTTCTTCTTCGCCATCCTCTGCATCGATATTGTCTCCCATAAAAAGAATACTTTTTTCTTTGGAAGAACTATTCGTAATTATTTCAGTTAAAACGGATAAAGTTGTTTTACTTTTTTCAGCGGCATTTCCGGTTATATAGATGGTGTTTACAACTTCTTCTTTATCAAAAGTATCGTCAATTGTTCTATCCAGTGTTGTCTGTAGTTCTGATGTAGCACAGGAAACTAGAAACAAAAAGAATAGTAATAAAAAATAAAAATTTTTAATTTTCATGTAGATTTTCTGAGGGTTCTTAAAAGTCAAATCCTAAGCCGAAGACTATACGAGATCCTTCAACGGAATGAAATAAACTAGCTGAACCGGTTAAACCACCACTACCATTTATCCATAAACCACCGCCATACGAGTTGTGCCATTTTTCTGAATCCAATTCAGGTGTCCATACACGACCTAAATCAGCTCCTCCGTAAAGACCTATTTGTAGTGGGATTAGACCAACTTTGATTTCGTCAAAGCTATATCGAACATCGGCACTTCCTACTAAAGAAGATTTTCCTGTAAAACGTTCTTCCCTAAATCCACGTAGACCACTATTTGCACCTAAATTAATACCTTGAAAAAATTCGAACTGACTTCCGAAGTTAAACTTTGCTCGTACATTGGTTTTTAATACCCACTTTTTATTGGTCGTTAAACTATTATAAAAGCCAAGGCGGGTTTTTAAATACCCAAATACCCTTTTAAAATTATCAAAATTACCTGTTACCCCAGTGTTTAAATCAAACATCATCCCAATAGTTGGATTTCTGGGGTTATCAAAACTTCGATAATTATAAATACCTTCTAGGGTACCATACGGATCGAAGTTTTCAGTTTTATCTATCCTACTAATATTTGTTAACCCAGGTATATCATTGTTTACGCGTATTGCTTCAAACCTACCTTGGAGTTTAAAAAAGCTACCAAAGTTTGAATTACGAAGCAAACCTGCTTTTACCATAAGGGTTTGCACTTGTACTCTGTTGTTTTCAAAACCTAAATCATCTTCTGGGTTAAAGGTTTCATTCCCATACCCAAAGTAGTTTACCACATAACTAGGACTTGTAAAACGTGCTCCAAAACTAAGGTTGAGATCATCTTGAATGTTCGCTATCTCCCCTTCATAATTTATGTCAAAACTTCCGCTATCAAAATAATAACCAATATTTAAACTGTGGCGGCGTGAAAAAGGGTTTTGCTGAAAGCTATTTACTTGGTAAACATACTGCAGTCCGGCTCTGTAACCGTCGTCAGGATTGTAACCAAATGCAGCGGCATACGCCTGGGTGTTTTGAATGTTTTTTCGGTAATCGTACGTATTTAAGGTATATACATCGGTAAATCGTAAGTTCCCACCGTTTTTAACCTCAACGGTATTTTCTTTACTTTCATGATCATATACCTTCACTCTTTTCCCTTCAATTAACCGGTATACGTCATTTCCGTGACCTCCAATTAACCGAACAAAAATTGGGTTATTACCCGTTCCAGTAACTTCAAAAGTATCTTCTTCATCTAATCCATAAATCCAAATTTGATTGGTTTCTGAAGCTAAAAAAGTTCGATCGGCCACTAACATTCCCCTATCTTCTGAAGGGAAATTATAGGTTCTTACATTTGTTTTTCCATCAGGCAACCTAGTAATCTGAAAGAAATCTCTTTTATTGGTCCCTTCAATGGTTTGTAGTTTTGCTAAATAGGAATAATATCTATCCGCAATGTCTTCAAGGTTGTCTCTTCGGCCTTTTAAAACAGTTACTATATCTTGTAAAGACTGATTGTTTACACTTTCGGGAATAGTTGAAAAAGCTGCATCAATAATAGAGTCTGAAATCGATTCTTGTAAGTTTTTTGCTGCATTAAGCCAGTCTTCTCTTCCAGATTTTTTTAAAAGAGCACGATCTAAAATAATTCCTTCTTTATTAAACCATCGTATGTCTCTCAGGTTTTCACTATAGACTTGTTTTTCATAGGTTCTACCAAATATGGACCTAGCAATATCCAGAACATTTCCTTCAAAACTAGAAAAAGCATCGTCCCTATTTCTCGGTATTGGGACAAATACATTTACACTATCTTGTCGCAAGTATTCTGCCCATCTCCAATGGCCTGGTTCTCTATCCCAATCTCCCACGAGCATATCAAATAGGCGGGAACGTATAAAATTTTCCTCGTCTATGGATACCTCACGGCCTCTTCGTAATTTTATAAGGATATCATCTGCTGTTTCAATATCATCTGGATATGCAAAAAGCGGCTCTCCTTTTGCACTTTCAGCAGGTTCTATGGTAAGCAAATAAAGAGCGTCTCCAAACTTTTCATTATAAACCCCTAGTTGCTCTTGTTTGGGTATATAAAAAAGTTCTGTTTGGTTATGGAAAATCCTTGCTGCCTTTGCCAATTTAGGTAACGCAAGCGGCGCATAGGGATGTGTTGCTGTATAGAAATCTACTCCAAATGTATTTTTGGGTGTAACTTTAGAGTCTTCTTTATCTATTTCTTGTGTTTCTGTATCTTCTTCAAAAACTATTTTTTGAGAAAATTCCAAAGCATTTTTTTTCATGGCACGCATGCGGTACCTATTTCCTTTTTTGTCTTCTAAAATTAAAGCATCATATTCTTCATTTCCAGTTTCGCGTATCACGTGCAACCCACCATATAGTGTATCTAATGAAGTTATTTTTGCATTCACTTTATTAGTATAAGCTTCTTCGTATTTAGCGCCCCAAATAGTTTTAAAGAATAGTGCTTCACTAACGCTATCTTGCTCGTAAATAGCAACTTCTTTAGTAGGTGAGTAATTATTTGGCAATACCGAAGCGGGATAGGTTTTATTAGAAGGAAACACTTCTTTCTGAAATAAGAGTTTTGGTTGATTGTCTTCCGTTCTACCATAATATTTTACAAAAGAAGAACCATCTTCAAAAACATCGAAAACAGCAAAACCTTGGCCACCATAACTAAAAACTCCATTCTGACCTAAAGCAGCGTATGATGATTTACCGCCAGAACCTGAAAGTATTTGCACCAAGCCATCTTTTTCTACATATTGAAGTGTGTGTTCGTGACCAGATGTAAAAACCACCCTACCGTGTTCTTTAGCCAAAGAACCCAAACGTTTCATCAATTTGTTGTAAAGCTCGTTATATCTATCTTGAACCGAAACCCCACCTTGAGAACGTATTTGTACTACTAATGAAGATAAAATTGGTAATGGTAGGTTTTTCTGTGTTGGGTATAAATGTTTCTTTAATGCAAAATAGCCTCCGTGAGTTCCATTAGTGAACATAGGATGGTGCATGGCAAAAACAATAGTCTTATTTTTATTTTTTTCTAGTTCATTCGCTATTTCAATAAAAAGTTTTTCTCGTGTTTTTATCTCACAGTTTTGATTGAAATTTGGGTCTGTATTCCAATCTTCAAGATACCATTGTGTATCAAGAATTAGTAACTCAACATCCTTTGAAACAGAATAATTTACTAAAGGACATCCGCCAGTTGGTTGAAAAGCGGAAGAATCTAAATGTTTTTGAACATACTCTTGTTCACGTTTAAGTCCCGTTAACCCACCTGAATAATACTCATGATTTCCCGGAATAATGTAGGTTTGCCCCTTAAAGTCTTCTAGTGCTTTAAATTGGGCGTCCATATAATATTCACTAATTTCTCTATTTGGATGGCCTTCGGCGGGCATTCCATTATCGTAAATATTATCACCTAAAAAGATAGCGTGATCACTTGATTTAGTTTGATGCTTTTTTATATAATTATTAAAGATAGTAAGCCCTTTACTCATTCCATTAGGTGGAGAAATACCCGCATCACCCACTAAATAAAAAGTCCGTTCTATTTTTTTTTCTGAAGGAAATGAAGGCTTTTCTTTCGGATTTTTATACTGAGGTTCGTAAGTGGCACAGGCACTGACTATAGTGATTAATATTAAAAAAAGAAAATTCTTTTTGAAACGCATATGCAATATTAGGATTCTTATTTTACATTGAAAAAGCTACCTTGAAAGAAAACTGAACACCTTCATCTGAAGTAAAAACGTTTACAGTACCACTTAACAAGTCGGCAGCATTAATCCAGAAACCTCCACCGTAGCTATTATGCCAAACATCTGAAGTATCGTTAGGCACCCAAACTCTACCCACATCATACCCTCCAAATATTCCTATTTGTACAGGCGTTACGGCTGTTCTAAAACTATTAAAGCTATACCGTAAATCAGCTCCTCCAGCCAAAGCACTACGACCCGTAAAGCGATCTCTTCGGTATCCTCTAAGTCCATAATCTCTACCCAATTGAGCGCCTTGGTAAAACTCATAGTTGTTACCCACGTTAAAATGTCCAACCGCCTTGGTTTTTAAAACAACCTTTTTGTCTTTTGTCAATGCATTGTAGAAGGTCAACTCCGGAATTACATATCCAAACACACGATCACTATCATCAATGTTTTGAGTTCCTCCTGCGGTTAAACTTGCGTGCATTCCTCTACCTGGGTTTGCTTTGTTATCATAACTTTCATAGGTGTATGTTCCTTCTGCTGAAGCAAAATACTTTCTTTCTTCAGCATCTGGGTATCCAATATCTGAAATAAATCTGCCATCGGTATCTTCTACTTCTATTCCTTCAAATTTTGCTTTAAACTCAAAAGTACTTCCGTAGCGACCGTCTTTTTTAACACCTAATGCACCGCCGTAACTTCCTATACGTACTCGATTGTAATCCTTACCAAGATCATCTTCATCGTCAAGGTTTACAGTTTCATTTCCGAAGCCAAAAAAGTTTTCAGAAAAATTAGGATTGCGGTAATGACCTTCTACTAAGAAGTTCCAATCTGAGAATATGTTTGCAAACTCACCGCTATAGTTAATATCGAAACTTTCGGTAGCAAAGTAATATCCAGCTTTAATACTGTGTTTTTGTTTAAAAGGGTTTTCTTGAAAACCGTGAACAGTGAATGTATCAGACAGACCAATTAAAAATCCATCATCTGCGTTGTAACCAAAAGCCGGTAATAATAAGTTTATGGTTTTGTTCTCTTTTATGTAATCGTAGGTATTGAAATTGTAATTATTGGTAATTCTAAAAGCTGCACCACCTTTATTTTTAATAGTGTTTTTCTTACTTTTTTGATCATAAACCTTTATTCTACTTCCGTTTTCAATATCGTAGGTGTCATTGTTTTGCCCACCAACAATCCGAATAAAAATAGGACGGCTGCCTTTTCCTTTTACTTCAAAAACGTCATCGTCATCTAAGCCGTAAATCCAAAGTTCTTTTGTATCATCTTTGGTAAAGGTTCTATCAATAATAAGGTCACCTTTTTCACCGTCTTTAATTCTATACGCTTTAATGTTTGTTTTTCCTTCAGGAAGTCGAGTAATTTCAAAAATATCATCTTTATCGGTTCCTGTTATAATTTGAAGATTTGAGAAATAATCGTAATATTCTGAAGCAATTCTTACAATATTATCACGCCTCCCTTTTAAGTTTTCTTTAATTTCTTCAGCAGTTTCATCTTGCACTTCTTCCGGTAGGTCATTAAAAGCATTTTCTATCACTTCATCTGTTACATTTTCATGTATGTATTTAGCTTGGGCCATCCACTCTTCTCTTCCGTAATTTTCGGCTAAGGCGCGATCTAATTTTATTCCGGCACTATTAAACCATTTTGTATGTTTTAACTCTGGACCATACACTTGAAATTGACGAGCCGTACTAAATAAAGCACGTACCGCATCTAACAATCCGCCATCAAAGTTTGCAAAAACCTGATCTCTATCTCTTGGGATTGGTGTGTATATTTTATTACCATCTTCATCTTCTTGCAGGGCAAAACGCCATTGATCGTTATGGCGATCCCAGTCTCCTATTAGCATATCGAACACACGAGCTCGTATGTATGCTTTTTGGTTAATTTTATTTTCTTCGTCGTCTCGTATTTCTTCTAAAACATCGTCGGTACTAATAATATCTTCAGCATAATCAAAAATAGCTTCGTCGTATTCTTCATCAGGACGCTCAACAATCATATATAGTTCATCTCCATACGTTTCATTAAACTTACCAAGCGCCTTTTGTTTGGGTACATAAAATAACTTGGGGTTGGTGTGAAAAACTTTAGATGCATCGGCTAATTTTGGAATCGCAAACGCTCCGTAGGGATGCGCTGCCGTATAAAAATCAAGGATTAAATCTTCGGGTAAAGTGTTTTTAAAGTCGCTCTCAATGACTTCATTTTTAAGTATTACAGTCTGTAAAAACTGAACAGCGCTCTTTTTTAACGCTCGCATATTATAATCGTGTCCTTCTTTGTCCACTAAACGAAGTGAAACCGTTTGGTGACCTCCACCCGCTCGTTCAACGGTTAATCCACCATATAAGGTATCTAAATCCACCGTGGGGGCCAACACTTCTTTTCCGTATGTTTTACGATAATGATCCCCCCAAACTGTTTTAAAGAAACTGCTTCGGTTTACCAAACTATCATTATACACAGCTGATTTTACTGTTTTAGGAAATGTAGTAGGTAATTTTGAAGTATCATACTCCTTTTCTGGAGCAATTATTTCTTTTTCAAATAGCTTGGTTGAAGTTCCATCGTCTTCTGCTTTAAAAAATGCTACTGAAGTAGAACCATCTTTATAGATAGTTACTTTACTAAAACCTTGTCCGCCATACGAAAATTGTCCGTTTTCACCTAACGCAGCAGCTGTTGCTCCTCCTCCAGAACCTGAAATAACTTGTTTTGCATTGGCACCTTCGATATATTGTAACGATTGATCATGACCCGAAACCAATACTAAGTTTTTATGGTCTTTTACCAACACTTCAACTCTTCCCATTAATTCATTGTAAGCCTCATTATATCTATCTTGTGATGAAATTGCTCCTTGACTTCTTACTTGCGTGATCAATGACGCTACTCCCGGTATAGGTAATAAATGATTTATAGCAGGATATTTTCCACCATATTTACCATTGGTATACAATGGGTGGTGCATGGCCAAAATAATCGTTTTTTGCTTTGCTTTTTTAAGTTCTCCTTCTAGTTCAACTAAAAACTTCGCTCGGTTTTTAATCTGGCATTTATCATTCATTTTTGGGTGTTTATTCCACCCTTCAATATACCATTGGGTATCAATCATTATTAAATGAACATTATCGCTTATTTCAACCTCTTCTATTGGGCATCCGTTATTTGGCTCTAATACAGAATCTGAATTTAACGCCTCTTTTAGCAAGTCTTCTTCCAACTCAAGTCCATCAACTCCAGATTTCCAGTCTAGGTTACCTGGTAATACGTTTACCGTTCCTTGAAAACCTTTAATTGCTGAAAGTTGTTTTTTAATAACTTCATTGGCTTTGGTTTTTGCTGGACCATCATCCTTAGGCATTCCTTCTGGATAGAAGCTATTTCCAAGAAGTAATAAGTTTGCTTCTTCAGTATTTTCAGCCGCTATATATTTTTGAAAAGATTCTAATGCTAGATTTTTTTCAGTTTCACCTATAAAGCCCGCGTCTCCTAGTAAATAAAAGGTGCGTTCAATTTCTTTTCCATTCTCTGAAAAAGAAGAAGGTTGATATGTTGTTGAATATTGAGGTTGGTAAGTAGCGCAAGAGATTAGCAGTAATCCCAGTGTAAAAGTTATAAAGATGTTAATTTTTTTCATAAGCAAATTAAAGCGTAGTATTTTTAGTAATTTGGATGTTTAAAACAGAAATTTATGAGCGATATCGTTGAGGCTGCAGATAATTTTGTACTGAATCTTTTTAAAGAAAAATTACCTAGCACGTTTGTTTATCACAATTATTCGCACACAAAACGTGTCTATAAAAGTATAAATGAAATTATTGAAGACTCCCAAATTTCTGTTAAAGATGCTACCGTCCTTAAATTAGCAGCTTTATTACACGATACTGGATACATTGTAAAGCGTGAAGGCCATGAAGAAGAAAGTGTGAAATTTGCCCGAGAGTTTCTAGAATCTAAAGATGTTGAAAAGGATATTATTGATGGCGTTGAAAAATGCATCATGGCCACCAAGTTTAAAGACACAACCCCTAAAGATCACATGGAAGAAATCATGCGTGATGCAGATTCTTCACATTTTGGAAAAGATTACTTTGAAGAGGCTAGTGAATATTTAAGGCAAGAATACATTGCACAAAACATTAGAAATTACACCCCCCAAGAGTGGCGAGATGAAAACATAGAGCTGCTTATTGATAAACATAAATTTTATACTCCTTACGCGTTAAAAAATTGGCAGCACACGAAACAAGAGAACCTTGCTGATTTGATTAACAAAAACAAAAAGATTAAGAAGAAGATTAAAAAAGAAGAGTTAAAAGCTCAACTTAAAGCAAAGTATAAGGATAAAAGTGTAGATCGTGGTATTCAAACCTTTTATAGAACGGCACTTAGAAACCACATTAAACTAAGTGATATTGCCGATACTAAAGCCAATATCCTGCTTTCAGTAAATGCAATTATTATATCGTTAGTGCTTTCTAATTTACTTTCAAAGTTAGACAATCCATCTAACGATTATTTAATCATACCTACTGCAATCTTTGTTATTTTTAGTGCGATTACCATGATTTTATCGGTAATAGCTACACGCCCTAACGTTACACGGGGTGAGTTTACAAAAGAAGACGTTGACAATAAAAGTGTAAACCTAGCCTTTTTCGGGAATTTCCACCGGATGGAACTGTCAGAATTTGAATGGGCAATGGATGAGTTATTAAAGGACCGGGATTACGTATATTCTTCTCTTACCAAAGATTTATACTTCTTAGGAAAAGTATTGGATAGAAAATACCGCATTTTACGATGGACTTATACCATATTTGTTACGGGTACGATTATATCAATATTAGCCTTTGCGCTTTCGTTCTATCTAGGTGGTTCGAGAATGTCTTAGTTATTGATTTCAGTAATTAAATCGTCGTAAGTATAGTATTCCTTTTTGTTATCTTTTTGCTTAGAATACAATACACTAACACGTATTGCTTTAAGACCTGTAACACCTTGCAGGTCTTCTAATTCAACAATTTCAACATCTTTATCTAATTGTTTTTTGTGCTGAAGGAAAGAAACATATTTTAAGTATTCTTTTTCATCTTCTTTTTGTGAATAGATAATCACTATTTTACCTTCTTGGGTAACCCGTTCTTCGGTGCCTTTAATATTGGCTTTGTCAACTCGTTTTTTTACTACTTCGTATCGCGCATTATAGGTTCCATCTACATCAAAACGCTTTTCATCCATTCTAAACCGAAGGGATAACGAGCCGTTAAAAGCTAAAATCATGGAAGCGACATTTAATTGTACAGGTAACTGCTCTTTAAGCTTATAATAGCTATTCTCCATTTCGCACATTACTTGTAATTGCCAAAGTCGTAAATTATATAAATACACTTTATTGAAGCTTTTATGCTTAGTAATGGCTTCGCCTATATATAAGTTATGCTCTACACCATCGGTTTTAAAACGTTCAAAATAATGCGGATACATTTGTTGCGCCTCAATTTGTTTTTTATCAATTACTGAAGCCATACGCTTATTGATAATCATAACAGCATCATCGTAATTTTTACGATATTTATAAATTAAGCCGCTATTTTTATCAACCTGTTCTTGATAGTCTTTTATTAAAACCTCTAAGTTTTCGTTTTTAGAGCTTAAATGTTTAAAAAGTGGAATTATTTCAGTTCGTAGAAATTTCAGAACTTGACGCTCACTATCCACTTGTAAACCATCTTTAAGTTCCTTCAGGTAATTTGAAATTCTAAATTCCAAATGTTCGTAAATGGGGAGAGGTTCTAATTTTTCTACTTTTTTTATAATCTGCCTAATTTCTTTAAGCTGAAGTATTAAGTCTTTTATGGTAGCATTATTTCTAGCTTCCGAAGAACCTTTAACGTCTATTTGTCCGTAAAGCGGGTGAACATCTTCAAAAACCACTTCTCTAAAGTAGGTTGGGTTGCCTTGTGTAATTGAATTTAAATATCGCTTAGCTTCTTTCCTGAATTTCCAATGAACACTTGGGTGCAATGAAGTACACTCTTCTTGAATAATCAATTCAAGTTTATTTTCAATTTGTTTTTTTCCACGAACAACCGAATCTACTAAAAACGGCATAACTGTATGAAGCTTGTTCGCATTTATAGAGTTAAGATGATTGATGTTTGGAGAAACCAACTCTAAAATACCCAATACCTTACCTTCATTGTTTACAATAGATGCCAGAATAGCACTATTAACACCTTGATTTAAAAGTTTTTTATATAAAATATTATCAGGATATAGTTTATGGTATTTGGGCACATTCGATATGCAATAAAACTCTTTTTGCTTAAAAAGCTTATAATACGATGCATCACAAAGTGCTGTTTGGCACTGCTCTTTGTCTTTTTCGTTTAAGATAAAGCTATCCACGTTTTTGAATATAAATCTTTCAAAAAGCTGGTCTTCTTCATTAAATTCAGAAAAACCTATTTTTAAGTCTTGTAATTGAAAAATAGACCTAAAAATACTCTCAAAACCATCAGAAGGACTTTCCTTTTCAGGATTGTTACGCAGTAGATTAGATTTGAAATCTGAAATGGACGCGTCTAAAGTAACATCAAACATATTGGCTATTACAAAACCTTTGAAAATCCAACTTCCAGGAGGAAACTTTTCTTTCCAAAGTGTAATATTATCAAAACCGTCTAAAAGTTCTTGGACGTCTTCTTTTGTAATATCTACCGCTTTATCAGTTGGTATAAGATCAACAAAATCACCGTTATATAAAATACGGTAGGTATGGTTTACGCCATCGGCATCTGGTATTTTATAATGCAACGGACGTTTAAAGTCTACATTATATCCATAATGAACATTTAAAATAATACTACAACTCATGATGTAAGTGTAATCATCATCAAAATTAGTAAGCTGTGGTATGTACTCCTCTCCAGCGGCTGCAAGAATGTCTTTGTATCGTTTAGATGACTTAAAAACAAATTCCTGAAATGGAATGGTAGCGAGTTTTATTTCATTTTCCTGCAATAAAGAAGAAAACAACTCATCTAGCACACTATCAATTTGTTCATCGTATTTTTCAAATTGGGCTTTGGTGGTCAATCCCTCTTCTAGAATAGGGTATTTTTCAGCAATTTCAAGTACGGCCTTTGCACGTTCCCTGATCATTTTTCGAGGGGAATCTAAATGAGCTCGGTATTTATTAAATAACTTACCGAAACTCACTTGTATTTTTAAAGGAAATTCGCTGCTTTGTGTTTTCATTTTCAACTAATTGACCGCTTGTTGTTTTACTCTAAAGTATAATTTTATTTCTATAAATAATCACCGTTTTAACAAATTAACATTAATTTGAGAGTAGCATTTTTTTTCAGAAACAAATACTGTTATTTTTGCGCTTACAAATATACCTATTATGAGACGATTATTATTTACATTACTTACAGCAATATTGCTAACATCTTGTGCCGGCGACAGCGATACCTTTACCTTAAAAGGTACAGCAAATAACTTTGAAGATGGTACCGAAATATATGTGTATAGTGTTAAAGGCACCAACCAACCTAAAGTAATTGATACAATTACTATTACAAAAGGTGCTTTTGAAGCAACGTATCCTAAAAGCGACACTCTTTCTGTTAATTATCTTACTGTAAAAAACATGCGGGCCAACATTGTCTATTTTCCAGAAAATGAAGATATGGAAGCTACATTGTATAAAGATAGCATAGGCTCCTCTTTTGTTAGCGGTGGAAAGCAAAATGATTCATTTAGGACTTTTTCTAAAAAAATGCGTTCGATTAACGAGCAAAAACAAGCTGATATAAAAGAATTTAGAGAAGCGCAAGCAAGTGGCGATACAGCTACGGTAAAAAAGATTCAAGAGGAAAACTTAGCATTGTCTGAACAAGAAACTGAGTATAAAAAAGAGTTTATCAATAATAACAAGAACTCTCTTTTTTCTGTAATGCTTCTTTCTGAAATGCTTACTCGTAAAGCAATGACAGCTGAAGAAGCTAACGATGTATTAGATAATCTTTCACCAAAAGTGGCTGCTTCTCCAATCGTTAAACAAATTGAAGCGATGATTGCCAATGCTAAAAAAGCTGATATTGGCTCTATGGCTCCTAACTTTAGTGCACCAACTCCAGAAGGAGAAACATTGGCGCTTAAAGATGCGATGGGAAAATATACTATTATTGATTTTTGGGCTTCTTGGTGTAAACCTTGTCGTCGTGAAAACCCCAACGTAGTAAAGGTATACGAAAAATATCACGATAAAGGACTAAATATAATTAGTGTATCATTAGATCGTCAAAAGCAAAAAGATAAGTGGATTAAAGCCATCGCAGATGATAATATGGATTGGTATCACGTATCTAACTTACAGTTTTGGCAAGATCCAATTGCAAGACAATATAATGTTAGAGCCATCCCAGCTACCTTTCTTTTAGATGAAAACGGAAAAATTATCGATAAAGATCTTCGTGGACCAGCCTTAGGCGCTAAAATGGAATCATTATTAGGAAGTAAATAATAACTACAACTAATTTTTAAAACAAAAAAAGCCTTAAAACTGAAGTTTAGTTTCAAGGTTTTTTTATTTGAATCAATTAGCTTTTTAATTCAATAAAAAACTAACATTTACAGTTGCTTTTAATTTAATTTCTCCAGGTGCTAAAGGCTGTTGTCCTCCAGAAGCATCGCTTTCCATCATTGCAGATTTGTACATAACGGGTTGTGGATAATCCGGTTGTTGAAACTCACTAATCAGCACCGCTTTTCCAATGGATTGGTTCAGTACACTTGCATACTCTTCCGCTTTCATCTTAGCATTTTCAACTGCTTTTTTCCTAGCTTGAGCTTTTAATTCATCTTCATTAGAAGCAGAAAAACTAACACCATCTATACGGTTAATACCACTTTGCAATAAGCCATTCATTAAGTCTTCATACTTTGAAAGATCTTTCAGCTTAATTGAAATCGCTTGATTAGCACTATAATTATAGGTTTTACTGTTATAATCGTAGTTTTTATTCAACCGAATATATTGTGTTTTCACATCTTTATCATCAATGCCCATTTTCTTTATAAATGATAGTACTTTTGAAACGGTACGGTCATTTTCTTGTTTAATTATGGTAGCATCTTTTCCCGTATTTTCTACACGAATATCTATGTTAGCTTCGTCTGGAACCGTGTTTACAATTCCTTCACCAGTTACCGATACGGTATGTTGTTGAGTATTTTGAGCGTGTGTCATCATTGTTGTTGTTAAAATAATAACTAAAATTTGAACTGTTTTTTTCATACGTTTTAATTTTTTAAAGTTTTCCGAGTTTGTGTAATACAAATAATAAAATAATAGGAATGGCCAATACGGCAACAATCCACAATTGCGTTTGCAATAATATAGGCGCAAAAGCAATCGTTAATACATACCCTGCAATAGCCCCGCCAAAGTGTGCATCGTGACCAATATTTCCTAATCTTTTTTTCATTCCGTAAATGGAATACAGTAAATACAGGATACCAAAAATCCAAGCTGGGATCGCAATTGGAATGAAAAACAAGTATAATCCCATATCGGGGTAAAATAATATCGCCGAATAAAGAACCCCTGTAACAGCGCCACTAGCTCCTACTGCGCTGTAATGATATTCGTCTTTATGAAAAAAGAACGACAGTAAATTACCTACAATTAAGCTTGCTAAATAAATCAATACAAATTTGATCACCCCAACAGAACTTATCACAACATTGGCAAAAAAGAACAGGGTAAACATATTAAAAAACAAATGCGACCAGTCTGCATGTAAAAAGCCCGAACTTGCCATTCGTATTTGTTCTCCTCGGCGTATTCCGGCAATATTGAATTTATACTTTTCAAAAAAAGAAAAATCATTAAAGCCTTTTATCGAGATAATTACATTGGCTGCAATGATTATAATAGTGGCAATGTGGAGTTCTGGCATATCTTTTCAATACTTTTATTCGGTTATTATGCAATAAAATTAGTTAGTTTTGCAGTAAATTTATCTATGCAACGGTTACTTTATTTTCTACTGTACCCAGTACTTTGGCTTACTTCCATACTGCCTATGTGGCTGTTGTATTTTAAATCCTCCTGCCTCTACATAATTACATATTATATTATTGGCTACCGAAAAAAAGTAGTTAAAAACAACTTAAATCTCGTTTTTCCTGACCGTTCTTCGGAAGAAATAAACCGCATTGCAAAAGGGTTTTACAAACATTTATGCGATGTTATTTTTGAAACTATCAAAAGTCTTACCATTTCTGAAAAAGAAATTAGTAAACGTTTTCAGTTTGAAAATTTAGAACTTTTGGAAGAATTAAAAGGAAAAGGAAAAAGTACCTTGCTTATGAGCGGTCATTATGCCAATTGGGAATGGACCGGGATTTTAAACAAAAAAACAACCTATAAATGCTACGCCGTTTATAAAAAATTGGACAATCCTTACTTTGATTCACTAGTAAAACGAACCAGAGAACGCTTTGGTGCTAACATTATAAGTAACAAAAAAATTGTAACACACCTTTTTAGGGAAGCAAAACGAAATATTAAAACCGTCACGCTGATTTTATCTGATCAAACACCAAAACGAAACGCTTACAAGCATCACGATACCTTTATGGGCATTGATGTCCCTGTTTTTACTGGAACGGAAGAGTTGGCAAAAAAATTAGACTTTGCAGCAGTTTATCTTAAAGTTGAAAAAATAAAACGCGGCTATTACAAAACCACTTTTGAACTACTCACCGAAAACCCAAAAGAACTTTCAGATTTTGAAATCACTCGCATGTTTTTAACAGAAATTGAAAAACAGATTAAAAAACAACCAGAGTTTTACCTCTGGTCGCATAAACGTTGGAAGCACAGACTCCAATAATTTAAGTCTTTAGCTATTTGCTATCGCTTTAATTTCTGTAATAAAACGATCTGCCAAAGTATCTGCATCTTTTTGCGAAGGTCCTTCTGTGTAAATCCTAATAATAGGTTCGGTATTCGATTTTCGAAGGTGTACCCAGTTTTCAGCAAAGTCTATTTTAACCCCATCAAGCTTATTAATTTCTTCCGAAGCATATTTACTTTCAATCGATTTCAGAATCTTGTCTACATCTAATTGTGGCGTTAATTCAATCTTTTTCTTGCTCATAAAATAACTTGGGTAGCGCTTCCGAAGTTCGCTAACCGCAATTTTTTCTTCTGCTAAGTGACTCAAGAATAAAGCGATTCCTACCAAACTGTCTCTACCATAATGTAATTCAGGATAAATGATACCGCCATTTCCTTCGCCACCAATAATAGCTTTGGTATCTTTCATTTTCTGCACCACATTTACTTCGCCAACGGCACTGGCGGTATAGGTTCCGTTGTGTTTTTCGGTAACGTCTCGCAACGCACGGGAAGACGACATATTACTTACGGTATTCCCCGGATTGTGCTGCAATACATAGTCAGCAACGGCAACCAACGTATATTCTTCGCCAAACATCTCGCCCTTTTCATCTACAAAAGCCAACCTATCTACATCGGGATCTACTACAATACCAAGATCGGCATGTTCGCTCACTACTTTATTCATTAAATCGGTTAAGTGCTCTTTTAAAGGCTCTGGATTATGTGGGAATTCGCCCGTAGGTTCACAGAATAACTCTACCGTTTGAACCCCCAGCGCTTTAAGAAGCAGCGGAACAGCAATCCCACCCGTTGAGTTTACACCATCTACAACCACTTTAAAATTTGCTTTTTTAATAGCTGATGTATTTACCAATGCCAACTCAAGAATTTCATCAATATGTAAATCTATATACGCATCGTTTTTACTAATCTTTCCTAAATTATCTACTTCAGAAAAAAGGATGCTTTCCTCTTCAGCGATATTAAGTATGTCTTGTCCTGCTTCAGCATTTAAAAATTCACCATCTTTATTTAGCAATTTAAGCGCATTCCATTGTTTAGGATTATGGCTGGCAGTCAAAATAATTCCTCCATCGGCATGTTCCATTATCACTGCCATTTCAACTGTTGGGGTTGTCGACAAGTCAAGATCAATTACGTGAATTCCCATTCCTACTAAGGTATTCATGACCAATTGTTGCACCATCTCTCCCGAAATACGAGCATCACGCCCCACAACAACACGGTATTCATCTTTGTTGCGTTGTTTTTTCACCCAACTACCATAGGCTGCTGCGTATTTTACAGCGTCAATAGGGGTTAAATTTTCACCTTGTGAACCTCCAATGGTTCCACGTATTCCCGAAATGGATTTTATCAATGTCATGAATTCAAGTTTTAAGCAAATATACTTTTTTTAGGGTGCTTTACTACATTATGATTTTGTAAATTGTAGCGATGAATTTTTTAGCACATATCTACCTTTCCAGTGAAGATGAAGGTATAACTATTGGAAACTTTATAGCCGATGGCATTAAAGGTAAAAAGCATGAGAAATTTCCGCCAAAAATACAGAAAGGCATCCTATTACATCGCGAAATAGATACGTTTACTGATAGTCACCCCACGGTACGACAAAGCACAGCAAGGCTTCACGAAAACTACAGCCATTACAGTGGAGTAATCGTAGATATCCTTTACGATCATTTTTTAGCTAAAAATTGGAGCCAATATCACAAGCTTCCGTTAGATGTATATGTAGAGAATTTTTATGATTTGCTTCGGAATAACTTCGCGATACTCCCAACCCGAATACAACGTATGATGCCGTATATGATTGCTGACAATTGGTTACTGAGTTATGCTACGGTTCGTGGCATCAGCACTATTTTAGACCAGATGAACGTCCGTACCAAAGGTAAATCGAAAATGAATTTTGCGGTTTTAGAACTCGAACAATATTATGATGAGTTTGAAGCAGAATTCACTTCCTTTTTTGATGAATTAATTATATTTTCAAACGAAAAATTAAAAGAGTTATGAAAGCACTCCCCTACCTTTTTTTCTTTTTAGTAATTCTATCGTGTAAAGAAACACCTCAAACAAAAGAACTAGAAAAAGAAACCAAACAAGAAGTAACCAAAAAACCCGTAAAGAAAGCAGTCATTGCCGATAGTGCCATGGTTGTATCAGCACGAAAAGAAGCTTCAAAAATTGGAACTGAAATTTTAAAAAAAGGTGGAAACGCTTTTGATGCCATGATTGCTACTGAAATGGCGCTAGCAGTAACGTATCCTTACGCAGGAAACTTAGGAGGTGGCGGATTTATAGTTTACAGAACCCAATATGGCGAATTAGGCAGTATTGATTACCGTGAAAAAGCTCCAAAATCAGCTAGCCGAGATATGTATTTGGATGAAAACGGAGTCTATAAGGCCGAAGAAAGCAAAACTGGAAGTTTAGCAGTAGGCGTACCAGGTACGATTGCTGGTATTTTTGCCGTTCACGAAAAACTGGGTTCATTACCTATAGAAGTCATTTTGCAACCGGTAATAGACCTTGCTACAAAAGGGTTTGCTTTAACCGAAAGTCAAGTTGAACGTTTTAATGAATACAATTCAATTTTTAAAGAAGTAAATGGTGAAGAATCAATCTACACTAAAGCATATAAAGCCGGAGACACGCTAAAAAATGAAGCGTTAGCAAACACCTTATCTCGAATTGTTAAAAAAGGACGTGCTGGTTTTTATGAAGGGGAAACAGCAAAAATACTAGCTAACTTTATTCAAGAAAAAGGTGGAATTATCACACAAGAAGATTTAGAAAGCTATCAAGCAGAATGGCGTGAACCCGTTGTTTTTGAGTATAAAAATTTAAAAATAATATCCATGGGACCGCCATCGAGTGGTGGAATTGTATTAGGACAAATTTTAAATATGATCGAACCATATCCCATTGAAACGTATGGTCATAATTCGGCTAAATACATTCAATTGCTTACCGAAGCCGAACGAAGGGCATATGCAGACCGTAGTCATTATTTAGGAGATCCAGATTTTGTAACCATCCCAACCGATTCATTATTATCAAAAAAATATGCCAAAAGAAGAATGAATACTTTTTCTTTTGAAACTGCAACTTCTTCAACCGAAATAAGCCCAGGTAGTGTACAAGGATACGAAAGCACCGAAACTACACATTATTCTATTATAGATCAATTGGGCAATGCGGTAGCTGTAACCACTACGCTAAATGCCGCTTTTGGTTCAAAATTATATGTAAAAGACTTAGGTTTTTTCTTAAATAACGAAATGGATGACTTTAGCGCCAAACCAGGCGAACCCAATATGTTTGGTTTAATTGGTGGAGAAGCAAACGCCATAGAACCTCAAAAACGGATGCTAAGCTCCATGACCCCCACAATTGTTGAGAAAAATGATAGCCTTTGGATGAGTGTTGGTACACCAGGCGGTTCTACAATTATAACTTCCGTTCTACAAACTATTTTAAATGTCTCAGCGTTTAATATGAATATGCAAGAAGCTGTCGATGCTCCTCGTTTTCATCATCAATGGTTGCCAGATGAAATTACTTTTGAACCAGAAGGTTTTTCAGAAAAGCTATTGGACAGCCTTCAAAAAAGAGGCTATAACATCAATAGAAAAGAAGCGCCTGTAATAGGAAAAGTGGATGGCATCTTACTACTTCCGAATGGAAAATTGCAAGGTGGAGCCGATAAAAGAGGGGATGATACTGCTGTGGGCTTCTAAAAAACGCACTTAATCGATACTTTTACACCATACATCTAATTGTAAGTATTTTACTACATTTTGTAGGAAAAATAGTTAATTTTGAAGGAGTTAAATAAGTATAAAAAAAGCTGGGGAGCCTAATTAAATCATACAAAAACATACTATCTAAATAACACAAACCTGAAATTTTATTTGGTTTGCTATACGTTTCCTGTGCTTTTGCATTAAAATTATTTTTGCCAAAAGCCTATGAAAAAAAAATCTTTCTTTAAAGATTTACACATCATCATTCCTTTAGTGTTTAGTGGTTTACTATGCATTGGGCTTATCTTCATTCTTTCGCAAAAAACAACCTTAGTTTTACAATTTGAACGAAAATTAAACGAGCTTAGTGCTATATTTATTGGTATAAGTGGTTTTCTGGCTGTATTTATAATGTTGTATTTAATGATCATTGCAATTGGTTTAAAAAACAGTAGAAAGGAAGGCATTACTGGTTTAGAAAGAATAAATCAGAAAATGCACGATTTTAGGGAAATTATAGAAATCTTACTTCAATCTAAAATATGGTTACCAGGCCTGAAAGAATACATCGATGAAGAGTTTTCTGGACTTACCTTTTTTCAAGTAAAAGAGTTTTATAAAGGAAAATCTAAATTGGCAATCGAGTTTTTACAAGAAAAGAACAACTATGCTGATACCGAAAGTTTGTATTTAGAACTAAAATCATTGATGCAAACCGATGTTAAACAAAAACACATTCCTGATACCATTATTAAACCCGCATTTTATAAAAAAGAGCTCATTCAAAAGTGGTTAGAGCATAAAAGTGGCTCTGGATTATGGTATTACTTTGGTTATAAATTTGGCGCTTACAAAGATGCTCTAGATTTGGAGTCCATTTACGAAAGACATCAGGAAAAAATAATGACACTTGCCAATTCAATTGATAATAAAGCTTTTGAAGATTCATCATTCAACGAGGGGTTTTTATCAAAACTGGGAGAATATATTACCACTGAGGTGGTGCCTAAATTATACCAACTTCAAGAAAAATCTTCTGGAAAAATGCCCACCTTCTCTCGCTATTTATACTTTATATTTTTACTCTTGGTCTTTTTTGGCGTTCTGCTTCCTTTGGCATATTTACTTTTTAATCTTGCACCACTCTTTTTAATTATAAGCTATGCTTTTGTAATTAGTGTGGTTTTCTTTTTAAGTACTACCTTTTTTCGTTTTTTGAATAATTCAATTGACTAAAAGTGTAATTTATTTTTCTTTAGAATAACAATTATCTCACTCTAAACCAAGTTCTAAAATTTCACTTCAAATGAGTACCTTTGCAGACTATGGCAAAAAATGAAAATTTTATTGAAGTTTTAGGCGCACGTGTTCATAATTTAAAGGACATAGATGTTAAAATCCCAAGAGATAAATTAGTTGTCATTACTGGTTTGTCCGGTAGCGGAAAATCCTCATTAGCCTTTGACACCATTTACGCAGAAGGACAGCGCCGATATATTGAAACATTTTCGGCTTATGCCCGGCAATTCTTAGGAAACTTAGAACGTCCAGATGTCGACAAAATCGATGGCCTCTCCCCTGTTATTGCCATTGAGCAGAAAACCACAAGTAAAAGTCCGCGATCTACCGTTGGTACTATTACTGAGATTTACGATTTTCTTCGTTTGTTATATGCACGTGCCAGTGATGCCTACAGTTACAATACGGGTGAAAAAATGGTTAGCTACAGCGATGAGCAGATTAAAAACCTAATTATTGAAGAGTTCGATGGTAAAAAAATCAGCGTTCTCGCGCCCGTTATCCGTTCTAGAAAAGGACATTACCGCGAACTTTTTGAGCAAATTGCCAAACAAGGCTTTGTAAAAGTTAGAGTTGACGGCGAAGTAAAAGATATTGTAAAGGGAATGCGAACGGATCGTTATAAAACTCACGATATCGAGATTGTTATTGACCGCTTAAAGGTTTCTACGGAAACAGAAAACAGCAAACGCCTTAGCGAAACCATCAATACTGCTATGTATCATGGTGATGATGTGTTGATGGTTTTGGATAATGAAACCAATAAAGCTCGATTTTTTAGTCGTTCATTAATGTGCCCAACCACTGGGATTTCCTACCCGAATCTGGAGCCGAATAATTTTTCGTTCAACTCGCCTAAAGGCATGTGCCCCAATTGTAAAGGATTAGGAACTCTATACGAGGTAAATCTTAATAAAATCGTTCCAGATGATAGTTTATCTATTAAAAAAGGAGCATTAGCACCGCACGGACCACAAAAGAAAAACTGGGTTTTCAAGCAATTGGAACTTATAGCTCAAAAATTTGATTTTGAATTAAGCGATCCTTTCAGTAAAATTCCAGAAGAAGCAAAAAAAATGATTTTCCACGGCGGAAATTCAGCTTTTGAAGTCGATTCAAAAACCCTCGGTATTACCCGAAAATATAAAATCGATTTTGAGGGAGTTGCCGCCTTTTTACAAAACACCTTCGAAGCAAACGAATCCCGATCGCTACAGCGCTGGGCAAAAGAATATATGGACAAAGTAGTCTGCCCAGACTGCGAAGGAAGCCGCTTACGAAAAGAGTCTTTGTTTTTTAAGGTAAACGATAAAAACATAGCCGAACTCGCCCATATGGATATCATCGAGCTGGCAAATTGGTTTAAAAACATAGAAAAAGACTTAAGTGAAACACAGCTTAAAATTGGTTCGGAAATTATAAAAGAAGTTCGTACCCGTATTCAATTTTTGGTCGATGTTGGGTTAACGTATTTGGCTCTCGACCGAAGCTCCAAATCCCTTTCTGGTGGGGAAGCACAACGTATTAGACTGGCAACACAAATTGGTTCGCAATTAGTTGGTGTGCTTTATATTCTCGATGAGCCTAGTATTGGTTTACATCAACGAGACAATGAAAAACTGATTGAATCATTGGTTTCCCTTCGGGATATTGGCAACTCCGTTCTTGTGGTAGAACACGATAAAGAAATGATTGAAAGCGCCGATTATGTGATTGATATTGGTCCTGCAGCTGGAAAACACGGTGGGGAAATTGTTTCAGAAGGCACTCCTTCGGAGATCTTAAAACATAAAACCCTTACAGCAGAATACCTAAACGGAAGCAAAGAAATTGAAATCCCCAAGAAAAGACGGGAAGGCAATGGAAAAACTCTAAAACTCTCGGGTGCTACCGGAAACAACTTAAAAAATGTAACCGTTTCCTTTCCATTGGGAACCATGATCGGTGTTACAGGCGTTTCAGGAAGTGGAAAATCTACATTAATAAATGAAACCCTCTACCCTATTTTAAACGCTGAGATTTATAACGGTGTTAAAAAACCGATGCCTTATAAAAAAATAGAAGGCTTAGAACATCTTGATAAAGTGATTGATATCAACCAGTCGCCTATTGGCCGTACGCCACGTTCCAATCCGGCCACTTATACGGGTGTTTTTTCAGAAGTACGAAGTTTATTCGCCAAAATACCCGAATCTATGATTCGAGGCTATAAACCGGGACGTTTCAGCTTTAATGTAAAAGGAGGACGTTGTGAAACTTGTAAAGGTGCGGGTGTAAAGGTTATAGAAATGAATTTTCTGCCCGATGTATATGTAGAGTGCGAAACCTGCCAAGGAAAGCGTTTTAACCGCGAAACATTGGAAATTCGATATAAAGGCAACTCAATTTACGACGTATTGAGTATGACGATTAATGAATCTTGCGAGTTTTTTGAACACATCCCCAAAATTTACAGAAAACTAAAAACCATACAAGATGTTGGTTTGGGTTACATTACATTGGGACAACAATCCACAACACTATCTGGTGGAGAAGCACAACGCGTAAAACTGGCTACTGAACTTTCAAAACGAGGAACTGGAAATACATTTTATATTCTTGATGAACCTACAACAGGATTACACTTTGAAGATATTAGAGTATTGATGTTAGTATTAAACAAATTAGTAAAAAAGGGAAATACTGTGCTTATTATAGAGCACAATCTGGACGTTATAAAAACGGTGGATTATATAATAGACATTGGTCCAGAAGGTGGAAAAAAAGGAGGAAAAGTAATTGCTAAAGGTACCCCAGAAGAAATTATTAAAAACAAAAAAAGCCATACCGCCCGGTTTCTTAAAAAAGAATTACATTCGTGAGAGGAAAGAAGATGAATGAAAGATGTTGAAAATTAAAACATGAATGGTTTTTCTTATTTAAAGCCAAGTGAGAATGCAAATGATAACACATGAGAAACGAACAGAAAAATAAAAATTGGAACTTAGTAAAAACAAATGATTCTTGGGCTATTTTCAAGATCATGGGCGAATTTGTAAGTGGTTACGAAAAATTGAGTAAAATTGGTCCTTGCGTATCCGTTTTTGGTTCAGCCCGAACTAAGCCTGATCATGAATACTATAAATTAGCCGAACGAATTGCTGAAAAAATAACCAATAACGGTTATGGGGTAATAACTGGAGGTGGTCCCGGTATCATGGAAGCTGGTAATAAGGGAGCGCATTTGGCCGGTGGAACTTCGGTAGGACTGAACATTACACTACCTTTTGAACAACACGATAATCCCTATATTGATGCTGACAAAAGCATTGATTTTGACTACTTTTTTGTACGCAAAGTAATGTTTGTTAAGTATTCGCAAGGTTTCGTAGTGATGCCCGGTGGTTTTGGAACACTTGACGAATTTTTTGAAGCTTTGACGCTTATACAAACACATAAAATAGATAAATTTCCCATCATTCTCGTAGGAACGAAATTCTGGGGTGGTTTATGGGACTGGGTTAAAGGAACCTTACTTGAAGCAAATAACAATGTGAGCGCAGAAGATTTAGAATTGGTACATATTGTTGACAATGAGGATGAAGTCCTTGACATTTTGAATCAGTTTTATGGTGAATACAACCTTAGCCCTAATTTCTAACATGTGCAATCCTCAATATGTGTAGAAACGCCTTAGTTTATAGCGATTTTTATTTTATATTTCCGCAGTTTCGCAACGTATTTCAGATTCTAAAAACAACCCATTATAATTCATAAAACCTTCTTGAACATAAAGAACTTCATAACTGTTATCAGTTGCTTATTTGTGGTTACCATGTCGGCTCAATACGATATTTCTATTGAAGCAGAATTAAACCCCGATACAAAAAGTATACAAATAAACCAGCAAATTGAGTTTACAAACAACTCAAATATAGTTTGGCATGAGGTTTATCTAAATGACTGGGCTAATAGTTTTTCCAATAAAACCACCCCTTTAGCAAAGCGTTTTGCTGAAAACTACAATAGTTCCTTTCATTTTGAAAAAAAAGAGGATCGAGGGAAAACAAATGTCCACAGCATTACAGACACAGCAAACACACCTCTAAATTGGGAACGTGGCGAAGCCGCCGATATTATCAAAATCACACCCCAAAGCCCAATAATGCCAGGGGAGAAATTTACTGTTAATTTAATGTATTCCGTAAAGTTGCCAAGCACCAAATTTACTCGCTTTGGAGTAACGGAAAACAACAATTATAAATTGAAGTATTGGTATATTTCCCCTGCGGTTTTTGATAAAGATTGGCAAGTGTACAGTAATAAAAACACAGACGATCTTTTTTTAACACCTTCTTCTTTTTCAATAGATTTTAAAATTCCTCAGGAATACACCCTTACATCAGACTTTAATGTAATTTCTGAAACAATTTCTGAAAGCCAAAAAAACATCTTATTACAAGGTAAGCAACGAAATCAAGCTACTATTTATCTTGAAAAGGAACCTACTTTTGAAACCATTGAAACAGATAAAATTACCATTGTAACCAATTTAAAAGATGAAAAACTTTCGCCGCAAATTAGTGCGTTGTCAGTAGATAGAATTTTACATTTTTTAGATAATCAACTGGGTGAATATCCGTTTGAAAAAATGGTTATTAGTGAAGCAGATTACCGAAACAGCCCGGTGTATGGGCTTAACCAACTTCCAGATTTTATAAGCCCCTTCCCTGCCGGTTTTGAGTACGATATGGAACAACTTAAATCCATAACAAGAAAATACATAGCGTCTTCGCTTTCACTTAATCCACGAAAAGACAGTTGGTTAATTGGGGCTTTGCAGATTCATTTAATGATGGAGTACGTAGACACCTATTATCCAAAGATGAAGATTTTAGGTACTTTAAGTGATTTTTGGGTTATTCGATGGGCACACGCTGCAGATTTAGAATTTAACGACCAATACCCTTTATTATATCAAAATGTAGCTCGCAATAACTTACAACAATCTTTAACTACCTCTCGAGATTCGCTGCTTAAGTTCAATAAAAATATAGCAAACGATTATTATGGTGGGGCTGGGGTAAAATACCTTTCTGATTATTTAGGAAAGGAAACCGTTTCAAAAAGCATTAAAGAGTTTTATACTGAAAACAAGCTTAAACCCATTAAACCAACAGCTTTTCAAGAAACACTTCAGAAAAACACAGATCTACCTATCAATTGGTTTTTTACTGATTATATAGACTCCCGTACTACGATTGACTTCAGAATAAAAAACGTAGAAAAACAAGAGGATTCGCTTAGAGTAACCGTTAAAAACACTCGTAAAAACAGCATGCCTGTTTCCCTCTACGGAATTAACAAAGACAGTGTTGTTTTCAAAAAATGGTTGTTACCTATTGATAGCACCGCAACAGTTACGGTACCAAAACAAGATGTTAGAAAGCTCGTTTTAAATTATGAAAAAACAATCCCAGAGTATAATCAACGTAATAACTACAAAGCGGTAAAAGGACTGTTTAACCGGCCCTTTCAGTTTAGGTTATTTCAAGATGTAGGCGACTCCCGTTACAATCAGGTGTTTTTTATGCCAGAGTTTCAATATAACTTGTACGATGGTTTTGTAGTTGGGCCTAAAGTGTATAATAAAACGGTATTGCCTAAAGGATTTCATTACAAGCTAACGCCTCAAATTGGACTTAAATCCAATACTATTATCGGAAGCGGATCGCTCGTGTATACTCAAAATTTTGATAAAAAATCATTATACTCCATGCGATATGGTTTTTCAGGAAGCTACTTTTCGTATGATCAGGACTTATTTTACAGGCGTTACACGCCGTTTATGACCTTTGCGTTCCGAAATAGAGATTTACGCGACAATGAAAAGCAATTTATTAATCTTAGGAGTGTAAATGTAATACGGGACGAAAATCCAAACGATCCAGATCAAGAACCAAATTACAGTGTTTTCAATCTTCAATACGTATACTCAAACCCTAATTTAATAAACTATTTTAAAGGGGTGGTTGATTATGAAATTTCAGCGAAGTTTAGTAAGATTTCTACCACATTTGAATACCGAAAACTCTTTCTAAATAACCGCCAATTAAATGTACGTTTCTTCGCAGGGGCTGTCTCTTATACACATCTCCGAGCCCACGAGACCTCTCTACATCTC
>OJEO01000144.1_pt1 | contig 33976 bp, 33 predicted proteins | sample 1593621 | NCBI WGS metagenome assembly OJEO01 (sample SAMN05416875, study PRJEB24817) | seawater metagenome | isolation source: Sea water | place: Canada:Atlantic | collected 2013-11
GAGAGGTCTCGTGGGCTCGGAGATGTGTATAAGAGACAGTAATTAGACTTATGATGAAATCAGTTTTTAGTAAAATCTCGATTTTTACTGTTTTTTCAATAGTAATTTTTAGTTGTGCTAATTCAAAAAATCAAAAGCAATTTACACTTGCAGAATATGAGGATGCCGCAAAGCACATGGATAGAAGTTTGTACGGTGTAGTCTACAACCAAGTTTCTGGAAGTGCGTTTGTAAACAACAATAACTTACTTTATACTACCAAAACTAAAGATGGAAAAAAATTCGTCTTAGTAAACACGAATACTCAAACAAAAGAAACTGCTTTTAACCACGAAAAATTAGCTAAAATGCTATCCAAAGAGTTAGATAAAGAAATAGATGCAAACGCATTGCCTATTTCTAATGTTTCTTTTTCTAAAGATCTAAATACATTACAATTTATTGCTTTCAATCAAAAATACGCATACAAAATAAAAGAGCATACTTTAGTGCAACAACCTTCAGAAAGAAACCCTGCAGACAGCAATGAACATGTTTCTCCTAATGGTAAATTAGCTGCTTATATTGAGTATTATAATCTTTGGATTCGTGATTTAGATACCGATAAACGTATGCAACTTACTTTTGATGGAAAACAAGATTATGGGTATGCAACTAATAATGCAGGGTGGATTAAAAGTGATGGGGCTGTTTTAAAATGGTCTCCAAATTCTGATAAAATTGCAACATTTCAGCAAGATGCAAGAGGTGTTGGTATGATGTACTTAACCTCCTCAAATGTTGGGCATCCAAGGTTAGAAGCATGGAAACATCCTTTGCCAGGAGATGCCGAAATATTCACCATTGAACGTGTAATTATTCATTTAGGAAACCAACCAAAAACGGTGCGTTTAAAAATGGAGAAAGATTTTCAAAGGGGCACTACAACAGACCATATTGCTGGAAGAAATAACGAATTACTTGATGCACAATGGAATAAAAAAGGAACAAAATTTGCTTTTGTCTCTAGTTCCAGAGATCATAAAATTGCACATTTACAAATTGCAGATGCCCAAACTGGCGCTGTTACATCTGTTCACAAAGAAGTAGTAGCAACCTATTATGAATCTGGGGTAAATGCAGAAAACTGGAAAGTGTTATTCGATTCTAATGAGTTTATATGGTATTCAGAAAAAACGGATTGGGGTCATCTTTATTTATATGATTTAAAAACGAAAGCATTGAAAAATAAAATTACTTCTGGTGATTTTATTGTGAAGCAAATAAAAAGCATAGACGAAGAAAATAGACAGATTTATTTTTCTGCTGGTGGAAAAGAAGCTGGAAACCCGTATCATAATTACTACTATAAAGTAAATTTTGATGGTACTAAATTCACCAACCTAACGCCTTCTAAAGGAACACATTCCGTTACTATTTCTGACGATTATTCGCTATTAGTTGATACCTACTCAACAACCACAGAACCACCAATTACTGTTTTAAGAAACGGGTCTGGTGAAAAAATAATGGATTTAGAAACCGCAGACATTTCTGAATTGAAAGAAAAAAATTGGCAAGCACCAGTTGAGTTTTCTGTAAAAGCAAGAGATAAAAATACAGATTTGTACGGTATTATGTGTTTACCTTCTCATTATAATGCCAATAAAAAATATCCTGTTTTAAATTATATTTATCCAGGTCCGCAATCTGGAAGTATAGGAAATTACGGTTTTAGACCTGTTTGGAGAGACTTTCAAGCAGTTGCAGAATTAGGTTTTGTGGTGGTTGCAGTCGATGCAATGGGAACCCCAATGCGCTCTAAATCTTTTCATGACGCCTATTACGGAAATATGGGCGACAATGGTTTGCCAGATAATATAACAGCAATTAAACAATTAGCACAAAAATACAAAGGAATGGATCTTGAAAGAGTTGGAATTTGGGGACATTCTGGTGGAGGATTTGCTTCTACAAGAGCTGTATTTGCATATCCTGAATTTTATGATGTAGCTGTTTCTGGCGCTGGAAATCATGATAATAGAAATTACGAAGCAGATTGGGGAGAAAAATGGCAAGGACTTTTGATAGAAGGAAATCTTGAAGGAAAAACAGACGGAACTACCAATTATGACAATCAAGCGAATCAATTAATTGCAAAAGATTTAAAAGGAAAATTACTAATTACCCATGGTTCTATGGACAATAATGTACCCCCGTCTAATACAATGCTGGTAGTTGAGGCTTTAATAAAAGCAAATAAAGATTTCGACATGATTTTATATCCAAATAAAAGACACGGTTATGGAGATATGACAAACTACATGACTAGAAAACGTTGGGATTATTTTGTGACCCATTTATTGAATGCCAAACCAGCAAAAGGTTTCCAATTAAAATAATATTAAAAAAATAACAACATGAAATATCGTTTTTATATACTTCTGTATTTGACATTTATGTGTGCTTTAAATTTTCAATCGCAGGGCTTAATGGATGAAAAAAACCACTTCTCTAGACAAGATACCTTGAGAGGATCAATAACCCCAGAAAGAATTTGGTGGGATTTAACCTATTATCATTTAAAGGTAGAAGTAGATCCAGAGAAAAAATATATTTCAGGAGAAAACACGATAAAGTATACTGTTTTAAGCGCTAATCAAACAATGCAAATTGATTTGCAAACACCTTTAAAGATGACAAAGGTTACGCAAGATGGTAAAGAGCTAGCAGTTCTTCATGACGGAAATGCGCATTTTGTAACACTTACTAAACAGCAAGTAATAGGCAATACAGAAAGTATTATTGTGCAGTATGAAGGAAACCCTAAAGAAGCTATTAGAGCACCCTGGGATGGCGGTTTTTCATGGAAAAAAGATGCCAATGGCAAGCATTTTGTAGCCACATCTTGTCAAGGTTTAGGTGCAAGTGTTTGGTGGCCTTGCAAAGACCATATGTATGACGAAGTAGAAAGCATGCGCATTAGTGTTACCGTTCCAAGCAATTTAATGGATGTTTCGAATGGTAGGTTAGAAAGTATTGAAAACCATGGAGAAACTACAACCTATAATTGGTTTGTAGACAACCCAATAAATAATTACGGAGTAAATGTAAATATTGGCGATTATACTCATTTTTCTGAAGTTTTTGATGGAGAAAAAGGACCTTTATCGATGGATTATTATGTACTAAAGGACAATCTAAAAAAAGCAAAAAAACAATTCACAGACGCACCAAAAATGATGAGAGCTTTTGAGCATTGGTTTGGTGCATATCCTTTTTATGAAGATGGTTTTAAATTGGTAGAAGTACCTTATTTAGGCATGGAACACCAAAGTTCTGTGACGTATGGAAATCAATACAAACAAGGGTATCTTGGTAGAGATTTATCTGGAACAGGTTGGGGTTTAAAATTCGATTTTATTATTATACACGAATCTGGGCATGAATGGTTTGCAAACAATATTACAGATATAGATATTGCTGACATGTGGATTCATGAAAGTTTTACCAATTATTCTGAAAGTCTTTTTTTAGATTATTATTATGGAAAAAAAGCTTCCTCAGAATATGTTATTGGCCTTCGAAAAACGATTGCAAATACAAGTCCGATTATTGGAAAATACAATCTAAACAAAGAAGGATCTTCAGACATGTATAACAAAGGTGGTAATATGCTTCACACCTTAAGACAATTGATAGATAATGACGAAAAATGGCGTCTTATCCTTAGGAAAATGAATGCTGAGTTTTATCATCAAACAGTTACAACAAAACAGATAGAGGATTTTTTAAGCAAAGAAACTGGTTTTAATTTGAATCCGTTTTTTGATCAATATTTAAGAGCTATTAACATACCAACCTTAGAGTATAAGATTGAAAAAAAGACTTTAAAATATCGTTGGACGAATACTGTTGCTAATTTTGAAATGCCCTTAAAAACAACTATTAATGGCGAAGAAAAATGGATCTACCCAACAAGTACTTGGAAAAATTTAGCGCTAACATCAGCCGGCACTAGTTTTCTAATTGATGAAAATTTTTATGTTTTCACTAAAAACGTAAATTAAATCCATACAATCTTTCAAACAAGATGTTATTCTAAAATATATGCTCTTATAATGAAATCTGTTTTCGGATATTCCTCGCGTACAAATACGTTTCCAAATTTTGAGATCACATCTTGTTTTCTCCCTAGTTTTTCTCCGTACCCATCATAAAACTTTAAAATAACTTCTTTTCCAGCAACTACTTTTGCCACTACTGGGAAACCAGTAACTCCAGAATATGCCAGTTTATCTAGACGGTAATTATCTTTTAGATTGATAAATATTTGGTTAGAGCGACTTTTAACGCCTCCTCTAGCAAATGCAATTGTCATCGCATCATTTTTTAGTGTTACAGGTTCATCTTTTATACCGCTCCGTTGCCAACTATTATTTATTAAAGTGTCATTATGAATTCCGAATTGCGCCACAAAGTTAGGAACTACCCTAAAAATTGAAATATCTTGATAATAGTTTTTTGTAATTAATTGATACAATCTATCCACACCATTTGGGGCCCATTCTCTTTTTGCTTCAATATCAAAGTTCCCTTGTGTAGTTTCAAAACGTGCGTTAAAAGTTTCAGGTGCCTGGATGTTTGTCCATTTTTCTTTAAATAATTTCGGACTACAACTGCACAATAAAATAACAATAAAGAGATATATTCCTTTTTTCATACTACTAAATTAGATGCGTAAAGATAATAAAAATGTGTGCTTTAATTAAACATCACAAAGATATTCAACTAGCATATATTGTATCCATTAATTAAACCTTTCGCAATTTTTAAGTTACTTTTAAAATTTCTTTGAACTGAAAAATAAAACCAAAAAAACCGTATCAAATTAATTTTGATACGGTTTTTAAACTTTTAACAGAACGAATACTAATCTACATTGTCATGTAAAAAAGAATTATTAGATTTAAAATCAATATCGCTATCATCGGTTTTAATAGCCGTCTTAGACCTACTAATTGATGCATCTGCACTCAAGTCTAATCCTAATCTTTTATAAGCTGGTTGGCGTTCAATTTCATCTATGTTTTTATTCAATTGATCATTGAATTTATAATTGAAACCTTTCATTTTTTTACGTCTTTCTTCTGCTCTTTTTTGTAATTCAGATATTGTTAAATCTAAAGGAGAAACTTCTTCACTGATTGTTTGTATACTATTTATTTTCGCTTCAGGTGCTGCTGTCTTTAATTCAAATTGAATTTCTTCTTCCGCAACAGTGGTCTCTTTTCCCGTAATGCGAGAACTTTTACCAATCGTTGGTTTTGCGTCAAAATCTTCTAAAACGTAACGTGTCTCTTGATTTTTATGGATAGGAATAACTTCCTCTACTGCAACAACCTCTATATCATTAACATCTTCAGAAGGGGCATTTAAATTAAATGTAATAGCTTGTGATACTTCCTCTTCTCTTGCGTTATTTAACGGCAAATCGAATAATAAATCTGCTTGAATTTGTTTTGGCTCTTCAACAACAGCTTCTGCAATTGGTGTAACATCTGTAATAACAAAATCATCCTCAGAAACAATATCTAGAGATACTTCTTCGTGAAAAACAGGTGTATTTACAATGGTTTCAGAAGTTGGTATCAAGTCCATTTTCGGAGTTGACTTTACTTCTTCAAATTCCGCATCATCTTCTAAAATATGAATAATTTTTTCTTGGACAACATCAGAAATTGGTTGCTCTAAAGTAGGTGACTTCGTAATGGTCTTTTCACCAAAATTATAGGTTGCTTTTTGATCATTCTCTAAAGTATGAACTATCTTTTTAACCTCTGTATTTGTTATTGTACTCTGTTGATCTTTTGCAAAACCAGTAGCAACAATTGTTACAGCAATAGAATCTCCTAATTTCTCATCTTCACCAACACCCATAATAATATTGGCATCATACCCTGCTTCATCTTGAATATAATCGTTTATTTCTCCTATTTCATCTAACGTAACTTCATTAGTTCCTGAAACAATTAACAACAAGACATTTTTAGCTCCTGTAATTTTATTATCGTTTAATAATGGAGAATCTAATGCTTTTACAATCGCTGTTCTTGCTCTATTGGTTCCTTCTTCTTTTGCAGAACCCATAATAGCTGTTCCACTATTAGAAAGCACTGTTTTTGCATCATGTAAATCAATATTTTGCTTGTAATGATGTGTAATTACCTCTGCAATACCACGAGAAGCAGTAGATAAAACTTCATCTGCTTTCGAAAAACCGGCTTTAAAACCAAGGTTACCGTATACCTCGCGTAGTTTATTATTATTAATTACAATTAAAGAATCTACATTTTGGCGCAATTGATCAATTCCTTCTTGAGCTTGTTTAGATCGTCTTCTTCCTTCAAAAGCAAAAGGCATGGTTACAATTCCAACCGTAAGAATATCCATATCTTTAGCAATCTTTGCAATAATTGGTGCGGCTCCCGTACCAGTTCCACCACCCATTCCTGCTGTTATAAATACCATTTTTGTTTGGGTATTTAACATTTGCTGAATTTCCTGCATACTCTCCTTGGCTGCTTGTGCTCCAATTTCTGGATTTGCCCCCGCACCCAAACCAGAAGTTAAGTTAGCACCTAATTGTATTTTATTAGGAACTGAACTATTTTCTAATGCTTGTGAATCTGTATTACAAATTACAAAGTCTACACCTTTAATTTGCTGCGTAAACATGTGGTTTACTGCATTGCTTCCTCCACCACCAACACCAATTACTTTTATAGTGTTAGATTGTGTCTTTGGCATGTTAAATGAAATGTTATCAAATTCTGTGCTCATAATAACGTTCTATTATATTTTATTTTTTCTTTATTATATATGTACTCTTAAACCACTCTTTACGTACTCACTTTTTTTACTCTGCATTGTCTAGGAAATCCTTAAGACTTTCTGTAAACTTATCAAAAAATGATTTTTTCTTTTTTGATTTTGGTTTTTCATCTATCGCTGCGTCATTTTCAGATATATCTGCACCTTCTTCAGTAACCTCTTCGATAAGATCTTCTTCTTCTCTACCGTCTCTATTTAAACCTTCCATTAACAAACCAACTGCTGTGGCATATGATGGGCTAGATAAAGCATCTTCAGAATCTCCTGCTAAATGCTCGTTAGGAAAACCAATTCTAGCATCCATACCAGTAATATACTCTACTAATTGACGTAGATGTTTTAATTGAGATCCACCACCTGTCAAGACAATTCCTGCAATTAGCTTTCCCTTTGCAGTTTCATGTCCATAATTTTTTACTTCTAAATATACGTGCTCAATAATTTCTTGCACTCTAGCATGAATAATCTTAGATAAATTCTTTAGGGTAATTTCCTTTGGCTCCCTTCCTCTTAAACCAGGAATTGAAACAATTTCTGTTTCTTTATTTTCACCTGGCCACGCAGATCCAAATTTAATTTTTAATAACTCTGCTTGCTTTTCTATTATGGAACAACCTTCTTTAATATCATCTGTTATTACATTTCCTCCAAAAGGAATAACCGCCGTATGTCTAATAATACCATCCTTAAAAATGGCTAAATCTGTGGTACCCCCACCAATATCAATCAAAGCCACACCTGCTTCTTTTTCTTCTACACTTAGCACTGCGGCTGCAGATGCCAATGGTTCTAAGGTGATATCACTTAAGTCTAAACCTGCACTTTTTACACAACGGCCAATATTTCTAATAGAAGAAACTTGCCCAACAACTACATGAAAATTTGCTTCTAAACGACCACCATACATACCAATTGGTTCTTTAATATCTGCTTGAGAATCTACTTTAAATTCTTGTGGTAACACATGAATAATTTCTTCTCCTGGCAACATTACAAGTTTGTGTACTTGGTTTACTAAGTTTTCTATGTCTGCCTCATCTATTACCTCATCTGCATTATTTCTTGTAATGTAGTCTGAATGATGTAAACTTCTAATATGCTGCCCAGCAATACCTACAACAACGTCTTCTATCTTTACACCAGAAACACTTTCTGCTTCGTCTACGGCTTGCTGAATAGACTGTATGGTCTGTGTAATATTACTTACAACACCTCGTTTTACGCCTAAGCTTTTCGCTTTACCAATACCAACAACTTCTATTTTGTCATATTCATTTTTACGACCAATCATGGCAACAATTTTAGTTGTACCAATATCTAAACCAACAGCTATTTTATTGTTTTCCATTTCGACTTATTTTGTGCACACAACTTGGTTGTGATATTTTAATGCAATCGTTTTATATTCTTGTATCATTTTATTTTTAAATGTAGTATTGTAAAACGCTTTTAACTTCTTAAACTTCAATTCTATTTCTGTTAATTTTCCGAAATTAATTTTATAATTTCCACTTCTTACAGAAAACTCATACGTATCATCGGCAGATTTTACAATCCCAACGATTTCTTTATGCAAAAAACTATCTTTTAAAATAGTTGATATTAGAGGTAAAATAACCTGAATATCTTCTGCATTTTTAACACCTGAAACTAACAGTACTCTTGCTGAATAATTAGCAGATAAAGGCATTTTTACACCCTGTTTATCAACATAATAAGAATCTTTACCGGAAAGAATTCTTGCAATTGGTGTACGTTGTTTTATCGTCGCTTTTACTACTCCTCCTATGGTCAAAAAAACCACTGCTTTTTCTATATAAGGGTTTTTAGATACGCTGCGCTCTAAGCTGTATAAATCTAGTACAGATTTTGCTTGGTTTTGAACTGTTTTGTTATTTTGTATTAACAATTTATCAACCATTGCATGTGTTAAGAAATTGTTGTTTCCAGCTTCAAATTTAACTTCAATTTTTGTTACTTTTTTTCCATTATTCCTCTTGGAAGTAAATCCATACAAAAAGGTCAAAAACCCAATTAAACCAACCAATAACGAATACTTTAACACTCTTTTAAGCTTCATATTCTAATGCTTTTAAAAGTTCACTTGTTACCTCATTTACCAGCACTCCAATATCTCCTGCACCCAACATTAAAACTACTTTTGCAGAAGAATTTTTAATATCTTTTATTAAATTATGTTTTTGTGTCAATTTTTTTCGATCATTTTCAATTTTACTCAATAACCAATTAGAATCTACCCCAACAATAGGAGTTTCTCTTGCTGGATAAATATCCAATAACAATACATCATCAAACTTTGATAATGCAGAAGCAAAATCTTCTATAAAATCTCTTGTTCTTGAAAATAAATGAGGCTGAAAAACTACCAAAATTTCTTTATCCGGATACATCTCTCTTACTGAATTTTCTAACGCATTTATAGCTATTGGGTGATGCGCATAGTCATCAATAAGGACAAAATCTGATGTCTTAATTTTATATGAAAATCTGCGTTGAACACCTTTAAAAGTTGACAAGCTTCTTTTGATATTCTCTAAAGAAATTCCATACACATCTGCCATAGCCAAAGCAGCCAAAGCATTCATTACATTATGACGCCCTGGTAAATGAAGTTCTATATTTTTAATTTCTGATGTAGGTGTATTTACATCGAAAATATAGATACCATTTTCTATTTTTAAATTAAAAGCATTATAATCTGCTGGTGCTTCAATTGCATATGTTAACCCTTTTAGAGGTAGTCCTTTTGCAACAATCAAAGTATCTGAAACTTTATTTGAAAAAGAAACAAATGATTCGTTTAATGCTTCTATATTTTTATAAATATCTAAATGATCTGCATCCATAGAGGTTACACATGCAATATTTGGACTTAACTGTAAAAAAGAACGATCAAACTCATCAGCTTCAACAACACTAATTTCCGCAGATCCTAGAATTAAATTGGAATTATAATTCTCTGCAATTCCGCCTAAAAAAGAAGTAGCTTTTACCTCGGCCATAATATGACCTAAAATAGAAGATGTTGTTGTTTTACCATGCGTTCCTGCAACTGCTAAACAAAATGTAGTTTCAGTAATTTTGCCTAAAACTGCTGCCCTCTTTAAAATGGTAAATTTATGATCCAGAAAATAATTAAATTCGGTTTGATTCTTTGGAATTGCCGGTGTATAAACAACCAACGTTTCTTCTTTATTTAAAAATGAAATTGGAATGTTTTTTACAGCATCTTCAAAATGAATTACTGCACCTAATTCCTCAAGTTCTTTTGTAATTAAAGAAGGTGTCTTATCATAACCTGCTACTTTTTTTCCAATTGAAGCAAAATAACGTGCAATTGCACTCATTCCTATACCCCCAATTCCGAGAAAATAAATGTTATGTATATTTTTTAAATTCACTTTTTTAATAATTTTTCAATAGTATCAACAATATCTTTTGTTGCACTAGGAAGTGCTAATTCTTTTATGTTTTCTGACAAGCTTTCTTGTTTACCTGTGTCTTTTATCAACGATTCAAAAACTACTGGAAACGTCTCTAAATCACTTTCGTTAATCATTAAAGCGGCATGTTTATCTACAATAGACTTTGCATTTTTTGTTTGATGATCTTCGGCCACGTTTGGCGAAGGAATAAAAATTACCGGTTTACCCACAATACACAATTCAGATACAGAACTTGCTCCCGCTCTAGATATTATTAGATCTGCTGCAGCATACGCAAAATCCATTCTATTTATAAATTGATGTACTTGTATATCTGTTAATGTATTATACTTTTGATACTCCTCAAAGTAGAACTTACCACATTGCCAAATAACCTGAACTTTTTGACTTTTAAAGAAGCCTAAATTACGTTCTACAAGTTCATTTATTTTTCTTGCACCTAAACTTCCTCCTAAAATTAAAATAGTTTTCTTGGTTTTTTCTAGTTTAAAAAAGGTTTTTCCATCTTGTTTTTTTGAATGAATGCAAAGTAAGTCTTGGCGAACTGGGTTCCCTGTTTTTATAATTTTATCTAAAGGAAAAAACCGTTCTAAATGATCATAGGCAACACAAATATTTTTCGCCTTCTTACTTAATAATTTATTTGTTATTCCCGGGTATGAATTTTGTTCTTGTATTACCGTTGGTACTCCTTTCCTAGCGGCCATTATTAGAGTTGGTCCACTTGCAAAACCACCAGTACCAATAGCAATATCTGGTTTAAATTTATTAATAATTTTTAATGCATTATATAAGCTATGTATCAGTTTAAAAGGAAATGATATATTATCTAAGGTTAATTTTCTTTGAATTCCAGAAATCCATAATCCTTTAATTTCGTAGCCTGCTTGTGGCACTTTTTCCATTTCCATCTTATCTTTTGCCCCAACAAATAGAAAATTAGCATTCGGGTACCGTACTTTTATCTCATTTGCAATTGCAATTGCTGGATAAATATGTCCGCCAGTTCCACCTCCAGAAATTAATATGTTAATCGATTGTTTCATGCAGTATCTCTAAAGGATTATCATCTAAAATATCTTCTTCTGTTTCTTGTTTAGATGCACTTACACTTAAAATCATGCCCAATGCAAAACAAGTCATCCAGATAGAAGTACCTCCACTACTAATTAGAGGGAGTGTTTGACCTGTTACAGGAAATAAATTGGTAGCAACTGCCATATTTATAGTTGCCTGAAAAATAATCGGTATACCGACACCAATGACTAATAATGTGCCAAAAATAGTGACTGTTTTCTTTAAGACCACAAATATTCTAAAGAGTAATAAGAAATATACAAGTACAAGCATAACTCCACCAAAAAGACCATATTCTTCTACAATAATTGCATAAATAAAATCTGATGATGATTGTGGTAAAAAGTTCTTTTGAACACTTTTACCTGGACCAACTCCTAGCGGCCCACCTGTTGCAATTGCAATTTTTGCTTTTTCTACTTGATAGGCTTCTTTAACTCCCCCATTAGAAAAACTTTCTATTCTATTTTGCCATGTTTGCACTCTATTTGGCATTGCATCTGGAAATGCTTTTGCAATTAATATAAAAAAGGTGAGTGCTAAAATTCCTGCACCTAAAATAAAACTGATATACTTTAAAGGATAACCGCCAATAAAAACAATCACCAAAATCATTGTAAAAATAATAGCTGTTGTAGAAAAGTTTGCAGGTAAAATTAAGATTAAGACAAGACTAACTGGCAACCACAACTGCAACAAACTTTCTTTAAAAATAATTTCTTTTTCTTTATTTCTAGCTAAATATCTCGCAACAAAAACCATTAAAACCAAACCAGCCAGAGTAGATGTTTGAAAACCAACGCCAACAAAGGGAATACGAATCCATCTGCTTGCATTTGCGCCTCCAATAGTAGTTCCTTGCGCAAGCGTAAAAACTAGTAAAACAATAACAATTGGAAGCATTAGAACAGCGCCTCCAGAGAAATAACGATACGGTATTTTATGTACACCATAAATAATAGCAAAACCCATAATTAATAAAACCATGTGCTTAACTAAATGACCAAATGTAGAACCAGAACCTACAACATATACCAAGTTTGTACTTGCACTGTACACAGGCATAAATGAAAATATAGCCAAAATAGCAACAATTGCCCAAATGGTTTTATCTCCTTCTATATGTTTAAAAATGGTTTTCATTTCTAGATAAATATCTTTTAATTTTAAATGGTTTATAGACTTCTAACTGCTGCTTTAAATTGGCGACCTCTATCTTCATAATTTTCAAACAAATCGAAACTTGCGCAAGCTGGTGATAATAAAACTGCATCTCCTTTTTCCGATAACTTACGCGCCACTTTAACCGCCTCTTCAGCACCTGCAGTTTCTACCACAATATCAACTACGTTACCAAAGGTGTTTTTTATTTTATCGTTATCTAAACCTAAACAAACAATTGCTTTCACCTTTTCTCTAACTAAGGGTAACAAGTCATTGTAATCATTCCCTTTGTCAACACCACCAACAATCCAAACAGTTTGCTTGTCCATGCATTCTAAAGCGTAGAAAGTTGCATTTACATTGGTTGCTTTAGAATCATTAATATACTCAACACCATATATCTTTGCTACATTTTCTAAACGATGTTCTGCTCCTTCAAAACTTGCCAAACTCTCTTTTATAGATTCTTTTCGAACTCTTAGTAGTTGTGCTGCCATCGTTGCAGCCATTGCATTCTTTACGTTGTGTTTTCCTTTTACTGTTAAAGTGGATATAGGCATCTTAAAGGTTTCTTTATTTATGTTGATTGTTATTATATTATTTTTTAAAAAAGCGCCGTATTCTAATTCTTTTTGTAATGAAAACGGTACTAATTTTGCTCTTGTATTCTTCTTTTTTAACCAATTACTAATGGCTTCATCATCTGCGTCATAAATTAAATAATCAGTTTCTTTTTGATTTTCTGTGACTCTAAATTTAGAGGCTATATATTTTTCAAAATCATATTCATATCTATCTAAATGATCTGGTGTTATATTTGTTAAAATGGCAATATGGCTATTAAAACCTTTTACACCATCTAACTGAAAACTACTCAGTTCTAATACATAATTGTCATACTTTTCGTTCGCAACTTGTTGTGCAAAACTGTCTCCAATATTCCCGGCAACGCCCACATTTAAACCTGCTCCTTTTAATATATGGTGCAATAATAATGTAGTCGTGGTTTTTCCATTTGAACCCGTAATTCCAACAATAGTTGCATCCGTATATTTCGAGGCAAATTCAATCTCAGAAATTACTTGTATGCACTTATCTTTTAATTTTATAACTATGGGAACTGTCTCTGCAATTCCAGGACTTTTAACAACTATATCAGCATTTAAAATTTTACTTTCTGTATGCTGTTTTTCTTCGAATTCAATTGCATTATTTAAAAGAACTTCTATATACTTTTTAGAAATCTCACCTTTATCAGAAACAAAGACTTCGAATCCTTTTTGTTTTCCTAAAATAGCTGCACCAACACCACTTTCTCCTCCGCCAAGTATTGCCAACCTTTTCACGTTATCTTAATTTTAAAGTCACAATTGTTAATACCGCTAAAAGAATTCCAATAATCCAAAAACGGACTACAATTTTACTTTCGTGGTAACTTAATTTTTGATAATGATGATGCAAAGGAGCCATTCTAAAAACTCTCCTTCCTGCACCAAACTTCTTTTTAGTGAACTTAAACCAGAAAACTTGAATAATTACAGACATATTTTCTACTACAAAAATTCCTGCTAAAATTGGTAACAATAATTCTTTTCTAATAGCAATAGCAATTACCGCTATAATTCCGCCAATTGTTAAACTTCCTGTATCACCCATAAAAACCTGTGCAGGATACGTATTGTACCAAAGGAAACCGATTAATGCTCCTGCAAAAGCAAGGATAAAAACGGTCATTTCTCCTGAATTAGGAATGTACATAACATCTAAATAATCTGCAAAAATGATGTTTCCAGAAACCCATGCAAAGACAGCTAGTGTAATGACAATAATGGCGGATGAGCCTGCAGCCAACCCATCAATCCCATCAGTTAAGTTTGCGCCGTTAGAAATTCCAGTAACAATAAAAACAACAATAAAGATGAATACAATCCAACCATATTTTTCGTAACCTTCACCAAGGAAACTCAAGGATTTTGTATAATCTAGTTCGTTATCTTTTAAAAATGGTACGGTAGTTTTGGTTGATTTATGAGCAACTCCAAAAACGGTTGTTCTACCATTATCTTGTAAAATTTGTTCTGCAACTGGCAATTGCTCTTTAATAGTTACATCTTCATGAAAATATAACATAGATCCTACAATAATACCTAAACCAACTTGTCCAAGAATTTTAAATTTACCTTGCAGACCAGCTTTATCCTTTTTAAATACCTTAATATAATCATCTAAAAAACCTATAAGACCCATCCAAACGGTAGTAATTACAAGAATAATTATATAAATATTATCCAGTTTTGCTAATAAAAAAACAGGTATTAAAGTTGCTAGAATAATAATAATTCCACCCATTGTTGGCGTACCAGATTTCTGAACCTGACCTTCTAAACCTAAATCTCTAATAGTTTCACCAACTTGCAGCTTTTGTAAAAACTGAATAATTCTCTTACCATAGATTGCAGAAATTAACAATGATAAAATAAAAGCCGCTGCAGCTCTAAATGTGATAAATTGAAACACACTAGCTCCAGGGAAACTAAACTGACTTTCTAAATATTCGAATAAATAATACAGCATTCTTACTAATTTTTTAACTGGTTAAAACAATTTTTCACTTCTTCTAAATCATCAAAATGAGCACGAACGCCATTTATCTCTTGATAATCTTCATGTCCTTTTCCTGCAATAAGTATAATATCTCCTACTTCAGAAAGTTTACAAGCCGTTTTAATTGCTTGTCTTCTATCTAAAACTGTCAATGTTTTTCTATAGTTTTCTGAGGAAACACCAACTTCCATTTCATCTAAAATAGTTTGCGGATTTTCTGTTCTTGGATTGTCTGAAGTAAAAATTGCCTGACTACTTAATTGCGAAGCAATATTTGCCATTTTTGGTCTTTTTGTCTTGTCTCTATCGCCACCACAACCTACTACTGTGATTACCTTTTCGTTACCTGTTCTAATATCATTAATAGTTTCTAATACATTTTTTAATGCATCTGGCGTATGTGCATAATCTATAATTGCTGTAATTCCATCTTCTGAAATTACATATTCGAAACGTCCACTTACGCTTTCTAATTCGCTAATAATTGTTAATGTTTCTAATTTCTCTAAACCCAACAATTCTGCGGTTGCAATAATTGCAGTTAGGTTATAGATATTAAAAACACCTATAAGCTTTGTCCAAACTTCGGTTCCATCCACAGAAATTAAGGTACCAGAAAGTTGTTTTTCTAAGATCTTCACCTTAAAATCTGCCAATGTTTTTAAAGCATATGTTTTCTTTTTTGCCTGGGTATTTTGCAACATAAAGTTGCCGTTTTTATCATCGATATTTGTTAATGCAAATGCCGATTTTGGCAATCCATCAAAAAATTCTTTTTTTACATTTCTATATGCTGCAAACGTTTGATGATAATCTAAATGGTCATGCGAAAGATTTGTATAAATACCGCCAGTAAAAACCAATCCTTCTGTTCTTTTTTGATGAATACCGTGAGAACTAACCTCCATAAAGCAGAAATCTACACCGGCGTCAATCATTTTATCTAGATACCCATTAATCGTTATAGAATCTGGTGTTGTGTGGGTTGCCTTAAATTCAACATCATCTACCAAAACTTTAACAGTAGACAACAACCCTACTTTATACCCTGCCATCTTAAATAATTGATATAAGAGTGATGCTATGGTAGTTTTACCATTTGTACCTGTAATACCTATCAAAGGTATTTTAGAAGAAGGGTTATCGTAAAAATTTGAAGCCATAACTGCCAGAGCAGTATTTGCATCTACCACTTGAACGTATGTAATTTCGTCTTTCTGCGTTTCAGGAAAGTCTTCACAAACAATTACAGTAGCACCTAAATCTATGGCCTTGTTTATGTATAAATGTCCATCAACAGAAACTCCTTTTTGAGCAATAAAAATATCTTCATTTTCAATTTTTCTAGAATCGAAAACAAGATTTTTTACGGCTACGTTTGTAGCACCAAATACTTTAGTAATTGCAACCTTATATAATATGTCTTTTAAGTTTTTCAGACTATGATAATTTTAGGGTGATTGTATTTCCTTTTACTAATTTTTCTCCTTTTTTTAAAGATTGATATTTTACTTTACCAACTCCAGAAATTTCAACTTTTAATCCAATATTTTCTAATAAAGACAATGCATCCATACCAGACATCCCTTTAACATTTGGAATTTGTGTATGGCTTTTACTCAATACATCATCATACGTTGCGTATTGCATTTCGATTTCTTCAAAACTTGCTTTATCTTCTACAGATTGATTGTCTACAGGAGTTGTTGTATAAATTTTTTGAGCAATTTCTTTAAAAACAGGTCCAGCAACGGTTGCACCATAATATCCTTTTTCCTTTTTAGGATCATGAATTACCACAATACAAGAATATTTAGGATTCTCTGCAGGAAAAAAACCTACAAATGAAGCTACGTAGTGTTTGTTAGAATATCCTGCAGCCACTGTGTTGCCATTTTCGTCTTTATATTTAGGAAGGTATTTTTTAGCAGTTCCTGTTTTTCCTGCCATAGAAAAATTTGAAGAATAGATATTATTTGCAGTTCCTCTTACAACTACATTTTCTAGTACTTTTCTAATTTTACTTAAAGTTTCATCAGAAGCAATTTTGGGGTTAACAACTACAGTTTCAAAAACTTTCTCTGTTTTATCTTGTCTTCTTAGCTCTTTAATAAATCTAGGTTTTACCATTATACCGTTATTTGCAACAGCATTATAAAACATTAAGGTTTGCATTGGTGTAACCGAAACTCCGTACCCCCAAGACATCCATTCTAAAGAAATTTTATTCCATCTTTTATCTGATGGTATAGGCACTACAGGTCTTCCCTCTCCTTTAATAGGGAAACCAATTGCCTTTGTAAATCCGTATGTTTCTAATTTCTTAATAAATTTTTCTGGCTGATGATCGTAATGCTTTTTAATTAACTTCACAACGCCCACATTAGAGGAAACCTCAAAAACTCTTGCGGCAGAAATCTTACCATAACCACCTCGATGAGAATCTTCTACCTTAGAACCGTGAATAAAAATTTTACCTTTCTCTGTATCTACAACTGTAGAAGTATCAATAAATTTATCATCTAAAGCAGCCATTAAGCTTGCCAACTTAAATGTAGAACCAGGCTCATGACTTTCCCATACCGCATAGTTTCTCTTTTCGTAATACTTTCCTTTTTTAGTTCTACCTAAATTAGAAATTGCTTTAATTTCTCCGGTTGCAGTTTCCATAACCACCGCACAACCATGATCTGCTTCAAAATACTCTAACTTTCTTAAAAGTGCATGATGCGTAATATCTTGAATATTCACATCTATCGTTGTAATAATATCATGCCCATCTATTGGTTCTTTTTCATTAAAGTCGGTAATTGGTTTCCATTGATTTTTAGCAATTTTTTGTTCCCATCTTAATCCATTTTCACCTTGCATATAATCTGCAAAAGCCCCTTCTATTCCTGCTTCACCTCTAAAATCGTCATAACCAATAGTTCTCTCGGCTATCTTACCTATAGGGTGTGCTCGTTCCGTTCTGTGCTTTGCAATAAAACCACCCTTATACACCCCCAAATTAAAAATTGGAAATTTCCTCATTTTTAAATAATCTGTGTATCCAATATTTCTAGCAATTAAGAAATACCTTCTTTTTCTATTTTTTGCAGTCCTTAATTTTTTCTGATAATAACTAGATGAATTCCCTAGCATTTTCGAAAGTTCATTTGACAAACTCACAATATTCTCTTCAAAAATCGTATTATCTACCGTAACTAAATCCATGAAAATATTGAATTTAGACATCGAAGTTGCAAGTAGATTTCCGTCTGCCGCATATACATTGCCTTTATTTGCGTAAATAGTGTCTTGCCTAACCGTAAGTTCTGTGGCTAGTTCTCTATAGGCATCTCCTTGAACGTACTGAAGATTAACAACTCTTAAAATAATAGCTAATAAAAACAACGTCATAAAAGCACCTACTAAGTAGAATTTCGTTAAAATGCTTTTTTTGTGAGTTGCCAATTTTAATTATCTTTATAGGTTACTTTTATTTTTTTTGGTGGAGTTTCTGAAGGTCTTAAACCTCTATATATTGCTTTCTCCCGAATACTAGACTCCATTTTCATTCTCATTAAAATAGTACCAGTATCTATATACTCTGCCCTTAATTCTCGCTTCAATTTATTTAATTCTGCAATTTTTATTACTTTCTGATCTGATTTGTGCGAACTAGAAATCATTACTAATAAGAGCCCAACTACAAAAATAATAATGCGCCAATTTTTAAAAGCAGACTCATCTGTAAGGAAACTTCCTCTTAAAAAGCCGTAAACTCTTTTTTTAACTTTAGACATCTTATTACTTTTTCCTTTTTAGAGTAGCAATTCTAAGTTTTGCACTTCTAGATCTATTATTTACTTTTATTTCGGCTGCTTTTGGCACCATCAACTTTCCTACTTTCTCCATAGGAACTTCTATATTTCCAAAAACATCTTTTTCCGGTTCACCAACAAATAACCCTGTTCTAATAAACCTTTTTACTAATCTATCTTCTAAAGAATGATAGGAAATAACACTTAACCGTCCTTCTTTATTTAATAAATTTGGCATTTGCATAAGAAACTCCTTCAAGACCTCTAATTCTTCATTTACCTCAATTCTAATGGCTTGAAATATCTGTGCTAATATTTTATGCGCTACCGCATTGGGTAAATATTTTTGTAAAGCGTCTTTTAACTGAAAGCTTGTTTCAATTTTTTCTTCTTGTCTTTTTTCTACAATCGTTTTTGCAATATTTTTTGAGTTCCTTAACTCACCATATAAAAACAAGATCTCTGCTAATTTTTCTTCAGAGTAACCGCTAATAACCTCCTTTGCGGAAATTTTAGATTTCTGATTCATTCTCATATCTAAGTCACCATCAAAACGAGTAGAAAAACCTCTTTCTCCCTCGTCAAATTGATGAGAAGAAACACCTAAATCTGCTAAAACTCCGTCTACTTTTTTTACACCGTTAAACCTTAGAAATCTAGAGATATATCTAAAATTCTCTGGAATCAGCGTAAAACGAGCATCATCAATTACATTCTCTAATGCGTCTGGATCTTGATCAAAACCAAATAACCTTCCGTTTTTACCAAGTCTACTCAAAATCTCTCTTGAATGACCTCCGCCACCAAACGTAACATCTACATAGACACCGTCTTCTTTAATAGCTAAGGCATCTATACTTTCTTTTAATAAAACCGGACTATGATAATTCATCTAATTCTTTATTTCCCATTACCTCTTCTGCCAAGTCAGCAAAATCTATAGCAGCAGCATCAATTGCCTTTTCATAGTTCTCTTTATCCCAAATTTCTACGATATTCAACGCAGAAGACAAAACAACTTGTTTTTTTATTCCAGCGAACTCAGATAAATCTTTAGGAATTAAAACCCTACCCGCAGCATCAAATTCAACGATTTTTACACCTGCTGTAAATCTTCTAATAAAATCATTGTTCTTTTTAATAAACTTATTCAGTTTATTAACTTTAACCATCATTAAATTCCACTCTTCCATAGAATACAATTCTAGGCAAGGTTGAAAAACAGCTCTTTTTATTACAAATCCCTCATTTAAAATTGGTTGCAACTGCTTTTTAAGCGCGGATGAGAATAGCACCCTACCTTTCGCATCTGCGGTACATTCATATGTCCCAATTAAATTTATCACGAGTAAAATATATTTTAGTATGTATCAAAAATATATAAATTTTACCACTTCTTACCACTTTTTACCACATTGTTAACAACTTATTGCTTTTGTACACCAATTGCAGACAAGACCTGTCTTAAAATATGATTTAGAGTGATTTAGTAAAACGGGAATTATGTTATAAAAAAGAATTACATTTGCCATTACGTAAAATGAATTGAACGATGATTGACCAGTTGAAAACCGAAGGGAAATTTACATATGCAGAAGCGGGTGAAGGACCTGTTATTATTATTTTACACGGTTTAATGGGTGCCTTAAGTAATTTTGGTGATACCTATGAACATTTTTCCAAAAATGGTTACAAAGTATTAATACCAGAGTTACCGCTATACTCCCTTCCTCTTTTACAAACCAACGTTAAAAGTTTAGCCGGGTTTCTAAAAGAATTTATGCAACATAAAAAAGTTAATAACGCTATCTTACTAGGTAATTCTCTAGGAGGTCATATTGCTTTATATTTCACAAAACATAATCAAGAACAAGTTAAAGCGCTAGTCTTAACAGGAAGTTCTGGTTTGTATGAAAAAGCTATGGGAGATAGTTTCCCAAAAAGAGGAAACTATGAATATATCAAAGAAAAAACACAAGGAGTTTTTTACGATCCAGCTATCGGAACGAAAGAAATGGTGGATGATATTTTTAAAATAGTAAATGATAGAAGTTCTGTAATAAGAACTTTAGCAATTGCAAAAAGCGCTATTAGACACAACATGTCTGCTGACTTGCCCGCAATGAAACAGCCAACCTGTTTAATCTGGGGAAAACAAGATGTTGTAACTCCGCCAGAAGTTGCTGTAGATTTTAATAAAATTTTACCCGATTCTGATTTATTTTGGATTGATAAATGTGGGCACGCTGCAATGATGGAGAGACCCTTAGAATTCAATAGAATTCTTCACAAATGGCTGATTTCTAGAAATATATAATTTAATGAAAATTAAGTCTGCAGAATTTATAATGAGTAACAGTAATGTTACTAAAGCCCCGCAAGAAAGAATGCCAGAGTATGCCTTTATAGGTCGTTCTAATGTTGGTAAGTCTTCCTTAATTAACATGTTAATGGAGCGCAAAGACTTGGCTAAAATTTCTGGAAAACCAGGAAAAACACAACTTATAAATCACTTTAAAATAAATGAAGAATGGTTTCTAGTAGATTTACCGGGCTATGGTTATGCTTCTGTTTCTAAAAAGAAAAGAGTAATTTTTCAATATTTCATAGAAAACTATTTTAAAGAAAGAGAGCAACTGGTATGTACTTTTGTATTGATAGACTCTAGACATGATCCTCAAAAAATAGATTTAGATTTTATGCAGTTTTTAGGTGAAAATCAAATTCCGTTTTGTATTGTTTTCACAAAAGCAGACAAACTAGGAAGCTCTAAATTAAACAAACAAATAACTTCTTATAAAAAGAAATTACTAGAATTTTGGCAAACGGTTCCAACATCATTTTTAACTTCTTCTTCTACAAGCTTGGGTAGAAAAGAATTTTTAGACTTTATAGATGGTGTAAATGAAGATGTTGCCAAAGATTTCAAATAACCTTTAGACAAGCTTAAGGTACTATTCAACTGTTCTATGAACTCCACAAAAGAGAATTTACAGGTTTTATTTGAAGACAATCACATTATTATTGTAAATAAAAGGGCCGGCGATATCACGCAAGGTGATAAAACGGGCGACAAACCTTTAAGCGATGTGGTTAAGGAATACGTAAAAGACAAGTACAACAAACCTGGTCTGGTTTTTATTGGCACCGTGCATAGATTAGACAGGCCTACTTCTGGAATAGTGATTTTTGCAAGAACCTCTAAAGCTTTAGAGCGTTTAAATAAAATGTTACGCGAAAAGACAATTAAGAAAACCTATTGGGCACTTGTAAAAAATGCACCAAAAGCGACTGCGGATACGCTTATTAATTTCTTAAAAAAAGACACTAAAAAGAACAAATCTTTTGTCTACAAGAAAGAAATTGAAGGAAGTAAGAAAGCTATCTTACACTACAATATCATTAAAAAATTGGAAAATTATTTTTTAATTGAAATTGATTTAGAAACAGGTAGACATCATCAAATTAGAACACAGTTATCTTATATTGGAAGTGCTATAAAAGGAGATTTAAAGTATGGTTTTCCACGTTCTAATAAAGATGGAAGCATTAGTTTACATGCCCGAAAAATAAAATTTATACACCCAGTTTCTAAAGAAGAAGTAGCAATTACTGCACCCACACCAAAAGATATTATTTGGAATGCATGTAGTTAAAAGTAAATAAGCCAAATTATCTTATAGCACTTCCAACGACGTAAATTGAAAAGAAGTTCCATCGAATAAACCTTTGTCTGACAATTTTAAAGCAGGAATTACCAATAGGGCCATAAAAGACAAACTCATATAAGGCGCTCTTAGTTTACTGCCCATTCGTTTTGCCATTGCATCCAAGTCAGCATAAGATTTTCCAATTTCTTGGGCAGATAAATCAGACATAATTCCTGCCACAGGTAAAGAAACAATTTTTTCTTCGGATGCATTTACAGCACAAATGCCGCCGCTATTTTCAATAATTAAATTCACCGCTTTACAAATTGCTTCATCAGAGACCCCTATAGCAATAATATTATGAGAATCGTGCCCCACAGAACTTGCAATGGCGCCCTCTTTGATTCCGAAATTCTTAATAAAAGCGATGGATGGTTTTGCGTTTTTATACCGATTTACAACCGTCATTTTTAGAACATCAGTTGCCGTATTTGAAACTAAATTTCCATCAACAATTAAAGTGTTTGCTTCAATTTGATTGGTTACCAATTCACCATCTAAAGCCTCAATGACTCTAATTTTATTTGCTGAAGATTCAAATCTAAAATCTGCTACTTTCTTTTTATCCGTGTTAAAATTGTTTAAAACTTCAAAATCTACAGATTTCACAAAACTTTCTCCGTTTTTAGCCACCAAATCTCCGTTAATGTAGGTTTCTAAAATATTAAAGTTCTTTAAATTATCAACCAAAATAAAATCTGCAGCATCTCCTTTTTGCAACAAACCAACCTCTAAATTATAATGTTTTACAGGGTTTACGCAAGCTGCTTGCAACACTTTAAAGACGTCAATTCCTTTTGCTACTGCTCTTTCACATAATTGATTTATATGGCCTAACAGCAAATCATCTGGATGCTTATCATCTGAACAAAACATCATATTCTCGAAATGTTCTGGTAATAAATCAATCAAAGCTTCGAAGTTTTTTGCAGCACTTCCCTCTCTAATAAGTACCTTCATTCCTTTTTGCAACTTCTCTAAAGCTTCATCAAAAGTAAAACACTCATGATCTGTAGAAATGCCAGCAGCAATGTATTTAGTAACAGCATCGCCTCTTAAGCCTGGGGCGTGACCATCAATTGGTTTATTGTTGTTTTTTGAATGTTGAATCTTTTTAAGCACCTCTTCATCATCAAATAAAACACCCGGATAGTTCATCATTTCTGCTAAATATTTGATATCAGGATTTTCCATCATCAACTTAATATCATTAGCATCAATAATTGCACCAGCACTTTCAAAAGAGGTTGCTGGCACACAACTTGGGGCTCCAAAATTAAATTTCAACGGAACCTTCTTTCCGTTTTGAATCATAAATTCTACTCCTTTTACACCCAACACATTGGCAATTTCATGCGGATCAGAAACGGTGGCAACTGTGCCATGAATTACGGCTATTTTAGCAAATTCTGAAGGCACTAACATCGAACTTTCTATATGAATATGTGCATCTACAAAACCAGGTAAAATATAGTTTTCTTGAAGGTGTTGTGTTGCTCTAACCCCTATAATTTTTCCATTTTCTACTTCAACTTCACCTTTAAAAATTTTCTTGTTTTGTATATCAACAATATTACCTTTTACAATCATATACCAAATTATTTACTACAAATTTACAAAGAATAAAAGGGGCTATTCCTATTATTTTGGATAGATTACTTGGTGCAAAGGAATATCAAATTCATTTTTATCTTCTATTTCTTTTACTGGTGGAAAAAAATTTAATCCTATAAATTTTGCGTCTTTTCTACAGTTTGATAAAAATCGATCATAGAAACCTTTTCCATAACCCACTCTGAATTTTTTATCATCAGAGATTAACATTGGTATAAAAATTAAATCTAAGTCATTTTCTAAAGCTGGATCTGCATTTACAGGTTCTGGAACATCTAATCTATTCAACTCTAAAACAGTATCATCTTCTAGATAAAAATGCGACAATGTATTGTCTTTAAAATTGCATTTACTTACTACAATCCGTTTATTTTTGTCTCTAAAATAGGTAATTAACGCTGCGGTATCTATCTCTTTAAATTTAGGTATGGATAGAAATAAATGCACATTTTTAACAGTAGAAAGATCTAAGTTATAAATCTGTTGGTATATATTTTCTTGCAAATCCTTAATTTGGATTTCAGTTAGGTCATTTCTTTTTTGCTTGTAAAGCGCTCTAAGTTCTTGCTTTTTCATTTTACAAATCCTTTAATATTACTTGTGTTTTTTTTGTCAATCCTTTCACCACCATAGCATAAGAATGATTTATTAGCGTTATAGCCAAATTTTGTGAAATATCTTTAGAATTAAGAGTTACTGTATTCCAATGCTTTTTGTTCGAATGCCAACCCGGTTGCACACCTTCATAAACTTCTCGTAATTCTTCTGCTTTCTCAGGATCACATTTTAAATTTACACATTGTGCACCTTGCTCCCACTTATCTATTCTTGTAAGTACAAAAATTTTATCCATCACTTTAAAAACCAAAGTTACGTTATCAAAAGGAAAGTGCTCTGTTACTCCTTTTTTTGACAAACAAAAATCTCTTAATTGCGTTATGTGCATTTTTAATTTTTACAAAGATTCATTTAAAAAAGATTTTAAAAACTCTAAACTTTCTTTTGGGTTTTCCTCCATAGGAACATGACCTGAATTTTCTAAAATAACCAGTTTAGAGTTCGGCAGCATGCTATCCATTCTTTTTCCATTTCCTAAAGGAATCCAAGTATCTTTTGCTCCCCAAATTAATAATGTGGTAGTTTTTACACTTTTTAACTTTACTAAATTTACTTTTTCAGCTAAATTGAAATCCGTTTTTGCTCTCTCTATAAAAGCCTTTCTATTTCCTGTTCTCAAAGACATTTTATGATACCGTATAACAAGAGTGTCTGTAACTTTTAATTTATCAGCATATACTTGCTCTATATTTTTTCTAATAATAAACTTGGGTGTGATGTACAAAAACAACGAATTTAAGATTGGTGTTTTTGCCATTTTAAAAATTGATGGTTGTGGGGTAAAGGTTGGCAAACCACTGGCATCTATTAAAATAAGTTTGCGTACTTTATTTGGGTATTCTGCAGCATAATTCCAAGCAATATTTCCTCCTAAAGAATTTCCTGCAAGATAAAATTTATCAACCTTTATTTTTTCTAAAAATTGAAACAAAAACTTTGTATAACTCTCTATAGAGTAATCTGCATTCTTGTTTGGACCTGTTAAACCAAAGGCAGGTAAATCTAATCTAATAACTCGATAGTCTTTGGATAGTTGTTTTGTCCAAGCATCATAAGTATGTAAAGAAGCTGCTGTGCCATGGATTAAAACAATTGGGAAACCAGTACCTTCATCTCTATAATGCACCTGCATTCCATTAATTGCTAAAAACTCTGATTGTTCATTTGCATATTCCTTTTTTAATTCTTCTACAGAAATATCGGCATAAGAGACCCTATAAATCAGCACCAATAGTAGGATACTAATCCCAATAAAAAATCTTTTTTTATGGAAGATTTTTCGCATAAATTTATTTTATAATTTTATATAAAATAGGCTTACTAGGTGTTGCGTCATTTTCAAAAGGTGCAATCATTAAATTTAATAAATACTCACCATCTTCTACCGAATTAGGTACATAGATGAATTCTGTAATCGTTGCATCTAATCGAACTTTTCCAGTCGTATTCCAAAAAGCATTGTGTGCTAATAACTTTCCGTTATCTTTTTCTTTATCTACAGAAGGCAAATCAATCAATAGGTGTTTTATTCCTTTTTCACGCAGATAAACGGCTGCTTCTTCCAGCAAGTATGGCGGATTAGTATTCGAATATTGCATCGTCTTTTTATCCTTTAAATTAGGCAATGTTCTAATTATAATAGCATCTCTTTTTTTATTTCTTAACGCTGTTTTTAATTGTTTTTCAGAAATTACAAAATCTTCTCCTCTGCTTTCTGGTGCAACTGTAACCACCTCGGAAACAAAAAAATAATGTTTTAAATTCTGATTTACAGAATATACCTCTTCTGTAATATGACCCACACATTCTGTATGTGTTATGTGTGCATGCGGATTAAAATGAATGTTATTAAAGTTTATAACAGCACCTTCAGAAACCTTAACTAATTCACCATCAATATTCTCTGGAAATATCTCTGGCTCACCTAAATACCAAGCATTTACATTTTTTCTTGATGCATCTATGGCAATAGAAATATCTAAAGGTTTAGAAACATCTATTGTAATTTTTCTAGAATTGTATTCTATAATTGCTTTCATGTAGGCTAAAATTATTTTAATATTTTACTGAAATAGATTCAAATATAAGTTATTAAATAAAAAAGGGTTCAAAGATTTATAAAAATTAGAAAAGGAACTTGAATTAGTTTAACATAAAAAGATCAGAAGCAATTCCGTCTACCAAAAACCTCCCTTTTTCGCTCGTTTTTAAAACTCCATTTTTATTAGATAACAGACCTTCTTCAATGTGTTTTTTAGATTGATTCTTAAAATATTCAGCATATTTTACTCCAAAGTTATTTTCAATTTCATTCAACGAAACACCCCACATAGTTCTTAAACCAGTCATAATATATTCATTGTATCGATCTGCTGTAGACAAGGTCTCTCTTTCTATAGGAACTATATTCTCTTGAATCGCTTTTATATACTTCGTATTATTTTTAACATTCCAACTACGTTGTTTTCCATCGAAGGAGTGCGCAGATGGGCCAATTCCTAGATACGGTTTCCCAAACCAATAGGCAGTATTGTTTTTACTGAAAAAACCCTCTTTTCCGAAGCTAGATAATTCATAATGTATGTACCCCGCTTTGTCCAACTCTTTTGTTAGTATTTGAAACTGCTCTTGAACTTTATAATCAGAAACACTTTTAATTTTCCCTTTTGCTATTAAAGCTTCTAAAGCTGTTTTTGGCTCTACTACTAAGGCATAACTACTAATATGCGGAATATCAAAACTTAATGCTGTCTGAATATTAACCAACCATTCTTCGTTTGTGCAATACGGAATTCCGTATATTAAGTCTAAAGAAATATTATCAAAATAGCGAGCTGCAAAAGACAAAGATTTCTTTGCTTCTTCTGAATTATGTGCACGATTCATTAACTTTAAATCCTTCTCAAAGAAAGACTGAACACCGATACTTAGGCGGTTAATTAAACTTTTAGAAAGCTCAATTATCTTCTCTTCAGACAAATCATCAGGATTTGCCTCTAGCGTTATTTCCGGGTTTTCTATAACCTCAAAATTTGCATATACTGCAGCTATCAATACCTGAATTTCTTCAGTATTTAAAACAGAAGGTGTGCCTCCACCAAAATAAATAGTTTCTATAATTTTATCTTCTAACTCGTCTTTTCTCAGTTCAATTTCTCTTACTAAAGAGACAATCATGTCTTCTTTTTTCTTTAACGAGGTAGAGAAATGAAAATCGCAATAAAAACATGCTTGCTTGCAAAATGGTATGTGAATGTATATTCCGGACAAATTAGTTATAGGTTATCGGTTATTAATTTGTGTCTTTTTCTAAGCTATTTAATTTTCGAAGGATTGTCTTTCACAAAACTAGCCCAACCTGTATAGTTTTTTCCTCCAACAACTTTTCCTGAGTTATAGAAATGACAAACTGCTGCGGCTAAACCATCTGTTGCGTCTAGGTTTTTTGGAAGTGTTTTTAGGTTTAAGAGCGATTTTAACATCAAAGCAACCTGCTCTTTACTAGCATTACCATTTCCTGTAACTGCCATTTTAATTTTCTTTGGTAAATATTCTGTAATTGGTATTTCACGGGACAAACCTGCTGCCATTGCAACTCCTTGCGCTCTTCCTAACTTTAACATAGATTGCACATTTTTACCAAAAAACGGCGCTTCAATTGCAATTTCATCAGGATTGTAAGTATCTATTAGCTCTATTGTTCTCTCAAAAATGAGTTTTAGCTTTAGATAGTGATCATCATATTTTTTCAACATCAATTCATTCATCTGAATAAATTCCATCTTCTTTCCAACCACCTTTATAAGTCCGAAACCCATAATTGTAGTACCAGGATCAATTCCTAAAATAATTTTTTCTGTTTTTACAATAGCCATCTTTATTATTTTAATTTTTAAAATAAACTATCTAAAATAACTTCCATTTTATACCACAAAATAACAGCAACCACTAGTAATAAAATTAAAAAAAGTCCTTTTGTTGGTTTTGATTCTTTTTTTCTGCCAAACTTTCTTCTAAATTGCATTCTTATTAATTTTAATTGATCCTTATTCTTTTTGTTTCAATACAAGCGACACTGCGTAAACTGAACTCTTTCTAATACCAACTGATACTTAAAACTGTTTACTAATTTTTACAACTTCTTAATAGCTCTTAGCATTTCTCTTTTTCCCGGAGGGCCAGGTAAACGTTCTACAGTAAAACCAACTGCTTGCATTGCTCTTCTTACGCTTCCTTTTGCAGAATAGGTTACTAAAATTCCGTTCTCTTTTAAAGCATTAAACATTTTTCTAAAGATTTCTTCAGACCACAATTCAGGTTGCACCCGGGCACCAAATGCATCAAAATATATTAGATTAAATGCATCTTCATCTTCAATATTTTCAAACAGCTGTTTTCTTTTCAATAAAGAAAATGTTTCTGAAATTTGGTGTTTTTCTTCCCAAGAAACAGCATGCATTTTTTCAAAAACAGCACTATCTTTTTCTGCTTTTAAAACTGAAATAAAATTCATCTTCTCAACCTCCTCAGCGGTAACTGGATATGCCTCTACACCCACATAATCAATAACTCTTTTGCCTTCTAAATACGTAATAAAACAATTTAAACCAGTACCAAAACCAATTTCTAATATTGCAACCTTTTCAGAAGAAACTAATTTTAATCCACTGTTTATAAAAACGTGGTATGTTTCATTAATCGAACCATTTTTAGAATGGTATTGTTCGTCTAACTCTGGTAAATGTATGGTTGTAGAACCATCTGAAGTTACTAAAATTTCTCTTTTCAAACTGCTTGTATTTTTTATGATTTTTATTATACTAAATAGAAATCTATGTTTATTTTACTTTTAATAACACTCCATTTGCTTCAAATGAAAACTCCTTTTTCGAATTTGTAATTGCTGCAATTTCTTCTTTACTTTTTCCTGCATCTTTTGCATAATGCCGTAATTCTGCTACGGATGTAGTCTGTACAAATGCTTTCCCTTCTAAAACAACCTCTTTTCCCTGAGAATCTAAAGGCATAAAAAAGCCATAATCTTTAAAACGAACCATTACTTCTTTCTCTGCGGTCAAAGGTAGTTTCATCCAACATCCTTTAGCAGCACAAACTTCCTTAATTTCTGATGCAAATTTTACATTTATAGTATCGCCAACAATCATGTCTTTAAATTTAAGCAACATTTCTTTTGAGGTAACTACTTCCTCATTAGAAATTTTATCTCCAAAAGAAACAAATGCCAACTCTTGAACCTTACTTATTTCTAAATTATTTACTTTTTCCGCTTGTTTGCATCCCACAAAAAACACCAATGCTACTGCACAAAATTGAATTGCAAATTTCATATTCTATATTTTAATCCTTTATAAACAAATATAAGGATTTTAACATCAAACCGACCGTTTTTATATTTCTTCAGATGAATAAATTATGTACATTTGTTCTGTAAAATAATCCTTATAATTATGAATTCTAATATAGAAATCAAACATACAGAAACATCTAAAATTGAAAGTGTAGATTTTAATAACTTACCTTTTGGTAGTGTTTTTTCTGATCATATGTTAACGTGTACTTTTAAAGATGGTGCTTGGCAAACTCCAATTATTGAGGCGTATGCACCAATTTCTCTAGATCCTTCTGCTAAGATTTTTCATTACGGACAATCTATTTTCGAAGGAATGAAAGCATACAAAGATGCTGAAGGAAATACATTGTTATTTAGACCATTAGAGAACTGCAAACGCTTAAATAAATCTGCAGAACGTTTGGTAATTCCTCAAATTCCTGAAGAAATTTTCATGAGTGGTTTAAAGCAATTATTAAAAGTTGATGAAGCCTGGATTCCTACAAATGAAGGAAGCTCTCTTTATATTAGACCTTTTATGTTTGCTTCTGGAAACGGTTTTCATGCCTCTCCTGCAAATGAATATAAATTTATAATTTGTACAGCGCCATCTGGAGCTTACTTTGCAGGTAAAGTAAAAGTTTTAATTGAAGAAAAATATGCACGTGCTGCAAATGGTGGTGTTGGTTTTGCAAAAGCAGGTGGTAATTATGCCGCTCAGTTTTACCCAACACAATTAGCCATTGATAAAGGATATGATCAAGTAATCTGGACAGATGACAATACCCACGAATATATTGAAGAAGCTGGAGCAATGAACATCTTTGTTCGAATTAATGATACCTTAATTACCAGCCCAACAAACGATCGAATTTTAGACGGAATTACACGTAAGAGTATCATTAAAATTGCTGAAGATTTAAAAATTAATGTTGAAGTAAGAAAAATTTCTGTTTCAGAAGTTGTTGCTGCGGCACAATCTGGAAGTTTAAAGGAAATGTTTGGTACAGGAACTGCTGCTGTAATTTCTCCAATATCTGGCTTTGGTTACAAAGAAAAAGAGTATGATTTACCCGATTTAGACAACTCTTTCGCTAGCCTATTAAAGAAAACAATTACGGATATTCAGACAAATAAAACTGAAGACCCATATGGCTGGAGAATGAAATTATAAAAAAAGTATGTATTAAAATGAAAAGCATCAATTTAGTTTGATGCTTTTTTTTATCTTTAAATTCTAAAATTTTAGAATGAAACAACTACTACTTCTTTTTTGTATTTCTCTAATTTCTTGCAATAAAGAAACAAGAGTAGTTGAAAATAAAAAAGAATCTAAACAATATATTACGGTTTTAGGAATAGCACAAGATGCCGGTTATCCTCATATTGGTTGCCAGAAAGAATGCTGTGCTAATTTTTATAATGGCACTTCTAAAAAGCAAAAAGTAGTTTCATTGGGTTTAGTAGATTTAGAAAACAAGCAAAAATGGCTCTTTGAAGCTACGCCAGATATTGCCACTCAATTGGCGTCTTTAGAGCAAAATCACTTAAAAACAAATACTTTAATAGACGGTATCTTTCTAACACATGCTCATATTGGGCACTATACAGGCTTAATGTATTTTGGCAGAGAAGCTTTAGGAAGGCAAGGAACAAAGGTTTTTGTGATGCCAAAAATGAAAACATATTTAAGTAAAAACGGTCCCTGGAATCAGTTAGTGAAATTAGAGAATATTGTATTTGAAAATTTACAAAACGATGCAACAATTACCTTAAACCAAAATCTTAGCGTTACCCCTTTTTTAGTGCCCCACAGAGATGAGTTTTCTGAAACGGTTGGCTATAAAATTGAAGGTAAAAATAAAACCGCATTGTTTATTCCGGATATTAATAAATGGGAAAAGTGGCAAAAAAATATAATAGCAGAAGTTAAAAAAGTAGATTATGCTTTTTTAGATGCCACATTTTTTAAAGATGGAGAAATCAAGAGACCGATGTCTGAAATTCCGCATCCGTTTATAAAAGAAACCCTTCAGCTGTTTAAAGAAGAAAATACAGCAACAAAAAATAAAATATTCTTTATTCATTTTAACCACACAAACCCTGCACTTCAAAATATATCAAAAGAAAAAATGAATGTTGAAAAACTAGGTTTTAAGTTTGCTTTTGAAGGAATGCAATTGGATTTATAAAAATAAAATATTATACTTTTCAAAATTGAAAAAAATGAAAAAAAATCTACTATTACTTTGCCTTATGACTGCTCTATGTTCTTGCAACTCTCAAGGAAAAAGAGCCTTAATAGGAAAAACCGAGTATCAGCAAAAACTAAATGCCAGTTATAAAGACGCCTCTACATCTCCTCTAAAAAAGAAAGATTTAAAAGGTTTTAAAGGATTAGATTTCTTTCCGGTAGATTCAACATTTATCGTTATTGCAACCTTGGTAAAAACAAAAAATGCACCCACTTTTGAAATGGCCACTACCACAGATAGAAAGCCTTTATACAAAGAATATGGCACTCTTAATTTTACTTTAAAAGGAACAGCTTGCGAACTCACAATTTACCGAAGTCAGGATGACCTGCGAGATGAGAAATACAAAGACTACTTATTCTTGCCATTTACAGATGCTACTTCTAGCAATGAATCCTACGGCGGCGGACGCTATATGGATGTGATGACCACTAGTGAGAATACAGACGGAACTATTGAATTAAACTTCAACAATACCTACAATCCTTATTGTGCTTATAATGCCAAATATTCTTGTCCCTTAACGCCAAGAAAAAATCATTTAGAGATAGAAATAAAAGCGGGAATTATGGTTTTTGAAAAGCATTAACCACTAAAACTAGGAAGGATTAATAGAAATGTTTCCTTTTAGGTCTAAATAAATTGCATTTTCTAACGCTTCTAAATGTAATTTTCTAACTTTTAATTTTGTTTCTGCATGTGCCTTTTTATTTAGCTTCGCAGACATTTCTGCAACTTTAATAGCAGCTGGCAATAGCTGATCTTCTGAAACAATACTATCTAAAAAACCAGCAGTTACTGCTTGTTTAGAACTATAAATTTCTGCATTGTTTACGCTTCTATTTAAATATACCTCAGACAAACGTGCTTTTGCAATGGCAATACCTGCATTGTGCATGGTCATACCAATCATTACCTCATTTAAACCAATTTTAAAATCGCCCTCTACGCCAATTCTATAATCTGCAGAAAGCAATAAAAAGGCACCTTTGGCTATTGCATGACCAGAGCAAGCTACAATAATAGGCTGTGGAAAAGACAACATTCTTAATGATAACTTAGAACCTTTTGTAACCAATTCTTTGGCAGATTCTGGGGATGCTGTCATTACTTTCAAATCGAATCCTGCAGAAAAAATACCAGATTTACCTGTTAAAATAACTACTTTATTTTCTGCTTCCGCAGCATCTAAACAAGCATTTAAACCAGCTACAACTTCATGCGAAATGGCATTTGCCTTTCCATTATTAATAGTAATAATTGCGTAATTTTCTGCTGACGTATAGGTAACAAATTCGTTCATTGTTTTCATTTTGAAACAAGTTACAACAAAATCTTAAACAGCCATAAATTTGTTTTAAAAATGAATTTTTTAAACGAATATTCTCTTCCTTTTTATTTGTTTATTTTTGTCGCTCAAAGTAAGTTAAATACCTAC
>OJEO01000145.1_pt1 | contig 33951 bp, 26 predicted proteins | sample 1593621 | NCBI WGS metagenome assembly OJEO01 (sample SAMN05416875, study PRJEB24817) | seawater metagenome | isolation source: Sea water | place: Canada:Atlantic | collected 2013-11
GCCCCTTTGAAATGTTTATTAATTCAAAAAACATGGATCAGTTTCAGTGGATTGTGGCCTTGACCCGAGTAGCTTCTGCGGTATTTAGAAAAGGCGGCGACGTGACCTTCTTGGTCGAAGAGTTTAAAGCGGTCTTTGATCCCCATGGTGGCTATCTTAAAAAAGGCGGTATTTATATGCCGTCGCTGGTGGCCGAGATTGGACACGCGCTAGAAAAACATTTATTTATGATAGGTTTGATGAAGCCTGTTAAAATTCCAGCAGATCAGCAAAAGCTACTGGATAAAAAACGCGCGCAATTTGAAGCGACTCGTGATTCCGATCAGCAAGATCGTATGACCGACGATGGATTTCCTGCGGAAGCCAAAATTTGTAAAAAATGCCATGCCAAAGCAACCATCTTGATGGACGGCTGCTTAACCTGTTTAAATTGCGGGGATTCAAAATGTGGCTAAATCCAAAAGTTTGAAATTAAAATAGAAATTTAAATAGAAAGAAGAGCGCTATGGATATCGAAAATATACGTCGAGAATATCTGCGAGCAGGATTAAAGCGCAGTGAACTGAAAGCCGACCCAATGGAACAATTTGAAGACTGGCTTAACTTTGCTACACAAACACCAATGACCGATCCAACCGCAATGAGCGTGGCAACGGTGGGTGAAAACGGTATGCCGTCTTTGCGCACCGTCTTGTTAAAATACTTCAACGACAAAGGCTTTGTATTTTTCACCAACCTCGATAGCCGCAAAGCGCGTGAATTAAAGCAAAACAATAAAATTGCCTTGTTATTTCCGTGGGTAAGTCTTGAACGCCAAGTGATTGTGACCGGTGAGGTTGAGTTTGTCTCAACCGCAGAATCGATGAAGTACTTTTTGAGCCGTCCAAAAGACAGCCAAATTGCCGCGTTAGCGTCTCATCAAAGTCGCCCAGTTAGTTCACGGGCAATGCTGGAAGAAAAGTTTTTACAGCTAAAAAATCAGTTTAAAAATGGAGATATCAGTTTGCCTTCTTTTTGGGGTGGGGTGAGAATTAAACCGCTACAAATTGAATTTTGGCAGGGCAGAGAAAACCGCTTACACGATCGTTTTATGTATACCCGAACAAGTACCGTTGATGAAAAAGCTGAGTGGACGATTGAGCGTTTAGAGCCTTAAGAGAATGATAAAAAGTTCCCTTTAAAGTTAAATATGGCTAAAAAAATTGAAAGTGAAAAACAGTCTTTTGCGAACGGCCATATTACTATCTTAAGGTCGAGCTTAAGTATAAGATCAAGTTATAAGTGATCAAATACGATGGCTACTAATCTATCTATTAATGCAGTTGTCAGTAATTATTAAAACAGCTGTTAATAAAAAGTAGCCTACGTTTTTTTACTAGAAACAAAAAGGAGAATTTAATATGGGTCGTGTACAAGATAAAGTCATTCTTGTTACTGGTTCTGCGCAAGGTATGGGTGAGACACATGCCCGCCGTTTTATTCAAGAAGGCGCTAAAGTCGTATTAACTGACTTAAACGAAGAAAAGGGGCAAGCGTTAGCGACAGAGCTAGGTTCCAATGCCTTATTTATTAAACATGACGTCACCTCAGAATCCGATTGGGAAAGAGTGATCGCACAAGTAGAGCAACATTTTGGTGCGGTTAATGTTTTGGTGAATAACGCTGGAATCACCATGTCGAAGTCAATCTTAGATATGTCTTTGGGTGAATACCGTCGCATTGTAGAAATTAACCAAGTCTCTATTTTCCTTGGTATGAAAGCCGTTATTCCAGCGATGAAAGAAGCTAAATCCGGTTCGATCATCAATATTTCATCGATCAATGGTTTAGTGGGTGGAGCCATTGGCTACACAGATACTAAATTTGCAGTACGCGGTATGACAAAAGCAGCGGCGCTTGAATGCTCTCCTTTTGGTATTCGTGTTAACTCAGTTCACCCTGGTGTGATTGAAACACCTATGATCATGCAAGGGGATACAAAAGCCGCTGTTGAAGCTTTTGCAAAACAAATTCCTTTGCGCCGAATTGCTAAACCAGAAGAAGTTACCAGCATGGTATTGTATTTAGCTTCTGATGATTCTGGCTATTCCACAGGTTCTGAATTTGTCGTTGATGGCGGCATTACTGCTCAATAATGCCTCAGATGCCCGTTTATACGGGCATTTTTCTCTTTTCTTTCTTTTTCCCATTCCCCTTTCTTTGTATCTCGCGCTATTTGCAAACAAATCTGCTCATTCAAAGATTAATTTGTTAATCTATTATGAACGTTGTGGTTATTCAGACCATAAAAAGGATTTCTCGCATGAATTTAGACAAAGCAAAAAAACGCATCGACAAGCAAGTTAAAAAAGGCTTCAACGGCTACCCTCAAATTTCTTTTGCCTATTTTGGCAAGACGGCAGAAACTGCGACAGACGTTGTAATTTCGTTTATCCAAGAAGAAGGTGCAGAGCCTCAACAACAAAAGTTTGTCAGCAAAACCGATGCTCGCGAAGATGAAGCGATACAATCTATCTTATTAAAAATTATAGAGCGTGCAGAAGCCAGTACCGTCACCGAAGTAGAAGGCACAGCGCTGCTAGTTTAACGCTGTGCTTGCTTAGAGTTATGTCTAACACATTATTTAAAATACATTTCAGGAATCATCATGTGTGAACTGCTTGGCATGAGTGCCAATACACCCACCGATTTATGTTTCAGTTTTACGGGTTTAACTCAGCGTGGTGGCAATACTGGCCCACATAGTGATGGCTGGGGTATTGCTTTTTATGAAGGCAAAGGCATTCGCAGTTTTCATGATTCTAGCCCCAGCTCAAAATCAGAAATTGCCAACATGGTGCAGCGTCACCCAATTAAAAGCAAAACCGCGTTATGCCATATTCGTCAAGCCAATGTGGGTGAGGTTTGTTTAGCCAATACCCATCCGTTTATTCGTGAATTGTGGGGAAGAAACTGGGTATTTGCTCACAACGGCCAAATCAATAACTTTGTACGCCGAGTGGGTATGTACGAACCCATTGGTGATACCGATAGTGAAAGTATCTTTTGTGATTTGATGAATCACGTTCGTCAAAACCTAGCGCGTGACGCCATGCCAAACGAACTCGCAGAATGCTTAGTAGGTTTAGCCAAAGACTATGCCGAGCAAGGTGTTTTCAACTGCTTACTGAGTAATGGCGATTGGTTGTTCACTTTTTGCAGCACCAAAATGGCGGCTATTACACGGCGTGCGCCGTTTGGTCCAGCTTGTTTAACCGATGCCGACGTGAGTATCGACTTTGCAGCGGAAACAACCGACAAAGACGTTGTCAGCATTATTGCAACTCAGCCGTTAACCTCCGATGAAGCATGGGAAGTTTATCAGCCTGGTGAATGGCGTTTGTGGCATTCGGGTGAGGTGATAGCTAAAGGCCTGGTATAAAGCAGGCCTTTAAAGAAGAGCGGACTAAGCGTAAGCGTAGTCTCCGCCTTTTTCTAATGCCGCTTTATACGCAGGCAAAGCATGGATGCGTTTTACATAATCGAGAGTATTTGGGTATGGGTTTAATACACCCGATGCCGCACTGGCTTCTAACGGAAAGCTCATTTGAATATCAGCGCCCGTGAAATCATCTCCGCAGAACCAAGTATTTTTACTTAGGTGATCTTCAATAAATTCTAAGCTGCGCTTAATGTTCGGGCCAGAAAATTGTTTAATAATCTGGTCACCAATTTTACGAGCAATTGGCTTAACAAAAAATGGCATTGGGCTTTCTTTCATTTTTGTCAGCACCAAGTTCATGACCATTGGCGGCATTAAAGAGCCTTCACTAAAGTGCAACCAATACAGGTACTGCCAATAAGCTGGTGAGCCTTGTTCTGGCATCAAATGCTGGCCGTAAGTCTGTACTAAATACTCAATAATGGTGCCACTTTCTGCCAGCGTCAAACCGGTTGCATCATCGCAAATTACAGGGCTTTTACCCAACGCATGAATGCCTTTTAGCGACTCTTCAGCAAGATAAGTTTTTGGATCTCGTTTATGAAACTCAATGACATACTCAAGTTTAAGCTCTTCTAATAACCAAATAATGCGCTGAGAGCGAGAGTGATTTAAATGATGCAGTGTAATCATAAACAAACCTAATAGAAAAATTCCCCTCCTTTATAGGTTTAAATTCAATCAAATGCAAAATTTAATCGCAATGTAACAGGCCGAAAAAGTCACTCAAACTGACCCTCTATGTCATTGTTGTTATGGAGTAGAGCGCTTATGGTAAGACTAATAAGGTAAAACTGATAAAAATATAATAAGACAGGTGCAATATGAGTAATGGCGCGAACGCTTTGATCAAGACCCTCACCAACTCGGGAATTGATACGTGTTTTACCAACCCAGGTACATCAGAGATGCACTTTGTGGCAGCACTCGACTCTTCTGATATGCGCGCGGTACTGTGTTTGTTTGAAGGCGTAGCCACAGGTGCTGCCGACGGTTATGCCCGCATTGCTAATAAACCAGCGGCGACCTTGCTGCATCTTGGTTGTGGTTTAGGTAATGGTATTGCTAATCTTCACAATGCCCGCAAAGCTCGGGTACCCATGATTAACATTATTGGCGATCATGCGAGGTATCATAAACAATACGACGCGCCACTTGAGTCTGATATCGAAACCCTTGCGCGCAACGTGTCTAGCTGGATTCGCACCAGTAGTGAGACCAAAAGTATTGGCACCGATACCGCCGAAGCCATCGAAGTTGCACAAAATGCACCGCAGCAAATTTCAACGTTAATATTACCCGCCGATGTATCATGGGGAGAAGGTGGGGTTGCCAGTACTGCTCGCCTCGAAAACGAGTCAGCAGAAAGAGCTGAAAAGGAAACGCTCGCCGAAAGCGAAATCAGTGAGCTGGCGGCGGTATTAAACAAAAGCGGAAAAAAAGTCGCCATTTTATTGGGCCGACGCGTATTGTTGGAGCAAGGACTTTTGGCCGCGTCTAAAATTGCACAACATACCGGTGCAAAATTATTTTGTGAGGTTTTTCCTACGCGTTTAGAGCGTGGTGCAGGTTTACCCGCGGTTGAGCGCATAGCCTACCTGAGCGAAATGGCCGCCGTACAGCTTGCGGGTTATGATCATTTAATCGTGGTGGACTCAAAAGCCCCGGTTTCTTTTTTTGCTTACCCCGGTAAAAAAAGTTACCTCGTGCCTAAAGGCTGTAAAGTTCATCAGTTCATCACACCAGAACAAGATGCGATGAAACGTTTCAGTGCTTTGGTTATCGCTGTTGGCGCGCAAAATACCGCCGCCAAACTGCAAGTGCTCAATCGTCCTCAATTACCTACAGGCAAATTGAATTCAACTAAGGTTTGCCAAGCGCTAGGGGCATTAATGCCCGATCACAGTATTATCTCAGACGAAGCACAAACCTCGGGGCTAAAACTTCCAATCCATACCCAGGGCGCACCAAGACACGATGTATTAACCCTTACCGGAGGAGCCATCGGCCAAGGTTTGCCAGTAGCCATTGGTGCTTCCATTGCGGCCACGGCAGCGGGTGAAGACAGACCCGTGATCAGTTTAGTGGGGGATGGCTCTTCTATGTATACCATTCAATCACTGTGGACGATGGTGAATGAAAATCTGGATATTACGGTCATTATTTTAAATAACCGCTCCTATGCGATTTTAAATATCGAATTGGAACGAGTGGGAGCTGAAGGGGCAGGGCCAAAAGCCAAATCGCAATTGGATTTGTCGAAAGCAGAAATCGATTTTGTGGCACTGGCAAAAGGTATGGGAATGCCAGCAGAGCGGGCGACAACCGCAGAAGAGTTTAACCAAGCCTTGCAAAAAGCTTTGCGTGAACCAGGGCCGCATTTGATTGATGCTGTTGTGCCGAGTGAATACGAAGGTTTGAAGTTAAAAGTATTACCACATTTTCTCAATGCCATTGGTTATATTCCATCTTCTGTTGCGAAAGCATTAAAAAAGAAAATCGCGCCTTAATTAGCATGTATTGTGAAATATAAAAGTGCGAGCGACATTAGTTCGTGCTTTCTTCATCTTCTTGGGCTGATTTTTCGGGAGCAATAATATAAATTGGACGGCTAATACGCTGGTTTCTTGTATAAAGTTTAACCCGTACTAACAAGTCTTCCGTCAGCTCGGTACCTTTGGCTAGTAAGGTGGATTTATTATCAGTGACCATGTCTTCAAGCAGAATCATTCCCGGTAATAAATGATCAACACTCACGCTGATAAAACTATTGTCATTATCGACTTTAATTGTTGTCAGCTTTTCAACGAGTTCTTGGTGAAGTTAACTATCGGCTCTTAATAAATCGATGGCTGATTTATGAACATGCCCAGACTCCAGTAGTTTATCAAAGCGTAACGCAATCTTTAGCATATCGGCACCCAGAAGAATTTACTACTGATTAAGGGATTTTGGCTTTGGCTAAAAATTCAGCACCGTCCATATTAGGCATACGCATGTCAGAAACAATGATGGCAAACTCTTCACCGCTTTCTATTAAATCTAACGCCTTTTGGCTGCTAGTAGCTGTATAAATGTGCGCTTTTTTTCTGAACATGCGATTGAATGAGTTTAGGATATCTTCTAAGCGGCTGTTTTGTTTGTTTAGTTGATCAAAGTGAATTCTTTCTTGCGCAAGGATCAGCACATCCGATAACGAAGTCGCAATATCTTGATAGTAAAGATGGGCTTCAGAGGGATGTACAATATCGTAATCTGTTTTTATTTTTAAAAAGGCGAACGTTGTACCTTCTTTTTTTAATGGAATGGTTATGCGAGAACGGTAGGGGTCACTCTCGCTACCGCTCTTATAGTATCTAAACTCATTCTTTCTCGACTCGTTTTGTCTTGTATCTTCGTGCTGTAAAACAGCCAATCTTTTTTTACTTTGGCAGATTTCCTCAGGTGTTTCTTGATGGCCGCAATGAGCAATTAATTCAATGCACTTGTCGATAGTGAGGTAAATACTGGCATTACTGTTTTCAGACTTTAAGCTTTGTGAGTGAATAATACGACAGGCATCTGTGGCCACTTCGTCTAAGTTGTTCTTTTTCAATAAGAGTTTTAGTAGTTGATTGCTTACCAGCTTTTTTTGGTTGAGAGAGTGAAATTTATTAAAGTTTTTATAGCCTTGAATTGCAGAGGTAATCACTCAGTAGAGAATCGGAGTGGTTATTGATCTGGTATTTAAATATTCATAACTGCTATCCATATCAAAGCTGTCCATGCCAAAAGGTTAATACCGTTAAAGCTTAGCTTAGGGTTGGCAAAAATCGAGTAAGAAACAAAAAATGGATAAGCGTCTGTTTATTGCTGAATATTCGCAGGTTAAGTATCATCCGCCTCTTGAATATGAATGTTAAACTTCAGAGAAGACGTCGCATGTTTAAATGGTGGGTATTATTAACCCTGTATCTAACTCAAGGTTTACCGCATGGTTTCTTTGGGCAAGCGCTGCCGACTCTTTTACGCCAGCAAGGTATGAGTTTAGAGGCTATCGGTTTGATGTCGCTAGTCTCTTTACCTTGGGTACTAAAATTCCTTTGGGCGCCTTTGCTCGACCATTATCAACCGCTAAAGCGCATAACTGGTGGCCGCATTGATGGCCATATTCGTAAAACCTGGATCATCTCGGCCAATGCTATTGCAGCTCTGGTTTTAATCGTTGTCGCAGCCACACCACTGGAAGTATGGATCAATCAAACAGCGGTGGGTTTTGCTGCGTTACTATTGCTGTTAACTGTCTTTGTGGTTACTCAAGACATTGCTACCGATGCCTTAGCCGTAGAAAATATTTCTGCGCAGCAAAGAGGGTTAGGCAACAGTTTACAAGTAGCAGGTTATCGCATTGGCATGGTCATTGGCGGTGGCGCATTATTAGCACTGTTTGCTCATTTGGGCTGGCAGGGCACTTTGTGGGCTTTAGCCTCTATGATGCTATTGGGGTTAATTCCACTTTGGTTTTGGCAACCCAAACCTGTGGTCGTCAATAAAGAACCGATTGTTCAACATTGGTTAGGCTTCTTTCGCTTACAAGGTGCGGGGGCGTGGTTGTTATTGCTGATCACTTATAAAGTCGGTGATGCCTTTGGTACTAATATGATTCGCCCCCATCTGGTTGATTTGGGGATGTCATTATCTGAATTCGCGACCTTGTTAGGTGTGTGGGGAACCTTGGCCGGTTTGGTTGGTGCGATATTAGGCGGTCTGTTATTGAAATTCTTACCTAGAATCACCGCCTTGATGATATTCCTGAGTTTAGAGGCCATGGCGATTGGCTCTTACTCGTTATTAACCGCGTTAGACTGGCCGCTGGTATACAGCTTAATCATAATGGAACACATTGCTGGTGGCATGGCGACAGTTGCCTTGTTTACCGTGATGATGGACCGCTGTCGTGAAGCCAGTGCAGGGTCAGACTACGCTTTGCAATCGTGTTTAGTGGTTTTATCAACCTTAATTGCGAGCAGTTTGGCAGGGTTTTCAGCGGCCAATTTCGGTTATGCCACCCATTATCTATTGGCTGCGGTATTATGCTTACTGGCGTTGGTATTTGTCATTATTAACAGCAAAAACATGACAATGAATCGCACTAGAAACATGAATCATTTATAGAGAAACAGGTAGTTAAAGGTTATGTCAGAAATACAATTTCAACATCAGATGGACGCCAAAGGGTTATTTTGCCCAGAACCTGTAATGATGTTGCACGATGAAATTAAAAAAATGGCGGTGGGAGAGGCGATTGAGATTCAAGCGACAGATCCTTCGACACGTCGTGATTTTATCAAGTTTTGCAGTTTTTTAGGGCACGAACTAGCGTTAGATGAAGAGCGCGAAGGGGTATTTTTCTATATTATTCGCAAGCAAGCAGCGGAATCGGAATAGTAGAATTAGAAGTAGAAAATAAGACGAAATTAGTATCACATCCTTGTGATACTAACCCCTAAAAAGACAGTCTTAAAACTGAGCGATTGTTATAGCTGATTGACCGCAGCCAGTAGCGCAGTATTATAACGCTGCTGCCAAGCTTGATCGGCGTTCAAAGTTAACCAGTGACTAACGGAATCATTGATCTGCTGTTGCAGGTTTCCGATCTGGCCTAAACCTTGTGATAAACGTTTAACCTGGTAGGCCATACGCGCTTGCTGATCTTCTGCTGGGGATGCCAGTTCAGCCGCAATCTCCAAAGCAATACAAGCTTCACGTAACTCGTCAGTCGCGCTGATGTCAGCGCTGTTTTCAGCAGTAGAGTTCCATTTAGCCTCAACTAACGCACTGTCGATGCCTTTTGGCAGTTTCAGATCGGTCGCGTCGGCTTTATACAAAGATTCAGCTTGTTGTGCATCACTCGCTTTCAAACTAATAGCCGTTAGGCGATCGGTTAGCGTAATCCAAGCTTGCTGCTTTTTCGCTTGCTTGGCGACAACGGCTGATTCTTCTAATGCTTGCTGAGCATCGGCCAAACGCTTACGCAGTTTTGTGTAAACCGCTTTTGGCATACTTAATTCAGCAAACTCATTTTGGCATAACTGTAATGCTTCTTTTTGCTCTGCACTGGCGCCAGCTTTCGCTTCATTGGCAATCGCTTCAGCGCGAGCAGTAATGGCATTAGCTTGTTCAATGCTGGCTTCAATCTGAACCTTGTTTTGCTGGCGTTGTTCATCACGGCGTGCAAATACCGCATCACAAGCAATACGGAAGGCTTGCCACAATTTTTGGTCCGCCTTATTGGGTGTCATGCCAACGGTTTTCCAGTCTTGCTGTAATTGCTTGCTTTGCTCAATCGCTTGGCTCAAATCTTCAACATCTTGCAATGCAGTAGCTTGTGCGATTAACGCTTCTTTGGCTTCGATATTGTGTTGATATTCCGCTTTAATATGCGCATAAATTTTATCAGAAATAGTCTGTAAGCTGGCTTGGCTTGCTTTATGTTCATGGCGATCTACTGGAGAGAAACTGCGGAAGGCTTCGCGAGCGGTATCCAAAGTCTTTTGCACAATAGCCCAATCAGCATTATCCCAATCCATGCTGGCTTCATACTCAACCAATTGCGCAACTAACTCTTTGCGATTAGATAGGTTTCTTTGGCGTTGAACCGCCATATCGGCGTAATACGCTTTACAAGGTTCGTAGGCTTTATCGGCGGCGGCGCGAAAACGATTCCACAGCACTTTATCGTCTTGGCGAGCAATAGGCCCCAAGGTTTTCCATTCCTCTTGCAGGTCATGAATCTTGTCGGCCAAAATACCAGCGTCGATATTGCTATCGATTAAGGCTTCCATACTGGCACACAAAGCTTCTTTTTTAGGCGTGGCAGCAAAACCCTGCCAGTCTCTGATTTCAGCTAACTGCGCGGTTAGGCTTTGGAATTGGCGCTGAAACTTTTTGCTTTCTTGCTGGCTCAGTTTCTTTAACGCATTAAGTGCCTGCTGGTGGCTTTTGTTGGCGTCTTTTAAATGACCGTCATTAATATGCTGTGTCAGCTCGTTAAGGATTTTAGCCAGTTGTTTACTGCTATCTGCTTCGTGTGCCGATACGTTTTGATTGTGCTTAATAACCGTTTGCAAGGCGTTATCAAGCTGCACCAGCAAAGCGGGGCGCTCTAAGGCGATCTCTGCCGCTGCCGGTTTCCATGGCAACTGTTTTAACAGATGATTAATGTCTTCTTGTAAACCTTGGCTTTTGCTTAAACTGATTTTGTCTAGCTGCTGGCTTTGCTTTACCAGCCCAGCAATGTCGTTTTCTTTTTCACTTAATAAACTGCGCGTTGTATCTAATACTAACCAAGCCTGCAAGCGGTTTTCAAACGCTTTGTGTTGTTCAGCTTCAGGGTTGCTTACCTGTTTAGCCGTTTGCCATTGATGTTGTAAATCGCTCAGTTGGCTTGCAATGTTAGCATCAAACTCAAGTGCTTCTAATTGCTGCAATACGCTTTCAAAAGTGGCTTTTGCTGCAGCAATAGCGGCCAGTTTATCGTGTGCGGCTTTTTCTTCAGCAAGGTGCTCTGCCAAAGTTGCTTCGGCTTTTTGGCTAGCAGCTTTAAAACGTTCAATTTGTTCTGAATTTTGTTCATTTAACCCAGCCCAGTTTTGTTTAAGCAGCTGTAAACGACCGTTGTATTCAGGAGAATAAGCGCTCTTGGCTAATTGTTCAGCACTGGCTACGCAACGATTTATATTGTCTTGCAAGGCCAGTGCTGCATCTTCTGCCGCTTTCGTTGCCGAAATTTGTTCTTTGCAAAAACGATATAAGGCTTTGTCTTTACCCTGCGCAACTTGCATTAATGTGTTTAACGCCGCTGAATTTTTAATACCCTGAGCCGCCGCTAAACGTACTTTAGCCACTGGGTTATGACAAGCAATGTCTAGGCGAATGCTTTCATCGCCCAATTTATTAATCGCGGCTAAGCGCATCGTTTCATCTTGGGTATAAGTAGCAATACTGACTAAGTCGTTATCGTTAGTAATACGGCTTAAATCGTCGAGATTATGGTTAGGAAGTAATGCAGTTAAATGCTGCTGTTGCGCCTGACTGCGCAGATCGTTATTTTCGCTAACCAAAAATTCAGCCAGCCGTTTTGCGGTGGTTATTTTGCTTAGCGCTAACGCACGAATATGCTTGTCGTTATCAGCATGAATAATCTGCAGCAAGATTTTTTCATCGGCCAGTTGCTCTACGGCTTGCTTGCGTATGACTGCATCTTTATGTTGCCATTTAGGCTTTAAAAATGAAGGATTCAAAAATTTATCTAATAACGCCATGTAATAATCGTCCTGAAACTAATGTTCAACGGTGTTCGAGTGTAAAAAAAAATCTATTCTACCGCTTATTTCACCGACATTGAATTGGGTTAGAGCGAATGCTGTGATAAAGTCGCTAATTCTATAGCTCACCATCCTAAAACTAAATAATTATAAAAAAGGATCTTACTGAATGAATTGGTTTAAATATCTTTTAATTCTTTCAACGATAGTGCTACACGGTTGTGTCTCCATGGGTATGACTTCGCAACCGCTGGCCGAATTAACCGAAAAATATACCGACGACACCTCAAAGTTTATGGCCGTCGACGACTTAGTAATTCACTATCGTGACGAGGGTGATGGCCCAACACTCGTATTGTTGCATGGTGTAGGATCTTCATTACATACATGGGATGGTTGGGTTCAGCGCTTAGGTGACCATTACCGTATTTTACGTATAGACCTGCCAGGGCATGGCTTAACCGGCATAGACCCTCGCACAAAAGAATACGATATTGCTTACATGGTCGATAAACTCGATAAATTCTTAAATAAACTTAGCATTGACAAAATGTACCTTGCAGGAAATTCCTTAGGTGGATATATCTCTTGGAACTACGCACTGCACCGCCCAGACCGCGTCGAAAAGATGATCTTATTAGACTCGGCCGGTTTTCCACAAGATATGCCGTTTATCATGAGCGCATCGGCCTTGCCGGTAATTGGCGAAATTGGTGGCGTAATGATGCCTAAGTTTTTGATCAATATGAACGTTAAAGCCGCCTTCGGTGATTCTGATAAAGTAACCAACAAGTTAACTCAGCGTTACTTTGATATGACGACCCGTGAAGGTAACCGCAAAGCCTTGATTCAAGCCTTTAGAACCATGAAAACCCAAAGTGTTAATCCACACTTAGGTGATCGAGTATCTGAAATCACTTCACCGACTTTACTAATGTGGGGTGGAGAAGATGAATGGGTGCCGTTATCAATACTCAAGCAATTTGAAGAAGAGCTACAGAACTCTCAAACAATCGTTTACGAAGGTGTAGGGCACATGCCGATGGAAGAATTGCCGGTGCAAACCTCGCGCGATGCACATAACTTTTTCTTAATAAGTGCCAACGATAAGTTACCCAGCATTTAACGGCTTTTATCGTTCCCAGTGATGGGCTGGCTCTGCTAGACTAAGCTCTGAATTTTTTAGAGTAAGTAGGCGTAATGAGTCAGTCTATCATTTGGTACGATTACGAAACCTTTGGCGCCGATCCTTCTTATGATCGGCCCGCTCAATTTGCGTGCATTCGCACCGATGAAAACCTCAACGAAATAGACGAACCGGTGCAATTATTTTGTCAGCCTAGCGCCGACTATTTACCGCACCCGCAAGCGTCTATGATTACCGGCATTACTCCTCAGCAATGCATGCAAAATGGCATGCCCGAAAACGAATTTATTGATCATATTAACCGCATATTCTCTGTGCCAGAAACCTGCGTAGCGGGTTATAACAGCATTCGCTTTGACGATGAAATTACCCGTTTCACTTTATATCGTAATTTTTATGATTCGTACGAGCGTGAATACAAAAACGGTAATTCACGCTGGGATATTCTCGACGTAATGCGCTGTGCGTATGCGTTGCGACCAGAAGGCATTAACTGGCCAAAAAATGCCGAAGGTAAAGTGAGTTTTCGCTTAGAGGATTTAACCGCCGCCAATGGTATTGATTTAGGTAAAGCTCACGATGCCGTGGTAGATGTAAGAGCTACTATTGCCGTTGCTAAATTATTACTCGAAAAGCAACCTAAGTTATACCGTTATCTATATGCTAACCGTACCAAGCAACAAGTACTGGATTTAATTGACGTTGATCGTCATAAGCCACTAGTACATATTTCTGGCATGTACGGCGTTGACCGTGGCTGTTTAGCTGTTGTGGTTCCTATTTGTTGGCATCCAACCAATAAAAATTCATTTTTTGCCTTTGATTTATCCAAAGACCCCAATACGTTATCGGGCTTGTCGGTAGAACAAATGCAGCAACGTTTATTCTCTAAACAGGTCGACTTACCAGAAGGGGTCGAGCGCTTAGCGATTAAAGAAGTTCACATAAACAAAAGCCCGGTACTTGCCCCGGCCAAAACCTTAACCCCCGATCAAGCTGAGCGTTGGAATTTGTCGGGTGAATCATTGCGCAGCAATTTGGCAACTATTAATAATTTGTTGGTGCAAGATCCTTCCATTGTTCAGAACTTAAATACACTTTATGGCGATCGTGAATTTGAAGCCAAAAAAGATGTCGACGTTCAGTTATACAGTGGTGGTTTTTGGAGCCATGCAGATAAAAAGATGATGGCACAAATACATGCAACGCCCGTGCAAGCCTTAGGTGGATTTCAGGCTAACTTCCAAGATCCGCGTGGGGAAGAAATGTTCTTCCGTTTTAAAGCACGTAACTACCCAGAAGCGTTGCAAGAAGACGAGCACGAGCGCTGGGAAAAACATTGCTTTAATAGCTTGATGGGCACTGGCCCAGGTTTGAATTTTGATCAGTTTGCCTTAGCGTTACAAGAAGCTGCGGTGCAATATCAGAACGATCAAGAGAAGATGTTTATACTGCAAGAACTGCAGTTATATGCCGAATCGATATATCCGGGGGATGGTTACTAAAGATGTAGGTCAGTCTTAAGGCTGACAAAGAGTGCTATGCTTTTGTCGCCCTAAAGGGCGACCTACACAAGACATATACAGCACTCATCATGTCGCCCTAAAGGGCGACCTACATTTGTTCAAAGTAGGTCGGGGTTTAGCCCGACAATTCTTTATGGCAACACTTCGCCCCACAAATCGTACTCATCGGAATACGTAATTTCAACTTCAACAAAATCCCCCGGCGCACAATCAAAGTACTGGTTTAAATACACCATGCCATCAATATTGGGCGCGTCGGCTACCGTGCGACCAACCGCGCCTTCTGCGTCAACATCATCAATCAATACCGTCATGGTCTGGCCAACTCGGCGCGCCAATTTACGTGTACTGATTTCTTGCGCCTTGGCCATAAAACGTTCCCAGCGATCTTGCTGAATGTCTTCTGGCACATGATCTGGCAATGCATTGGCTCTAGCGCCTTCAACCGGGCTGTATTTGAAGCAACCAACACGGTCTAGTTCAGCTTCGTCTAACCAATCTAACAGAATCTGAAAGTCTTCTTCGGTTTCACCCGGAAAGCCAACAACAAAGGTCGAACGCAAGACAATGTTCGGTGCAATTTCACGCCATTTCTTAATACGCGCCAACGTATTTTCAGCGTGAGCAGGGCGCTTCATTAGCTTCAAAACCGCTGGGCTTGCGTGCTGAAACGGAATATCCAAATACGGCAGAATATGATTTTCAGCCATCATCGGAATAATGTCGTCAACGTGCGGGTAAGGGTAAACGTAATGCAAGCGTACCCAAACCCCTAACTTGCCGAGTTCTTGGCATAAAGACAGCAAGTTCGTTTTAACCGGCATACCATTCCAAAAACCGGTGCGGAATTTCATATCCACGCCATAGGCGCTGGTATCTTGTGAAATCACCAATAATTCTTTGGTACCCGCATCGACTAAGCGCTTCGCTTCTTCTAATACATCGCCAATCGGGCGACTAACGTGCTTGCCGCGCATGTCGGGGATGATGCAGAAAGTACACTTGTGGTTACAGCCTTCAGAAATTTTTAAATACGAATAGTGACGTGGCGTCAGCTTAACGCCTTGAGCCGGAATCAAATCGGTGAAGGGGTCAAAATCAGGATTCGGTGGCACCCATTCGTGTACCGCGGTCATCACTTCTTCATACGCGTGCGCACCAGAAATCGCTAAAATGCCTGGATTTTCTTTCTTAATCAGATCAGCATCCGCGCCTTTGCCCATGCAGCCGGTCACGATCACCTTGCCATTCGAGGTCATGGCTTCTTTGATTGCATCCAGAGATTCTTGCTTGGCGGCATCAATAAACCCACAGGTATTCACCACCACCACGTCGGCATCTTCGTAGGTATTGGTGATGTCGTAACCGTCCATTTTCAATTGCGTCAGAATACGTTCACTGTCTACCGAGTTTTTCGGGCAACCTAGGCTAACTAAGCCAATCTTGCCGCTGCTGTCGTACTTACTAGACGCGATGACATCGCTCGGGTTCTGTGGGTCAATCGAAATGGGAGTTTCTGGCATGTTTGGCTCATCAAGGTTGTACTGCTGAATAATGAGCGCGATTTTATCGTAAACCCAATTCAATCGCTATGTTTGTTTAGGCTAGAAATCGTTGTTTAGAGTGAGAATCTGAGCTTGCGCTCATACTGCGATGTCGATAGATTGGCTGCATGAATATACATACCAGCGCACTGCAGCAGTCTTTAAAAAACACCTTTGGCTTCGATGAATTTCGTTGTGGCCAAGAACAAACCATCACCCAGTTATTGGCAGGGCAGAGCTCATTAGCCATTTTCCCTACAGGCTCAGGTAAGTCGTTGTGTTATCAGCTCACCGCGATGCACCTGCCCAATGTCACCTTGGTGGTCTCGCCGTTATTAGCTTTAATGAAAGATCAGCTCGAGTTTTTAGCCAGCAAAGGCATTCCCGCTGCCAGCATTGATTCCACCTTAAGTGGCCCAGAAAGCCAGCAAGTAATGGCGGATGTGCGCTCGGGCAAAACCAAAATTCTAATGGTATCGGTAGAGCGTTTTAAAAATGAACGCTTTCGTCAGTTTATCAGTGCCGTGCCCATCTCCATGCTAGTAGTCGACGAAGCGCACTGTATTTCAGAATGGGGGCACAACTTTCGCCCCGACTATTTAAAGCTGCCGACGTATTGCCAAGAGCTGAACATTCCTTTGGTATTATTGCTAACCGCCACGGCAACAAAAGCCGTTAAACGCGACATGGCGGCTAAGTTTTCTATTAAGCCAGAACATATTATTCAAACCGGCTTTTACCGTGCCAATTTAGACTTGTCGGTCATGGCTGTGGCCGAGCGCGATAAACCGCAACAGCTGGCGCAAATTATTCATCAGCAGCGCAGTATTTTTCAGCAAAATGGTTTAGCAGAAAACTGTTCAGGGATTGTCTACGTTACCCTGCAACACACTGCCGAATCAGTTGCTGCACAATTACAATCACAAGGCATCGACGCTTGCGCTTACCATGCCGGTTTTGATAGTGAAAAACGCCAGTTTATTCAAAACAGTTTTATGCGCGGCGATGTTCAAATCGTAGTAGCCACCATCGCTTTTGGCATGGGCATTGATAAATCGGATATTCGCTTTGTTATTCATTACGATTTACCAAAATCGATTGAAAATTACAGCCAAGAAATTGGCCGAGCAGGGCGTGACGGTCAGCCATCTAACTGCATCACCTTAGCCAATTTAGACGGCTTAAATACCGTGGAAAACTTTGTTTATGGCGATACCCCAGAATATTCCGCGATAGAGTATTTAATAGAAAATATTCGCAGCGAGCTGAATCAAAACAGCGGAAAAAATAATGCCGAGTGGGAGCTGCAAGTGATTAGCTTATCCAACGCCAGCAATATCCGCCAGCTGCCACTTAAAACGCTATTAGTACAGCTAGAAATGCTGGGTGTTATAAAACCCATGTATGCGTACTTTGCCGAATTCAGATATAAATTCTTACAGCCGAAAGAACAAATACTCGCGCATTTTAGCGGCGATAAAAACAGCGAACGCAGGGCGTTTTTACAAGCGATTTTTGATACCAGCCAAATGAAAAAAGTCTGGGCAACCCCCGATTTTGAAGCGCTATTTAATCGCTTTCAATTTGATCGAAATCGCGCGGTTACCGCACTGGATTATTTGGCCGAAAAACAACTGATTGAACTTGAAAGTAAAAAAATGACCGAAGTTTTTCAAGTGAATCAACTTGAATTAAATCAGCCTGGTTTAACGCAAAAATTGTATGAGTATTTTGTCGACAAAGAAGAAAAAGAAATCAAACGTATTGCGGCGTTAGTGCGCTTTTTTGAATTAACAAAGTGCTTCAGTTCTAACCTGGCGCGTTACTTTGACGATCAACAAGCGCCACAGCAATGTGGGCATTGCTCAGTATGCCGAGGGCAATCGGTAAAGCTTAGTTATAGCGAACAGCCAACGTGGCCAGAAAATGACTATCTTAGTCGTTGTTTAGATGGCTTAAGCAAACAACTGGCTGGGAAAATAGGCGTCTCAATCGACCTGCAATGTCGCTTTTTAGCCGGCATAAGCGTGCCGATATTTGCACGCAATAAAGTAAGGCAGTTGGAAGGTTTTGGGTGTTGCGAGAAGTTAAGATACAGCGACATTAAAAACAAGATTCAAAGCGAACTTGCCATTAATATCGCCTAAAGCAGCTAGTCTTTTATTTCGTCTAGTCTTTGATTTCATCGTAGGTGTAATCGTCATCGGCGTTTTCTAAACGCTCTTGGCGTTTACGCTCTTCGGCGAGCACCGAACGAATCTCATCCATTACCGAATCAACATCAGCGCTCTCGGTAGACTCTTCAAACAAGCCCGTCAAAATTGTATCGGCGGTTAAATCACCGTCTTCATACAAGGCCCACATCTCTTTCGCGTAATTAGTCTTCAATAGCTGCGGAGCATACTGACCATAATACTCGGTCATATTGCGAACATCGCGCTCTAACATAGAAAAAGCATGGTTATTGGCGGCAGCATCCACCGCCTGCGGTAAATCAATAATTACCGGGCCGTAGTCGTCTACCAACACATTAAACTCCGACAAATCCCCATGCACCAAACCGGCAACCAGCATACGCTTCACATCGTTAATCACCGTGGCGTGATCTTCTAAGGCTTGTTCTTCCGACATCGACACATCGTTCAAGCGCGGAGCCACATCACCGTCGTCGTACGTCACCAATTCCATCAGCAACACACCGTCGAAACAACCATAAGGAGTAGGTACACGAACACCGGCTTCGGCGCAGCGATACAAGGCATCCACCTCGGCATTGTGCCAGGATTCTTCTTGTTGCTTACGCCCATATTTAGAGCCTTTTTCCATCGCACGCTGGCGACGGCTATTTTTGCTCTTACGGCCTTCTTGATATTGAACAGCTTGCTTAAAGCTTCTTTTGGCAGCTTCTTTGTAGACTTTAGCGCAACGAATTTCATCGCCGCAGCGCACTACATAGACAGTGGCTTCTTTACCACTCATTAATTGACTGAGGACTTCGTCTACGACACCGTCATCAACCAAGGGCTGTATACGTTTAGGAGTTTTCATAAAGAGGTTTATACATGAGATAAGCGCGATAGGGAAGTAATCGGCTGGCCTATAAACGCCAAGCGCGTATAATGCGCATTTTTAATACTAAATAACCACATTTAGGAAAACTCATATGTTTATCGTACGCGCAATATTAGGTGCTCTCATCTTGTTCTTCAACTGGGTATTTACCCCAAAAGGCATCAAACGCCCAGCTAACGAACAGCAAGCGATCGACATCCAAACCGCCAAGTTGTCTTTGTATCAATACCCAGCTTGCCCGTTCTGCGTAAAAGTACGCCGCGCCATGAAACGCAACTCGCTGAACATCGAAACGCGTAACGTAAAAAAAAGCGAACAATATAAAGAAGAACTCACCCAAGGTGGTGGCCAGTTAAAAGTCCCTTGTTTACGCATAGAAGAAGACAACGGCAATGTAAGTTGGATGTACGAATCTAGCGACATCATCAGCTATTTAGAACAACGCTTCAACCCAGCCGAAGCTGAAAGCAAAACAGCTTAATTAGCCAAATTCTTTATCTCTTGTCGCCCTATCTTTATCTCTTGTCGCCCTAAAGGGCGACCTACATTAAGCCCTATTTGCTTAACGTTTACCAAATAATGTAGGTCGGGGTTCAGCCCGACGATCGCACCGCAAATTTCTTTTATTTTTTATGTAGGTCGGGGTTCAGCCCGACAACCGCCCTGCAAATCTCTTGTCATTCTTCTTGTCAAAAAACCCCAGACTCGTTATCTTACTACTATTGATTAAAAACTTTTTAACTTATTAAGTTTTCACCTGTAAACACGGACGTAAATTGTGACCCCGATCTCAGCCGCGAACAACGCCATTGCTATGCCTTTATTGAAATCATCATTCAATGGGAAGGGCGCTTAACCCAACACCACCTGCAGCAAGAATTCGGCTTTGGCCGTAGCAAAGCCAAAAAACTGCTCACAGAATACACAGAGCGATTACCCAACAACCTAACCTACGACGCATCCCTAAAAGGCCATAAACCCAGCGACTGCTTCACCCCAGCATTCACCCAAGGGCACATCGACGAATACTGCCGCAGTGAGTTATCCGACGTTATCGGCATCCAGCTATTAGAAGCCCCGCTAAGAAACATAGACCCCAACCTAATACGCCCAATACTGCGCGCCATTCGCAACCAACAACGCATCGACATTGGCTATCAATCATTATCCAGCCCAGATTACGAATCCAGAATCATCAGCCCACACAGCCTGGTATTCGATGGCCTGCGCTACCACGTTCGCGCACACTGCGAAAAAAACAACGCCTACCGCGACTTTGTACTCTCGCGCTTCTGTTTTGAAAACGAAGCACTCAAACCCGAATTCGAAGGCCCTAGCGAATTTGGCAAAAAACAAGACCAAGAATGGAATACCCAGTTGGTTTTGAGCATTGAGCCCGACAACCGCCTAAACGAACAACAACAACGCATCATCGGTTTAGATTACCAAATGCAGCAAAATGAACAGGGTGCTTGGACGCGTGAAATCCCCGTGCGTGCGGCGTTAGCACGCTACTTACTGCAACGCCTGCGCCTAGACCAATACCAGCCCAAACCCGAAGCCCAACAAATAATGATCAGCTCAAGCTGCTTTGCAGAGTTTGAACCCTATTTGAAATAACCCAAAACAGGGTTGAAAAACGACCCTGTTATTTGACCAGTATTGAGGTGCGCCTAAAGATCAGGTGAAATGGCTTTACACGGATGAAGCACGGACTGCTTGGCCAAGGAAGGCAAAATTTTATATGGCTATTAAAAAAATTAATTCTGAACACTTAATTTTCAACAACATGGAAGAAACTACGCAAAATGAAAAATAAACTTACGCTTAATGCCCTTACGTCAGCAATCGTTGCTGCAACGTGTTTTACAACTACTGCGCACGCAGATATTGCAGTTTTACAAACCGATATTAAACCGCAAAATACTTATGCAGTTGCAGGCTTTAGCAAGGCCACACTAAGCCGAGATATCAGTAATGGCTCAATGTCTAGAGTTGACGATACCGATTTTAATGTCACGTCGTTTGATCTTATTAGCAGCGGCAAACAAACCGGAAACCTCACTCCTATCATCTCGATGGGTTCCAGCATTACCGAAATCGAAGAAGATGGCCAAGATAAGCTTCATGCTGTTAATTTTAAAGCAGGATTTTTGTTAGATTCTGGTGATAAACGTCACTTGGTATATGCGGGCTACGATGTAAATGGCGCTGATTATTTTGATACTCTTCAAATAGGTGCTGTATTGCGCGCATCGGATATTGAAAATACGGGTGCTGGGGTGGAGTTTGAATTAAATGCAAGTTTTCGTGAAGACCCCGACGGCGTATCGGGCGGCGACACCTATACCGTATCTTCTAATGCAAAAATAAAACTAAGCCCTCAATTATATTTAACCGCCAGCGTATCGCTTGGTTATGAAACTGATACCGAATATGACGATGGAAGCTCTATAGAAGTGGGTGCTGTTGTAGGTTCACAGCTTGGGCTAGTGCTACAAGCAAACGAAAATATTCAACTAACAGGGGCCATTTTTAACTCGCTTAAAACAGAAGAATATTATGATTCTAATTCGGTAAATCAGTTGAGTAATGAGGAGATTCTTACCGGCGCAGGTATAACTTTAACAGTGGCTATTTAAATGTAGGTTCGTCTTTAGGCGAACAAGGTTAATGAAAGTTTAACTGTTTTTGTCGGGCTAAACCCCGACCTACATTTTTACTGATTAATGAAGCTACCCGATGGCTAAATGTAGGTCGGCCTTTATCTCGAATCTTATTGGTCAAAAATCACTTTGTAAGGCATTATTCATCCTTATTAATCTCTGACAAATTTATCGTCACCTCATAACCTATATTCATAAATAATTTCATAGAAGACACTGAAGCATCATGGCCATTAAAAAAACCGAACTCTACTCAAGCCTATGGGCCAGCTGCGACGAATTGCGCGGAGGTATGGATGCTTCACAATACAAAGACTACGTACTGACCCTGCTATTTATGAAGTACGTTTCCGACAAATACGCCAAAGACCCTTACGGCATGATCGACGTGCCAGAAGGCGCAACCTATGGCGATATGGTCGCGCTGAAAAACGACAAAGAAATTGGCGATAAAATAAACAAAATCATTAGTAAGCTGGCCGAAGCCAACGACCTAAAAGGCGTGATCGACGTTGCCGACTTCAACGACGAAGACAAGCTCGGTAAAGGCAAAGACATGGTCGACCGCCTCACCAAGCTGGTGGGTATCTTCCAGGGTTTAGATTTAGCCAGTAACCAAGCCGAAGGCGATGATCTATTAGGCGATGCTTACGAATTCTTAATGCGACACTTCGCGACCGAATCGGGCAAATCCAAAGGCCAGTTTTATACCCCCGCCGAAGTCTCGCGTATTGTGGCAAAAGTGGTAGGCATTTCAAAAGACGCCATGCCTGATGTCACCGTGTATGACCCAGCCTGCGGTTCGGGTTCGCTATTATTAAAAGCCAATGACGAAGCACCCCGTGGTTTAAGTATTTTTGGCCAAGAGATGGATAATGCCACCTCGGCCTTGGCGCGCATGAACATGATTTTGCACGACAACGTCACCGCCAAAATCTGGCAAGACAATACCCTGTCTAGCCCCCATTGGAAAAACGAGCAGGGCGGTTTAAAAACCTTCGACTTTGCCGTAGCCAACCCGCCGTTTTCGGTTAAAAGCTGGAGCAATGGCATCAACCTAAGTGATGATGAATTCAGTCGTTTTGAATACGGCACACCGCCCGACAAAAACGGCGATTACGCGTTTTTATTGCACATTCTTAAATCGCTAAAAAGCACCGGTAAAGGCGCGGTTATTTTACCCCACGGGGTATTGTTCCGTGGTAATGCCGAAGCCCGCATTCGTGAAAACCTGATCAAACAAGGCTACATCAAAGGCATCATTGGCCTGCCGGCTAACCTGTTTTACGGCACCGGCATACCCGCCTGTATCATCGTATTAGACAAAGAACAGAGTAAAGCGAGAGCCTTCAGCGCACCTGGCGAAGCCAGTGATAAAGAGGGGATATTCATGGTCGATGCCAGTAAAGGCTTTATGAAAGACGGCAATAAAAACCGCCTACGCAGCCAAGACATCCATAAAATTGTCGACGTTTTCACCAAGCAAATAGAACTAAACCGCTTTAGCCGCATGGTGAGCTTAACCGAGATCGCCAGCAACGATTACAACCTGAACATTCCCCGTTACATCGACTCATCCGAGCCAGAAGACTTGCACGACCTAAGCGCCCATTTACAAGGCGGCATACCAAACGCCGACATCGATGCACTCAACACCTACTGGCAAGCCTTCCCCAGCGTGCGCGCATCATTATTTGAAACCGCTCGCGACGGCTACAGTAATATATTGGTTGCCGCTAACGACGTGAAAGCCAGCATCTTAAACCACGCCGAATTTAAAGCCTTCGCACAAATCGCTATCGACTTATTTCATAACTGGAAAGCGCAGGCTAAATTAACTGAGCTTACAACCAGTAAAGAAGAGGGCTCTACAGAAAACAAAGAGTACGAAAGCCCAAAAGAAATCATTCACCGTATTTCTGAAAGCTTATTAAGCGCCTATGCAGCTGCGCCCTTATTAGATAAATACGACATCTACCAAATCATCATGGATTACTGGGCGCAGTCCATGCAAGACGATGTATACGTCATCACTCAAGATGGCTGGCAAGCAGGCAAAACCCTGCGCGAGTTGGTGGTGAGTAAGGGCGAAAAGCTGAAGGAAACCCCAGACTTCATCATCAAAAAAGCCAAATACAAAGCCGAGCTGATACCGCCTGCGTTAATCGTAGCGAAATTCTTTAGCGCCGAAAAAACCGCCATAGACGAGCTGCAAGCCAAACTCGATGCCAGTACGCAAGAACTTGAATCTTTCATCGAAGAACATGCAGTGGAAGACGGCTTACTGAGTGAAGCCACCACAGACGCAGGCAAAGTGAGCAAAGCAACGGTTGCAGCACGTTTAAAACAAGCAACTGATGCAGATGAGTTAAAAGCTTTAAAAACTGTGAAAAAACTGATCGAAACCGAAGCGGCCAATAAAAAAGCCGTCAAAGACGCGCAAGAAGCCTTAGACCAGCAAGTATTTGATCAATACTCACAGCTAAGCCTTGAAGACATCAAAACCCTGATCGTCGAAGACAAATGGCTCGCCACCTTGCAAGCCAGCATTAAAGCCGAAATCGAACGCATTACTCAGCAACTCGCCAACCGCATAAAAACCCTAGAAGAACGCTACAGCGAACCCATGCCGACCTTAGTCGATAACGTAAGCGAACTCAGCGGCAAGGTAGACGAGCACCTGAAAAAAATGGGGCTGGCATGGTGAGTACTATGGTGGATACAGAACAGGTAAAAATACCAAAAGGGTATAAGCAGACTGAGGTTGGGGTTATCCCTGAGGATTGGGAGGAAGTTAAGGTTCAGGATGTATGTGGCTTTATTGTTCCAGGCCGAAATAAACCTTTAAGGTTTGATGGTGATATTCCATGGATAACTACACCTGATTTAACTGATGGTAGAGTCGTTTATCAATCAGGTCATGAACTTAAAATATCAAAGGAAGAGGCTAAGTCTGTAGGTTCTAAAATTGTTCCTCCGGGGGCAGTTATAATGTCATGTGTTGGGGAACTTGGGCTCGTAGCTATAGCAGGTTGTAGCATGGTTCTTAACCAACAATTACATGCTTTTCTGCCTACAAGTAAAATCAGTAATTTTTATTTAGCTTATGCATTAAAAACACAAGAGAATTATTTCTACAGTGCAGCTACAAAAACAGCACTTCCATATTTAAATAAAGACAATTGTAATGCTACTCCAATAGCCCTACCTCCTTTAAAAGAACAAACCGCCATCGCCAATGCCCTGTTCGATGTGGATAACCTGATTGCTTCATTAGAAACCCTCATCGCCAAAAAAAGCGCTATCAAAACCGCCGCCATGCAGCAACTGCTCACGGGTAAAAAACGCTTACCTGCGTTTGTAAAGGCGAGTGAAAAGCAAGGTGCAAAGCAAAGCAGTGAACTTGATAACACAAGCGAAACTGCACAGGCCGTACAAACAAAGCAAACGTCCACGCTTAATAGCGATTTGTATAAAGAGTCTGGTGAAGGGCTTGATGCAAAACCGAATCAACATTCTGAAGTATCTAATGCCAATAACAAACAAACCACCCCACGCCCTGGCTACAAACTTACCGAGCTGGGTGAGATACCAGAGGATTGGGATTTAGAAGAGCTTGGATCTGTTACAAAATACATAGGATCAGGTAAAACAAATACAAAGGGATCTGGTGAATATCCTCTATATGGTTCAACTGGAAAAATTGGGACCTGTAAAGAAGCGGAGTATGAGGGCGCCTCGATTCTTGTTGCTAGGGTTGGAGCAAATGCAGGTAGTTTAAATTATGTGTCGGGCCGTTATGGCGTTTCAGATAATACCATTATGATAAAGTTGGGATCTGAAAGTGATATTCATTTTTATAAATATCAGCTTATAAAATACAATCTTAACTCTTTAGTTTTTGGATCTGGCCAGCCCCTTATTACTGGTTCACAGTTGAAAGCTATTTCATTACCAACTCCAAGTTTTAAAGAACAAGCCGCAATCGCCAACGTTCTATCTGACATGGACACCGAGCTAGGCGCTCTACAACAACGCCTCAGTAAAACCCAAAAAATCAAACAGGGCATGATGCAAGAATTGTTGACAGGGAAGACGAGGCTGATTTAAAGCGCATAGGAACGCGATATGATAAGAAAAATAACCAAAGTTCGAGATGTAGGGGTATATAAGGCCTTTGATTGGCCTGAAGAATTACCCGAATTTACAGATTTTAACCTGATATACGGGTGGAACTATTCTGGAAAAACGACCCTTTCTCGATTGTTTGGGGTACTGGAGAAGCCTGCCACCAACAGCAAGTTGGGTGGTGGCTTTGAAATGGAGTTTGACGATGGTGTTTTGATTAAGTCGGCGGAAATTGAGGCACCGTTTAACTGTAGGGTATTTAATCGCTCATTTATAGAGCGTAACTTTCAAGTAGAACACAATGCACCTGCTGTTTATATTGTCGGCGATGAAGCTAACCAGCTTAGAGATAGAATCACTCGTCTCCGTGAACATAAAGATAGAGTGGCAAGAGTTAGTGCGCGTTTAACGCAGGAAAAATCGGAATGGGAGCGGCGAGTTAACGATGGCTTGAAACGAGATGGTGCCCGTGCAATCGCAGATTTAGTATCAGAAAGAGGCTTTAACCGAACAGGGCTGAATGGATTAGTTGCTGAGGTTCGCTCAGCACCCAACGATTTTATTTTATCTGATGATGACTTTGACGCATTGAAAGCCACTGCCAATAGTAGCGACAGCTTTGATCCACTAAATCAATTGGTTATCCCTAATATTGATATTGAAGGAAAAATGGCCAGAGTCGAAGCACTTTTGGGCCAAACGGCATCAAACAACGCAATAGAACGCTTGAAGAGTAATCCCTCTATGGAGACCTGGGTAAGAACTGGTCTTGCTCTGCATGAAAATGAAAGCCAGTGCGGGTATTGCGGTAATGATATTCAACCAGAAAGAATCGACTTGCTCGCCGGCCATTTTTCGAAAGAGTATGAGGCTTTGGTTCAAGCAATCAAAGACGAAGCACAGGGTCTTTCTAGTATGAATTTGGCTGTGGCACTACCTGGTCGAGGTGAATTAATGCACTCACTGAGAGATCGTTACGCTAAGGCAATATCACCTATCGATGACTATGTTGAAGCGGTAAAAATTGTGCTTGAAGAGCTTGTGGGTCGCCTTAATGAAAAGATTATAAATATTGAGGTCAAATCTAGCATCTCAGATTTGGTTGGTAAAGATAGCTCCGTAATTTGCTCGTTTTCCTATACTAATATTGAATCAGAAATCCGTGAAATATTTTCTTTGCACAATGAGCAGGTTGCCGATTTAGAGGCGACAAAAAACACAGCTAAATTGAGACTTAAAAAGCATTCTGCGGCATCATTTTTTGTTGATAATAGTATTGCTGATGAAGAGGTTGAGCTAAACAGCATCATGGTGAAACAAGATAAATCTACCAAGCTTGATTCTTCAATAGCTGAGCGAATTACAGAAAAAGAAGAAGAGATTAAGGCTCATTCTGTTGCTGTCACTAGAATGAACGAATTAATATCCACCATCCTTAGTGGCAGTAATGTTAGTGCGGTTCCATTGAGTAATAGCGAGTTTGAGTTTAGGAGAGGAAGTGAAAAGGCAGAAAACCTAAGCGAGGGTGAGCGCACGGCAATTGCCTTCTGCTATTTCCTATTGACGCTGGAAGATGCCGGCAACTTACTGGCTAACACAATAGTGTTTGTTGATGACCCAATTTCAAGCTTGGATTCAAATCATATTTATTCTATTTACGCTTTGATTATGGAGAGGCTCAAAGGTCAGTGTCAGCAGTTATTTGTATCAACGCATAATTCTGAGTTTTTCAACTTGCTGAAGGATGAGGCGCTCAAAGGGAACAGAAACTTCAAGGCGGGTCATGAAGGTTACTACACTCAACGAAGCTGTGATGCCGTTGGCGAACCATTTAGCCAGTTAGTGAAGCTCCCTGATTCGCTTAGAAAGTTTAAGTCAGAATATCAATTTGTATTTTCAATGCTTCATGAATTTTCTATTAGCCCAACCCCAACACTTCATGAAGCTTACACGGCACCAACCCTAGTTAGAAAGTTTCTGGAGTCCTATCTCGGTTTTAGAAATCCCGCGGGAGGTAGCTGGACGAGTAAGCTTTATTTGTTAATGGATGACGAGGTTGAACGTAGAGAGGTAACCAAATTTTCCGACGATGCATCTCATTTGCAGGGTTTAAATCGAGCGGTTCAACATGCTGATTATGTTAGTTCTGCGAAAGAGATCGTTGGCAAGGTGCTAACTGCTCTTAAAAGTAAGGATAATGAGCATTACACGAATTTAGTGGAGTTATTTGGTTAATAGTCCATGTTAACTTTGGTTTGCTAGACTTGTTATATTCATACTTTAAGTGTTAAATTATCTAGTATTGTAAACTAGATGGTTTATACCAATAAGAATATTCATACCATAGGTGTTAGAATGTCATCTAAAATAAACTGGCTGCTTACTCATACCTCCCCAGGAGGGCTGGTTCTTCAGCAATGGCTGATAGAAAACGGTGTGAGTTATTCCTTAGCGCAAAAGTACGCGCACAGTGGCTGGCTAACGAAGTTATCGTCTGGGGTTTATTATCGCCCTGATGCGCAAGGTGAGATGAAGCCTAGTTGGGCTGATGCCATTCAAGCACTGGATGTGCAATTACACTTTCCCATTCATTTGGCCGGTTTGAGTAGCTTAACGCATCAAGGCTTGAGTCACTATTTACAGATGAACAAAGAGCAGGTATGGATTGGCGTAAAACATAAGCCGTCTTTACCAAAGTGGTTTCGTGAGTTCCCTTATCAAGATTGGCTTTATTGCGGCAATCACAAGCTTGAGTTGATCCCAGAGAAAGACTTAAAAACAATCACCTTTAAAGGTAAGGAATTCACCGTTAGTTGTCCTGAACTGGCGGCTTATGAGGTAGTTGATGCGATTGGCAAGCAAATTTCATTTGAGCATGTTGCTGAATTATTTCAGGGTTTAGTCAATCTTAGCCCAAAGAAGGTACAAGGGATTCTTGAACGCAGCCGGTCTGTTCAAACCAATCGAGTATTTTTATTTCTGAGTCATTATTACGACCATCAATGGGCCAAGCGTATTGATGAGGTAGGCATTAACTTGGGCGCAGGAAAGCGTCAGGTTGTAGAAAATGGACGTTTTGACGAGCGTTATCAAATTACTGTGCCAGATAACTTTGGTAGCAAAAAATTGAGTAACAAGGAAGTTGAGTAAAGCAATGGATAAAAATAGCCCATATTACAAACAGGTTTTGTTGCTTATAAGAATGCTACCGGTTGTTGCCACAGAACCTGTTTTTGCGCTAAAAGGTGGCACGGCTATCAATTTGTTTGTGAGAGATTTTCCACGTTTATCAGTGGATATTGATCTGGCCTATCTTCCGCTTGAGCCGAGAGAAGAAGCTTTAGTTAATGTTAGAGCAGCATTGCAGCGCATGACTGATAGAATCAATACTCAAGAAAATACCAAAGCGATATTTCAGGACAATAAAGTCGATGAGCTGAGATTAGTGGTATCAAGCCCAGACGCAACTATCAAAATTGAAGTTTCACCCGTCGCCAGGGGTACATTGCATCCGTCAGAGATTATGCCGGTTCAAGAGTCGGTAGAAGACGAATTTGGCTATGCCGAGATTCAGGTAGTCAGTCTGCCTGATCTGTATGGTGGGAAATTGTGTGCCGCGATGGATAGGCAGCATCCTCGGGATTTATTTGATGTGCGTTTGCTGCTTGAGAATGAGGGAATTTCGAGAGAGATTTTAGTTGGCTTTTTAACGTATGCATTAAGTCACCCTCGGCCGATTAATGAAGTGATGGCACCTAATTGGTAGCCGTTAAGTGAGAAATTCAACGCCGAATTTGATGGTATGACGTTTGCAAGCGTTCAGCTTGAAGATCTAGTGGCTGTAAGACCTAAGATGTTAATGGCACTACAGCAGCATTTCACAAAAAGGGATTATGAATTTCTAATGTCCTTCAAGGGTGGGCATCCCGATTGGACATTATTTGATTATCCCAGTGTGGCGGATCTGCCAGCCATTCGATGGAAATTACAGAACATTAATAAGTTGGTTAAGAATAAAGCTAAGCATAAAGAGCAAGTAAACAAATTGCAGCAAGTGCTTGATACTTGGCTTTTAAATAGCCAATGTTAATAGAATATAGATTTAAGGAAATAAGCCGTGAGTAATGTAGGCCAAAGGGAAAGAGTGACCCAAAACCGTGTTGTTGGTTTTTTTCAAGATACGCTCGGTTATGACTATTTGGGTGATTGGCAAGAGCGTGAAAATAACCGCAATATTGAACCTGAATATCTACGCAAATGGTTGTTATCTCGTGATGTTGATGCTGTTTTGGTTGAGAAGGCGATTCGCCGTTTAGATACCGCTGCTGCGTTAGGTGAAGGTAAAAAGCTTTATGATGTGAATAAAGAGGTTTACCGCTTATTACGCTATGGCGTTAAAGAAAAAGCCGGTGCGGGTGAGGTTAAGCAAACCATTTGGTTGATTGATTGGAAAAACCCAGAAAACAACCATTTTGCCATCGCCGAAGAAGTGTCGGTAAAAGGCGAGAATCTTTCTCCGAAAACCAAGCGTCCCGATATTGTTATTTACGTTAATGGTATTGCTTTAGGCGTGCTGGAGCTTAAACGTTCGTCCGTCTCGTTTGGTGAGGGTGTGCGTCAGAACCTGGATAACCAAAAGAAAGATTTTATCCGAAATTTCTTTTCTACCATGCAGTTTGTGATGGCGGGTAATGATTCACAAGGTTTGCGTTACGGCACAATCGGTACGCCTGAAAAACATTATCTTGAATGGAAGGAAGACCTGAAAGTAGAGGCAAGCGAGTCGTTTGATTCCCCGCTAGACCGTCACCTATCGCAAGTCTGCAAGAAAGCCCGCTTTTTAGAAATTATTCACGACTATATTGTTTTTGATAGTGGTGTGAAAAAGACCTGCCGCCATAATCAATATTTTGGTATTCAAGCCGCAAAACAGCACATTGCTCGCCGTGAAGGCGGCATCATTTGGCACACTCAGGGTTCGGGTAAGAGTTTAACCATGGTGTGGTTGGCTAAGTGGATTCGTGAAAATGTGAAAGATGCTCGCGTGCTGATTATTACTGATAGAACCGAACTTGATGAGCAGATCGAGAGGGTGTTTAAAGGCGTAGATGAAGATATTGAACGCAGTAAAAGCGGTGCGCACCTACTTTCTAGTTTGAATGAAGCTAACCCTTGGTTGTTGTGTTCTTTGGTGCATAAGTTTGGCCGTAAGGGCGAACAAAGTGAAAAGAGCGATGAGTTAGCCACGCAAGATTATATTGAAGAATTAAAGAAAAGCCTGCCAAAAGACTTCTCTGTTAAAGGCAATTTGTTTGTGTTTGTCGATGAGTGCCACCGTACGCAATCGGGTGCGTTGCACGAAGCCATGAAGGCGATTTTGGTGGCTGAGTCTGGCTCTGCGCCTGAACCTATGTTTATTGGTTTTACTGGCACGCCGCTGCTTAAAAAAGATAAGCGCAAATCCCTCGAAGTGTTTGGCCCTTACATTCATACCTATAAATTCAATGAAGCGGTGAACGATGGCGTGGTGTTAGATTTGCGTTATGAGGCCCGCGATATTGATCAAACCATTACCTCGCAAGGCAAAATTGATGAATGGTTTGAAGCGAAAACCCGTGAATTAACCCCTTTTAACAAAACCCAGTTGAAGCAGCGTTGGGGTACGATGCAAAAGGTGCTTTCTAGTAAGTCTCGTCTGCAAAAAATCGTCAATGATATTTTAATGGACATGGAAACCAAACCCCGACTAATGGATGGTCGCGGTAATGCTATGTTGGTGTGCGCGAGTGTGTATCAGGCGTGTAAAGTGTATGAGATGTTCAGCCATACCGACTTTAAAGATAAGTGCGCCATTGTGACCAGTTATAAACCGATGGCTTCTGACATTAAAGGTGAAGAAGCGGGTGAGGGCTTAACTGAAAAATTATTTAAATATGATATTTATCGCAAGATGCTGGCCGACTATTTTGAAAAGCCAGAAGATGAAGCGGCTAGGTTAGTTGAAGAGTTTGAGAAAGATGTAAAGAAACGCTTTATCAAAGAACCCGGACAAATGCGCTTGTTGATTGTGGTCGATAAGTTACTGACAGGATTTGATGCGCCTTCTGCGACCTATTTGTATATTGATAAACAAATGGCTGACCACAACTTATTTCAGGCAATTTGCCGTGTGAACCGTTTAGACGGTGATGAAAAAGATTATGGTTATATTGTTGATTATAAAGATTTGTTTAAGTCGTTAGATAAAGCTGTGCAGAGCTATACCGAAAATGCCTTAGATGGTTATGACGCTGATGATGTTGCAGGCTTATTAACCGATAGACTGGCGCAGGCTAAGACCGACCTTGATGATGCGCTTGAAGCGGTTAAAGCCTTATGTGAACCGGTTAAGCGCCCTAAAGATACTAAAGATTATTTGGCTTATTTTTGCGGTGATACCAGTAAGCCAGAAGATTTGTTAGACCGAGAAGGGCAGCGTGTCGCTTTGTATAAAATGGTTGGCAAGCTAATACGCTGCTATGCCAATGTGGCCAATGAGATGCAAGCCGCGGGTTATACGCCACAGCAAGCTAGCGAGATTCAGCAGGATGTTACTCATTACGAGAAGATGAATGATGAAGTGAAACTAGCCAGTGGTGATTATCTGGATATGAAGCGTTTTGAGCCTGCAATGCGTCATTTGTTGGATATGTATATTCGCGCCGATGACAGCGAGCAGTTGATGGATTTTGAAGAGCTGGGTTTGATCGAGCTGATTGTTGAAAAGGGTGATGACGCGTTAGAAGGCATGCCCGAGGGCATAAAAAGCAACCCTGAGGCGATGTCGGAAGCGATTGAAAATAATATGCGCAAAACCATCATTGATGAAAACCCCGTCAACCCCAAATACTACGAGCGTATGTCGGAGTTGCTGGATGCGATTATTGACGAGCGCCGTAAGCAAGCGATTAGTTATCAAGAATATTTAGAAAAAATTAAAGAATTAGCACGCAAGGTGGTTAAGCCAGAGGGCGATACTGAAAATCCTTACCCTGCCAGTATTGATACGACTGCAAAGCAGGCCTTGTTTGATAACTTGGGTAAGGATGAAGTATTGGCGTCTAAAATTGATACCGCTATTCGCTACACCAAAAAAGCCGATTGGGTGGGTGATCGTTTTAAAGAGCGTGAGGTGGCTAATGCCATTCGAGAAGAATCCGCAGGGTATGAAGTCGATATTGGTGAAGTGTTAGAGCTGGCCAAAAATCAGCGCGAGTATCAATAAGGCGATGGCTAAATCTAAGTCAAAGGCTAGTTCTGAAATTGTGGTTGCGGGCATTCGGGTTCAAATTATCCGTAAGGATATTAAAAATTTGCACTTGGGTGTTCATCCACCAGAAGGCCATGTGCGTGTGGCTGTGCCTAAGCATGTGACGGATGAGCGTATTCGCTTGGCGGTCATTGATAAACTCGCTTGGATTAAAAAACAGCAAGCTGAATTTTTAGCTCAGCCAAGGCAAACCGCGCGTGAAATGGTAACAGGCGAGTGCCATTATTTTTTTGGTAAAAGCTATCGCTTAGAAGTGGTTGAGCAAGCGGGTAAACATAAAGTTGAATTGGCGGGCGGTAATAAGATTCGCTTAACGGTGACTAAAAATACCACCACAGAACGCCGTTTGACGTTAATCAACGAATGGTACCGCGAACAGCTTAAGCAGCTGATTCCCGCGTTATTGGCGAAATGGCAAAACAAGATAGGTGTTGTGGCTAATGACTGGGGCGTTAAGAAAATGAAAACCAAGTGGGGCAGTTGCAATATTGAAGCAAAGCGCATTTGGTTGAATTTAGATTTAGCGAAAAAGCCCCCCGAGTGCTTGGAGTATATTTTGGTGCATGAGTTGGTGCATTTGTTAGAACGCCATCATAATAATCGCTTTGTGGGTTTTATGGATGAGTTTATGCCGAAGTGGCGTTTGCATCGCGACACCTTAAATAAGTCGCCATTGTCGCATGAAGAGTGGGCTTATTAGCGGTAAGTTTTTCTGCCTTTTGTCGGGCTAAACCCCGACCTACATTTTTACTGATTAATGAAGCTACCCGAT
>OJEO01000148.1_pt1 | contig 32864 bp, 28 predicted proteins | sample 1593621 | NCBI WGS metagenome assembly OJEO01 (sample SAMN05416875, study PRJEB24817) | seawater metagenome | isolation source: Sea water | place: Canada:Atlantic | collected 2013-11
GTGGCCGCCGTGGTAATAAACTACCGCGCGGATTCCAGAATGTGGATATGGTTGAGATTGCTAAGAAAGACTAGTTAGCAAGACTAGCGATTAGTTGGTTATTAAAAAGCTAAAGCTACAAAAAGCCCAATGAGCGTTCCTAATAAGGGAGGCTCATTGGGCTTTTTTTGTGGGTGTTCACTTTCTATTTAAAAAAACGATATCTCAAAAATAGGAAAAATTGAGTTATAAGTGAAATCATGCTGTTGATTAACTCAATTATTGCCATTTTTGAGTTAAGTCAGTGAAAAAACCACCTCAAGTCTCAAAAAGTCCCTTTATTGAAATAGCTAAGGTTCAGCCAGATCTATTATCTACTTATATGGGTTTGCACAATCCTGTGGATAAGAAAGGGCGCTACTTGCCGTTTAATGAGATTTATCGGCGCTTACCCAGTGCACTAGATCCGCAGCTCGCATGGTCTGTTATACGCGATGCTAGGCAAGCTCAGTTAACAACGCTGGCACAAGAATTGGAATCGCGTTTAGAGTTTGTTGCAGACTGGTTTAATACGATTGAACCGAGTTCTAGCAGTTCTGCTTTTGTCATTGCAACGTCTTTACATTTTGCTATTGGTTTTGAGCATCCATTTCATGATGGTAATGGACGTTTAGCGCGAGCGCTTTTTTATTGGTCGATGTTTAAGTATGGGTATCATGCATTTCGTTATATTTCTATTAGTGCACTGTTGAATGAAGCGCCTGTTAAGTATGGCAAAAGTTATATTCATACTGAAACAGATAATATGGATATGACGTATTTTATTGATTACCAGAGTAAGGTTGCTAGCAAGGCGATTGATCAATTCTTGCAAGATTTTTCAGTACTGGTTGATCGCTATCAAAACTTTAAACAGCAATTTGAGTCTTCAACACTTTATAAACAAACCAATGAAAAGCAGCGGGCTGTTATTATTCTAGTGCACAATATTGGTATAAAAACAGTCAATGCGGCTTGGGTTCAGACAATGGTGGCTTGTTCGTACAATACCGCGGCGTCGGTTCTAAATGGGTTGACGGAGTTAGGTGTTTTTCAGCGAGAGAAGGTTGGAAGAGAATGGCATTACTCAATGCTGAAGAAGATTGTTGACGAAGATTGTTGACGAAAATTGTTAACGAAGGTTGTTAACGAATAAAATGTTAATTACATAAAAAACACCAATGTATGCTTCTAACATTTTAGAAAATCAAATATTAGGAAAACAACATTGGCTTTTTTACTAAGCGTTTATTTATTTATGATTTTATTTTAAAGATTCTACAATCGCTCTAAAAAACTCAACTGAAATGTTGGCAGATTCCAAGTTATTATCGGTAAAGTTTATGTTAGCTGAGTTTTTCACAATAACCACGTTGGCTTTTTTGTTAACGTAAATGTATTGATCATAAATTCCCAAAGCTAAAAACTCTTGATCTGCTTCAATGGGAAGCCACCACTGATAACCATAGCCTAAATCTAAATCAGCGGTGTCGCGCTTACCTGGCATTAAGTGGGGTGCATCGGGCGTTGTGGATTCTATTATCCATGCTTCAGGAATGACTTGTTCACCATTCCAGACGCCGTTATCACGATACAGTTTGCCAAATTTTAAATAGTCGACAGCTCTCATATTAAGCCCGCCTAATACCATTGGTTCACCTAACTCATCGGTTAAATAAAAGGTATCTGCTTCTGGCTGTATTTTGTCCCAAAGGTGTTTTTTAAAATAATCGGCAATGCTTTCTCCGGTAGCGCCTCGCAGTACCATGCCAACAACGTGGGTATCAACGCTAACATAATGTAAGTACTGGCCTTGCGCTCTTTCTGTTTTTAAGCTGGCAGCAAATTCATCAAACGAACCCCCTAATGCCAGTAAGCGCCCCATGCGGTTAATATCCGAGAAAAAATCTTTATAGTCTTCGTTAAACTGAACACCACTGGACATTTGTAATACATTTTTTATGGTAACACCGTCGTAGCCACTGCCTTTTAATGATGGCGCATAATCGGTAACTAGGTCATTTAAGTCTTTAATTTTTCCTTGCTCGACAGCGACGCCGACTAATGCTGATAAGAAAGACTTGGCCACAGACCACGAAATACGTTTATCTTTGGCCGTAGTGCTTAAAGAGTAAGACTCATGAGTAATGGTGTCATCTTTAAGCACTACCAATGCTGTTGTGGCAGTTTGTTGCAAAAAATCAGCGCTTAAAACAGTTTTACCATTAAAAACAAAGTTTTCTGGCAGCGCCTGCTCTGTTTTAGCAAAGTAATAAGGCTCACTGTCGCTTTTAATGGTGATGGTTGGCAGGGCTTCTTGCATATTGACAAAGTTGTGTACGATATTTTCTTCATCAAACAAGGTAATTACCTTGTGTAAGTTAACGAGCTTGTCCCAGTTAAATGCTGCAGCTGTTAGCAGTAAGAGTAACGCGATGACTAGGATTTTTTTTATTGTTAGCATACTTCAAACATATCCAATCTGTTTAATTTAAGGTTCAATCCAATTGTTGTTCGTTATGGTATAGGTAACGTAGCAGGTATTAAAGGAAATAGTGTCGAATTGTTGTACAATCTGGTTTATTTTTTGGGTGAAAAAAGATGGAATTAACCGCTTGGCTTTCGCTAGCGTTGCTATGTATTTTAGGTGCAATGACCCCAGGGCAAAGCTTTATTATTATATTGAAGCATTCAATGGCTGGTGGCCGTTTAAACGGCCTCGTTGCCAGTGTTGGACATGGTTTAGGCGTAATGCTTTATGCCATTGCTACGGTAGTTGGTTTAGCTGTAATTATTCAGCAAACCCCTTGGTTGTTTGATTTGATTAAGTATACGGGGGCGGCGTTTTTAGTTTGGTTAGGTTATAAAGCATTAACCTCAGCGCCCAATAATGCCATGTACTCGTCAGATAATGCTGCGGTTACATTAAAGCAAAGTTTTACCGAAGGGTTAATGATTTCTTTTTTGAATCCTAAGTTGGCAATTTTCTTTTTGGCTTTGTTCAGTCAATTTGTTGATGGCACTGCCAGCTGGCAGCAAAGCGTTATCATGATAGCAACGGTTACTGGTATTGATACTTTATGGTATTGCTTGGTGGCCTTAGTGTTGTCGCACTCTATTATGTTAGAAAAGCTGCGCAAGCATGTGCATATTATCGAAAAACTTTCGGGTGTTGTGTTGCTCGCTGTCGCGCTTCGAGTTGTTATTTAAATCAGTTGGAGTTTGTTATGAATACAATAGACCATCAAAAAGATCATAATCGCTTTGTTTTAGCAAAAGAAAATCATGAATGCCTACTGGATTACAAAATCACTAGCGGCTCAGATAATACAATTATTGATTTTAATAATACCTATGTGCCTTTTGCATTGCGTGGTAAGGGGCTGGCAGAAGAATTAGTTAACAGTGGATTGGCTTGGGCAAAAGAGCAAGGCTATCAGATAGAAGCCAGCTGTTGGTATGTTAGAGATGTAATAGGTAAAAATGATGCAAGATGATTTTTATATTGAAGATATGGCACTGTGGGACAGTAAGCTGTTTATTAGTCATTACCCAGAGCATGAGGCCAATGCGGCGGAATTAACCAAAGTACTCTATGCAATAAAAGATCAGCAAGTAAATGATGTTGATAGTGATGTCGCGGTATTTGCTAAGCATGCTTTGTTTGAAAGTGAACTGAATTTGTTAACCCAGCCGTATACACTTTTGCAGAAATTGAAAACACATATTCAAGATTTGATTGGCACAATAGCCCATGCGGTGAATGAACCATTCTGGCCAGAAGGCGCGCAAGCTGAGGTTGATATCGTTGAGTCTTGGTACCACATTACTCAAAATGGCGGTTATCACGATACGCACTCACACCCTAATTGTTCTTGGTGTGGCATTTATTATGTGCAAGAAGGTGAAAGCAGTATAGAAGGAAGAAATGGCGTAAATCGTTTTTACGATCCTCGCCATGGTGCTGATCAATATCAAGACGCCGGTACCGCTTATTTAAGTGCAGATGGTTTTATGGATTTTTCGCCTTTTGCAGGCCAAATAATTATTTTCCCTTCTTACTTAAAGCATGCAGCGATGCCATATTTTGGTGATACAGATCGCGTTGTTGTTGCCTTTAATTGTCAGGTGAATGCTAAGCCTTGTTAGTTTTTAAAGCTTATAAATAATTGATTTAAAATTTTTAACCGTAACGAGATGACATCATGTTTAAAATAAAAGTAGAGCGCATTGTTAACAAACCGATTGATGATGTGTTTGAAGCGCTGAGCGATCATGCCAGTTATGCGTTATTTAAATCTGTGGGTATTGCTGAATTAGTAACCGAAGGTGATCAAGAGCGTAACGGAACCGGTGCTTTGCGCACAGTGCAAACCGGTGCTTTTAAAGTGTGGGAGCGAATTACTGCGTTTGAGCGTCCTATTCACATGCAGTATCACATTGAAAAAGCCAAGCCCATAAAAATGGAGCACCACAAGGGCATTATAGATTTAAAGGATTTGGGTGATGGCACAACTCACGTTACTTGGGTTTCTGAAGGGCGCTTGCTTGTACCGTTAATAGGTGGCTTTTTTGATCGTAAAATGCAAAAGCAAGGCACGCTTGTTTTTAACAGCATGCTTAAATCTTTAGAACGCCGCTGATAGAGCGGCGGTTTTTTATAACGAGTTTATGCTTAATACAACCACTGAAACCGAGCTACAGCTTTGCCATTTATCTCGACCGTTTCGGTGAACATGTTAGCGGGCCTTACCCATGTTGAAGGGGCTTCATCAGGATAACGTGTTTCGTAAACCACCAACCATTCTTCTGTTTCGCTATGTCGAGCAATATCAATCACTTGATATTCTGCGCCTTTGTAATGACGGTAGCGCCCTTTTTTAATATCTGGCTTTATTGAAGCAGCTTTCATTGTTTGTTCTTCACTTAATGGGCTTATTTTTAGCCGTTTATTTATTAGCCGTCTATTTATTAGCCGCTTCAATTTCGTTGAAACGGGCTAGTTGCTCGGGCGTCGCTTTTTGTTGATGTTTCTCTTTCCACTCAGAATAAGGCATGCCATAAATAAGCTCGCGCGCATCTTCATATTCTATTTCCAAACCACGTTCTTCACCCGCTGCTTTATACCACTTCGATAAACAGTTGCGACAAAAACCAGCAAGGTTCATTAGGTCGATATTCTGTGCGTCTTTACGTTCGTCTAAATGTGCTAATAAACGACGAAATGCAGCCGCTTCTAATTCGATATTGGATTCTAATTTTGCCATGATATTTTTCCTAAAAAGTTAAAAAGTTAAAAATAATATTTAAAAAAGTTTCAAGAATTTAAAAATGTTGATAACCCGCCGTTTTATTAAACGGCTGGCCATTTATTAAAACCCAGTGCATATTTTTAGATTGTACTTGTCCAACTTTATAGCATGCTAATTCATGCAATGCGTTTTGTGCACTCTGGGGCGCTGTGAATAAAAGCTGGTAATCGTCACCGCCGGTTAAGGCAAACTCTAATGCGGCGTCATGTCCGTGTTCTTGGATAGCGGCGTCACTCACGGGTATTGAGTTTTTATTAAAATTTAAACAAACGGCGGATGCTTTGGCGATGTGAGAAGCGTCTTGTAATAACCCGTCTGAAATATCCATGGCGCTATTGGCTAAACCAATGAGTTGCTGGCCTAAGTTAATTTGCGCTTGTGGATAATAATACGCTTCTGCTAGCTCTGTGTGTTTTGTTTTTGTAGATTCTACAACCGTGCTTTTAGTTGTATTTTCGATAAAGTTTTTTGGGTTAGCTAAAATAGTTGCTAGTGCTGCCGCAGATTTTCCAACTTCACCACTTAGCCAAATATCGTCACCAACTTGAGCAGTATTACGTTTTAGTGCTTGGCCACTGGCAACTAGGCCTTGCACTTGTATGGTAATAACAAGGGTAGGGCTAGAGGTTGTATCACCGCCAATTAGCGCAATGTCGTATTCATCAGCGCATTCGCGTAAGCCAGAGCTAAACGATTCTAGCCAGTTTTGGCTGGTATTGCTGGGTAGGCTTAATGCTAGGTGAAACGCTTGAGGTTTAGCGCCCATGGCGGCTAAATCACTAATCGCGCAGCGCAAGGCGCGCTGTGCAATTAGTTGCGCCGGTGCCGTGGCAGGAAAATGAACATTAGCAACTTGAGTATCAATACTCTGCACTAAGTCAAAACCACTGGGCACTTTAACGATGGAGGCATCGTCGCCAACCGCAAAAATAATATTGTCATTATTTTGCGGCCAATTAAAACAGTGTTTAATTAATTCAAACTCTGTCAGCACGATCGTTTACCTAACGTTAATGTATAAAAAATTTAAGGCTTTTTCATTGAAAGTGTATTTTTACTTTCGCTGTTTTTGCCACCTTTGTTTTTAATTTTTGCCGAAGGCACTTTAAAAACAGGCTTAGTCGTTTTTTTGGTTACTTGCTTAGGCTTAGCATTGGCGTATGGCTGTTGAACCTCTACCGTACGAACCTGTTGTGCAATTTTATCAACCACGCCGTTCACATACTTGTGTCCGTCTGTTGCACCAAACGATTTAGCTAACTCAACCGCTTCGTTGATTACAACTTTGTAAGGAACATCTATGCGATGTACCATCTCGAACGTTGCTAGGCGCAAGATAGAAAGTTCTACTGGCGTTAGTTCATCAGAGTTACGATCAAGTTGAGGAGCGATTACTTTATCTAGTGAAGATAATTCACGAGGTACGCCGTGCAAAATATCGTGGAAATACTCCAAGTCTACTTTGCTCATGTCGTTATCTACGCGAAATTCAGCCTCAATTTTTGCTAAATCAGCGCCCGCCATATGCCATTGATAAATAGCTTGTAAGGCAAAACTACGTGCTTTACGACGAGCTGCTGGGCTCGCCTTTTGAGCGCCTGCTGGACGAGACATAATTATGCCTCTAATGCATTAAGTAGGTTAACCATTTCGAAAGCAGACATCGCCGCTTCTTCACCTTTGTTTCCAGCTTTAGTACCAGAACGCTCGATAGCTTGTTCGATAGAATCAACCGTTAACACACCGAAAGAAACCGGAATACCAAACTGCATTGCAACTTGGCCAAGACCTTTAGTGCATTCGCTTGAAACGTATTCAAAATGTGGAGTACCACCACGGATAACAGCACCTAGAGTAATGATTGCGTCGTAGTTACCGCTTTGTGCAACTTTTTGTGCAACGAGTGGAATTTCCATTGCGCCAGGGCAACGAACAACCGTAATATTTTCTGGCTCAACGCCATGGCGAGTCAAAGAATCAACCGCACCTTCTAATAAACTTTCAACAACAAACGCATTCCAACGGCCAACAATAATTGCATACTTACCATCGTTAGGGGTTAAGTCGCCTTCAATAATTTCTACAGTCATTTTCTTTACTCTTCTATTTAGTCTAAATTTTTTATTTCAACAAAGCGTTACGCTTCGTACGGAATATACTCAACCACTTCAAGATCGAACCCAGAAATGCCAGAATACTTAACCGGAGAACTCAATAAGCGCATTTTTTGCACACCAAGTTCACGCAAGATTTGTGAGCCTGTACCAATTGTTAAAAAAGCACCAGAGCTATCAACGTTCGGGCTTTTAGCCGGTTTGGTATTGCCAAAATACACATCAAGACTGGCGGCAACATCTTCTGGCTGGCCTGCTGACAGCATAACCAATACACCGGTGCCTTCTTCAGCAATTTTCTTTAGCGTTGCTTGGCTAGACCAAGATTGTGCTTCAGATTTTGCACCTAGCATATCGCGTAAAAAGTCACTGCTTTGAACACGCACAAGGCAAGGTACGTCAGCTTTAATTTCACCCTTGGTTAATGCAATGTGGGTATCGCCTTGAATCGTATCGACAAATTTATGCAACTGGAACTCACCAAATTCTGTATCAATGGTTTCAGTAGAGACATCATCAATGGTTTTTTCATTGGCCATACGGTAGTGAATTAAATCGGCAATGGTACCGATTTTAATGTCGTGTTTTTCAGCGAAGATTTCTAAATCAGGGCGACGTGCCATGGTGCCATCGGCGTTCATGATTTCAACAATCGCAGAAGAAGGCGTTAAGCCTGCTAGGCGAGCCAAGTCACAACCAGCTTCAGTGTGACCTGCACGGCTTAAAACACCGCCAGGGCGAGCACGCAACGGGAAAATATGACCCGGTTGAACAATGTCATCTGCTTTAGAGTTACTATCTACAGCCACGCGAATAGTTTTTGCGCGGTCAGCCGCAGAAATCCCAGTGGTTACACCTTCAGCGGCTTCAATAGATACAGTAAAAGGTGTGGCAAACTTAGCACCGTTACCCGCAACCATGGCAGGCAAACCTAAGAAATCACATCGGCCGCCGGTAAGCGTCAAACAAATAAGGCCGCGGGCTTCAGTGGCCATGAAGTTAATGATTTCAGGCGTTACTTTTTCTGCAGCAACAATGATGTCGCCTTCATTTTCACGATCTTCGTCATCCATTAAGATAACCATTTTACCGCGACGCATATCATCAATGATTTCTTCAATCTTATTTAAAGCCATTACCATTACTTCCTAAATATTGTGCTATTTGAACTTAATTAAACTAAGTGTTTAAGCTAGATGTTCAATTAGATTAGTTATTTCCAAAAACCGTTTTGTGCCAGAAACGCTTGGCTAATACCAGATTTTGGTTGATCGTTTGTTTGTTGCATCATACGCTCTAAATAGCGTGCAATAACATCCACTTCAAGGTGAACAGTGTTTCCCACCTGATAATCTTTAATCACTGTTTCTTGCACGGTATGCGGTACGATATTCAAATCAAAAATCGTACTCATGTTGTTAGCAGAAGTCGACTTTGCATCTTCAATGGCATTCACCGTAAGGCTAACACCATCAACTGTAATCGAGCCTTTTGCCGCGATGTATTTGGATAACTCTGCCGGCGCTTTAATTTTAAAACGCACCGAACGCGCATCTTCATGGCGGCTTAAAACTGTGCCTAAACCATCTACATGGCCAGTTACTATGTGGCCACCTAAGCGCGTTGCCAGTGTTAGCGCTTGCTCAAGATTTACCGGCTTACCACTTTTCCAATCGGTAATGTTGGTATGAGTGATTGACTCTTGCGAGACGTCAGCCCAAAAACCATCACCTGGCAATTCAACCACGGTTAAGCACACACCGTTAGTGGCAATACTATCGCCTAATTTTACATCGCTAAGGTCTAATTTGCCTGTGTTGATTCGTAAGCGGATATCGCCTTGCTTACTCTGGCTTGCAACGACCTGACCAACCGCTTCAATAATTCCTGTAAACATTAAGCCTTCTCGTTAAAGCCAGTTTGGCTCTTCAATACTAATTTTAGGTCATTGCCGACCATTCGCACGTCGTGCCAAGACCAGCGAATTTGTTGATCCATTTTCATAAATGGCAAGTTAAACGCAGGTCGTGCGTCGCTGCCCAGAAGTGTCGGCGCGGTAAAGATCACCAGCTCATCGACTAAATTCTGTTCGACAAACGCACCGGCTAAGGTTGCGCCAGTTTCTATTAACACTTCATTAATGCCTTGGTTGGCAAGTTGCTCGAGCAGGTGGGTTAAATCAACCTTTGAGCTGCCCGCCTGAGTGCGTGTCTTGAGATAACTAACGTCACACAACTTGTTGTTAATGATGCTGCTAATATTGTGTTCTGCTTCCACCGGGCTAGCAATTAACACCTTGCCAGCCAGAGTGAACAGTTTGGCATCGCCCGTGACGCGATGCTGGCTATCAATAATCACTCTTAAGGGCTGACGACTGTCTGCTTTAAGACGCACATTCATCGATGGATCATCAATTAAAACCGAGTCTGCACCACATATAATGGCACAGCTTTGGGCACGAATCTTTTGCACTTCTGCACGCGCTTCGGGGCCGGTAATCCACTGGCTCTCACCACTTTGCATTGCTGTACGACCATCTAAACTGGTCGCCATTTTTAAGCGTACATACGGCAGCGGTGTTGTGTTTTTTCCGGCCATGCTCATGCGTTTTATAAAGCCTGGGTTCAACTTAGCAGATTCAGCCGCTAAACAGCTATCGACTACGTCAATACCCGCAGCTCGTAGTTTATTAAAGCCATTGCCTGCCACGGTCGGGTTGGGGTCGGTCATCGCGCCGACAACACGAACAATGCCAGCATCAATTAAACCCTGCGAACAGGGCGGCGTGCGACCAAAGTGACTGCAGGGTTCTAAAGTAACGTACGCGGTTGCGCCAGCCGTATCATTGCCGCGCTGTTTAGCATCGGCGATGGCGTTAACTTCTGCGTGGCCTTCACCCGCTTTTACATGAAAGCCTTGGCCAATAATCGTATCGTTTTTGACTAACACACAGCCAACACGAGGATTTGGACTGGTGCTATACAAACCTTGTTTGGCAAGCCTAATGGCTAACGCCATGTATTCTTGATCACTGGCCATGTTAACAATTGTCCGCAGGAGATTTTTTTGTGGTTTGAGTGTGATCGGTGACTTGTGTTGATATGCGTTCAATTTCTTGGCGGAACTCATCCACATCTTGAAAGCTTCTATAAACAGAAGCGAAGCGCACATAAGCGACTTTGTCGAGTTGTCTTAATTCATCCATTACAAATTCGCCAATTACTAAGCTCTTAACTTCACGTTCGCCTAGTGTACGTAACTTGTGGGTGATTTGGTTTACGGAGTGTTCGACCTTGTCGATGCTAACAGGGCGTTTTTCGAGTGCGCGGTGAATACCTGCAGTCAGTTTGTCTTCATTAAAAGGTTCGCGGGTGCCATCTTGTTTGACTATTCTAGGCATGACCAATTCTGCGGTTTCAAAGGTAGTGAAACGTTCACCGCAGGCCTGACATTCGCGGCGACGGCGGGTTTGTTGGCCGTCGGCGACAAGACGAGAATCGATAACTTTTGTATCGTGTTCACAACAGAATGGACAATGCATAGTAAAGAGCGCGCTTTTAAGTGTAAAAGTCGCGCGATTTTACGGCATTTGCGTTCATTTAGCGAGCACTAACTCTGCTCGGCTGCTGAGAAGGTATCAAGCAGTTCTTTCTCTGGCTGTGGTGTTAGCAGGCTAACGATTACAATCGCCAGTGTTGCTAGTATGAAACCCGGTACGATCTCATAAATATCAAAAAGCCCACCGCTTAGCTGTTTCCACACCACAACTGTGATGCCACCCACTAAAATACCGGCCAAACACCCTTGACGATTCATGCGAGACCAGAACAAAGAGAGAATAATGGCAGGCCCAAAGGCTGCGCCAAACCCTGCCCAAGCATAAGACACTAAACCAAGAACGGAACTGTCTGGGTTGAGTGCTAATAACCAGGCAATTAAAGCCAGTGCCACAACTGCAATACGGCTAATTTTAACCAAAGATTCTGGGCTGGCTTGTTTGTTAAAAAGTGATTTGTAAAAGTCTTCTGTTAGTGCAGCAGACGACACTAATAGTTGCGAATCGGCCGTCGACATAATGGCAGCTAAAATAGCCGCTAATAAAATACCCGCAACAACAGGATGAAATAACGCCTGCACCAGTGAGATAAATACGGTTTCTGAATCGGCTAGCGGTGTTTCAAAATAACCAATACCGGCAATACCGACAAAGAAAGCACCCAATAAGCCAATCAATGTCCAGCTAACCGCAATACGGCGAGCAGACTGAATATCATCTTTGCTACGAATGGCTTTAAAGCGCGCCAAAATATGTGGCTGGCCAAAATAACCAAGACCCCATGCAAGAAGCGATACAATGCTGATCCAACCCAATGCTTCACCGGTTGATTTAGTGAAAGGGTCTAATAACTCAGTATTAGCAGTGGCTAAAATTGCACTGGGCGCTTGTCCTAAATTCATAAAGGCGACAACAGGCACCATAATTAAGGCTGCAGCCATTAACAAGCCTTGTACTAGGTCTGTCCAAGATACCGCTAAAAAACCACCCACAAAGGTGTAAGAAACAATCGCCAAGGTTCCCACAGTGACAGCAATGGTGTAATCCATGCCAAATACGGTTTCAAATAATTTACCGCCAGCTACTAAGCCTGAGCTGGTGTAAAACAAAAAGAATAACAAAATAAAGAAGGCAGAAATAACGCGAATAGCGACCTTATCGTTAAAACGATTACTAAAATACTGCGGCAGGGTTAAGCTATCTCCGGCCAGTTGTGAGTAAACGCGTAAGCGGGGCGCAACGATTAGCCAGTTTAAATAAGTCCCTAAGATTAATCCCAAGCCTAGCCAAGAGGCTTCCCAGCCTGCGGCGTATGCATAGCCTGGCATACCGAGTAGTAACCAGCCCGACATATCCGATGCACCTGCTGAAAGCGCCGAAGGCCAGGGGCCTAACGAGCGGCCACCTAAGATGTAATCCGATAAGTTATTGGTTTTTTTATAGGCCCACAAACCAATCCACAACATAAAGCCTAGGTAGATGAAGAAAGTGACTGCGACTGAGTAAGATGCGCTCATCAAGAGTTCCTTTTAAAGTGAAACAAATCAAAAGTAGGGTGCGTATACGAAAAAGGCCCGCGCTAACTTTCGTTAGGGCAGGCCTTTTACCAAACTGAGTAAATCTTACTGTTTATTTATAAACAGGTAAAGTCTCACACAGTGCAATAACCTTAGCTTTTACTTCAGCTTCAACCGCTTCAGAGTTGCCGTTTTCTAAACCGTCTAGAACGTCACAAATCCAGTTAGCCAAGTCAGCACATTCAGCTTCTTTAAAGCCACGGCTTGTTACGGCAGGGCTACCGATACGCAGACCAGAGGTAACAAAAGGAGAACGCGGATCGTTAGGAACAGAGTTTTTGTTCACCGTGATGTTGGCACGGCCTAAAGCAGCATCAGCATCTTTTCCTGTGTATTCTTTGTTGATCAAATCAACTAAGAACAGGTGGTTGTCTGTACCGCCAGAAACAACCTTGATACCACGGCTGATGAAAGTCTCTGCCATCGCTTGAGCGTTTTTAACAACTTGTGCTTGGTAAGCTTTGTAGTCGTCTGCCATTGCTTCTTTGAAACAAACCGCTTTAGCAGCGATTACGTGCATTAAAGGGCCACCTTGAGATTCTGGGAATACGGCAAAGTTAAGCTTTTTGTTCAGCTCTTCATCATCATTCGCAAGAATCAAACCACCACGTGGGCCACGTAGAGTTTTGTGAGTTGTCGTAGTAACAACGTCTGCAATGCCAACAGGAGATGGGTAAACGCCAGCAGCGATTAAACCCGCAACGTGTGCCATATCAACGAATAAGTAAGCACCAACCATGTCGGCGATATCGCGGAAACGTTGCCAATCAACAACGCGGCTGTATGCAGAGAAACCCGCAACGATCATTTTTGGCTTGTGTTCTTTTGCCAAAGCTTCAACTTGATCGTAATCGATTTCGCCAGTATCAGGCTTAATGCCGTACTGAACAGCATTGTAGATACGGCCAGAGAAAGATACCGCAGCACCGTGAGTCAAGTGACCACCGTGAGCAAGGCTCATGCCTAAAACAGTATCGCCAGGCTGACAAAGCGCCATGTAAACAGCACCGTTAGCCTGTGAGCCAGAGTGTGGCTGAACGTTGGCGTATTTAGCACCAAATAATTCTTTGGCACGATCAATTGCTAATTGTTCGATCACATCAACGTGTTCGCAACCGCCGTAGTAGCGTTTGCCAGGATAACCTTCAGCATACTTATTAGTTAGCTGAGAACCTTGAGCTTCAATTACACGAGGGCTCGTATAGTTTTCAGAAGCGATAAGCTCAATGTGGTGCTCTTGGCGAGCGTCTTCAGCTTGCATTGCTTCCCATAAAACAGGGTCGAAATCTGCAATATTCATATCACGGCTAAACATACGGAGGTTCCTCGTATTAAAGATTCTGATGTAATGAACTCAGGTAATTTAGGGCGGCATTCTACATCAAAGTAGAGGCGCTGGCACTTGAAAAACAGTCATTAATAGCATGACTGTTATTCATTTTTGCAAGAATTAATAATAATCACTCTAAAACCGATAAAACCTGATTATTTAGACAAGTTATAGCAGCCGGTTTTTCTAAATGCTGTATTTATCTCCATCGATTTTTAATGGATCATTTTTATGTCTTTGGGCGAAGGCAATTAGCTCTTTTTCAGGTAGAGGCTTACTGAAGAAATATCCTTGTACTTCTTCACATTTGGTTTGTTGTAAAAACTCAAGCTGTTCTAACGTTTCAACACCTTCTGCAATAACGCCGAGGCCCAAGTTGTGCGCCATTGAGATAATGGTGCGTGTAATCTGTGCGTCGTCAGTATTGCCTGGTAAATTACGAATAAAACTCTGATCAATTTTTAAAATATCCACAGGGAATTGTTTTAAGTAATTGAGTGATGAATAGCCAGTACCAAAATCATCAATGGCCATTCTAACCCCCATAGTTCTTAAATCACTTAGAACCTCTAAGGTTAAATCTAGATCATCAATCAACAGACTTTCGGTGAGTTCTAGTTCAAGTTTATTTGGATCGATTCCAGTTTCTTCGATCACGCTTCTAACAAGATCTATGAAGCTGGCTTGCTTGAACTGGCGAGCAGAGACGTTAACTGCAATGCGATCAATGGCTACACCTTCTTTTTGCCAGCGCACCATGTCATTACAAGCTTTGCGCAGAATCCATTCACCAATCGGAACAATTAACCCGGTATCTTCAATAATAGGGATGAAATATCCCGGGGGAACCAAACCTTTTTGTGGGTGATGCCAGCGCAGTAGTGCTTCTACGCCTTCAATCGAATGACCAGAAGTAGAGAACTGAGTCTGATAATGCAGCTCTAATTCGTCACGTTCGATGGCGTAACGCAGGTCGTTTTCAATTTCGAGCAATTCAACGGCTTCTTTATTCATCTTCTCGTCGAAAAACTGTACCGAGTTACGGCCTTCATCTTTAGCATGGTACATCGCCATGTCAGAGTTCTTTAATAGCTCTGTTACGGTTTCGCCATCGTTTGGATAAATGGCAACTCCTACACTACCGGTTAAAAATAGCTCTCTTTTTTCAACCAAGAAAGGCTGCTGTAGTTCATGCAGAATACGTTCACCAACTTTTACAGCTGTACTAGCGGCAGCGGACTGAGATGGCTGGTGGGAAAGCACAATAGTGAATTCGTCGCCACTTAAGCGGCAAATAAGATCTTTTCTTTTGATGCACTTTTGTAAACGAACCGCGACTTCTTTGAGTACCTTGTCGCCTGCTGGGTGGCCCATGGAGTCGTTAATCGGTTTAAAGCGATCTAAATCTAAAAATAGAACGGTAATAAAGGTGCTTTTTTCACGAGCTTCAATCACTAGCTTATCTAAATGTTCTAGCATCTGACTTCTGTTAGGCAGCCCTGTTAGGGAATCAAAATAGGCTAGCTTGTGTACCTTCTCTTCAATCACCTTGCGTTCGGTAATGTCAGATATGATGATAATTAAGTTTTGTACTTTGCCGGATCTATTTCGAGTGGCTGAGACACCAGTCCAGCTTACGCGTTCTTCACCATTTTTGCGCAAATAGTGAACTTCGCCTTGCCAGTAATTGTCTTGCATTACACTTAGACCCACTTCCTCATAGAATTCGATACTATGAAAATTAGGGTTAATAATATCGTCAGGGCGGATGCCGCGTATTTCTTCTAAAGTAAACTGGCTTGCGATAAAGAAAGCAGGGTTAGCATCAATCACGCGCCCAGTGTTATCTGTAACAACAATGGCCTCGGTACTGTTTTCAAAAACTTGCCCCGCAAGTAATAACTCTCTTTCCGTTTGGCGTGCTTCGGTAACATTACGAACAACACCAAAGATGCCCTCTAATTCAGATTTTTCGTCCCATAAATAGCTAGCTTGAACTTCAATAATTAGATGCTGACCTTTCTTACAGATTGCCGACAGGTCCATTTTGAAAATCCCGTCACCGTCTTCTCGACTAGAGCGGCTAGCATTTTTCAAGGCCAGTCGTAAACGAGAGTTTAATTTGCGCAAGTCTTCACGGCTTAAGACCCCTTCAATTGCACCGCGATAAATCTCGTCTGGTGTATACCCCAGCATGGCGTAAATAGATGAGCTGATAAAAGTGTATTCCAGCTTGGTATTTACTGCCCAGATAACGTCGCTTACATTTTCTGCAAGTAAACGGTAGCGGCGTTCATTCTCAATTAAAACAAGCTGTTCTTCGGCTTCTTCGGTTATATCTCTCACTGAGCAAATATAACGATAAACAAGACCTTCTTCGTTGTGATCAAATGCGGTATTGGTAAAGCGTAGGATGCGCCAATTACCTTGGCTGTCTTTTACTCGACAAGTATCCGCTTCCGATTCGCGCTGATTTAGATGGCGAGTTTTCTTTATAAGTATATCGAGTCTTGGAATATCACCGGGGTGAATCTCCACTCCCCATTCTTCAAAACGAGGGCCTGTAGGTTCCGGAAGGCCAAGCAGAGAGTTTACACTGCTATTATAATATTCAAAATGAAGGTCAAGATTGTCGTCAAATGAAATCACATAAACTATGTCAACGATTTCATCCATGACTTTTGCCCAAAACTGCTCGCGCTTAGAGAGTTCAGTGGCAACACGCTCGCGTTCGGTAATATCAATAAAAGTTATTAAGGCGTTTTTATTGCTACCGGCGTGCAAGCTAATATTGATCCATAAAACAAGATCATTGCCAGCAAAGTCGGTCACTTTAATTTCACACTCTGCCCAACTATAGCCTTTATTGAGGCTTTCTTTTATCAGATTGGTGATTAAAAAGCTTTGGTCAGCAAGTAGTTGTGGGAATGCATGAAGTAAATGCTGTTGATCTTGTGCATGAAACAGTTCAATCGCGGCATCATTGGCATTAATAAGCCTAATCTGATTAAAATTTTCATCTAGGTCTGGTAATAACAAAATGCTGTGAGCAACGGCAGCTTCATCAAAGATGGCCTTGTAGCGAGTCCGGCTATCTTCTAAGGCGCGAAGGCTTAGAACCTTGCTAGTGACGTCTCTTAATAGCCAAACGATACCGGATACTTCTCCTTCTTCGTATAAAAGGTTATAAGATTGCTCAAGAATGAACTCTTCTCCTTTAATATTTAGATGCAGCTCGCGCTGCTCTTCCTGAAACAGCTCAAGCTCTTTAATGGAGATATCTTTTGACCAAAGCGTATTCTGGTCTTTCCAAATGTTCTCCAGAGAAAGCCCTGTGATATTATCAAACCCCAGGCGATCAAAAATAGATTTAGCCTTGGGGTTTGCATAAATAATAACCTTATTGTTGTCGGTACTGATCACCCCTTCATCAATAGACATTAAGGATTTTTCTGCGCGCTGTTCGACTTGTCTTCTGGCCGATACCTCTAACAAGCGCTTTTGAGTAATTCCCTGTAAGTATTGCTTTAAAAAGAAAGCAACAATCATAAAAATTGCGAGGATGAAAATACTGGGAAGTAAGCTTTTCCAAAGCTGATTGGTTAAATAATCTGGGGACTTGATAGCCAGCAAGTCCCAAGGGGAGGCTGCAATACTTTGGCGATAGCCAATACTGTTAGAGAATGTAGCAATAGGAAGTGCGGTGTCTTCAGTGAGGTAAGCACCGTTGGTAATAATTACTTTGTCTGAGACTTTATCGTATAGCGCAAGCTCATAACCAGAAAAGCCACCGTTATAGATTATTTCAGAAAATTTATTGTAGGGACGTCGAATGATGAGGCCATACTTCTTACCGTCAAAATTGAACCAGCTCACACTATAGAAACCACCGCTTTTGCCGTAGTGATGAGCAAAAAATCGAATGCTATTCTCTTGCCTAGAAGATCGCTTAATAAGAATGGGCTCATTTTCAGATAGAATCGGGCCATCGAAAAATAGCATGTCGCCCTGCTTATCAACAATCATATAACCAGTGAGGTTAAAAAACGTCTTATTCATTTCTTGGCGCAAATTGTACTGTTTTTTAGTATCGTTTTGCTTAATCAGGTCAATCAGTTCGGCTTTATGAGTATTGGTAAAAACATGATTTACATGAAGGGAAGCCCTAGAAGTAATTGACGCTTGAGCAACAAAACTATCAACAGTTCGAGTCATATCGACTAGGTAGTTCTTTTCTGTTTCATCCCACTGACGCCAGCTATGCATCGCTAATACAAGCGCTAGAAAAACAAAGAACACTAAAAAAATAGTGGTAAATGATTTTTCTAAGTTTGGTTGTGTATGAATATTATCTGAAGGGGCATGTATCGTAGAACCTGTACCGCTATCAGGAGAATCGTTGAAACCTTGCATATTATCCCGTGAACCTAATTATAACTATTAGATCTAGTATAGAGAAAAATCTTTAAAATGCCTGCGTTAATTGATACTGCAATTGCTAATCTTGCCACTTTTGAGTAGCTTAGCGGCATAGTTCGAAATCATTCGATAGAGTTCAAGTTTAGTTCATTTTTAACGGAGTACCCTAGTGGCTCAATATGTATATACAATGAATCGCGTTGGTAAAATCGTACCACCAAAACGTCAGATTCTTAAAGACATCTCTTTATCCTTTTTTCCCGGTGCCAAAATTGGCGTACTGGGTTTAAACGGTTCTGGTAAATCGACTCTGCTGCGCATTATGGCGGGAATTGATACCGATATTATTGGTGAAGCACGCCCGCAGCCAGACTTGAATGTGGGCTACCTTTCACAAGAGCCAGAGCTGGATCCGGCAAAAGACGTTAAAGGCAACGTAGAAGACGGCTTACGCGAATTAATGGATGCCAAAGAACAGCTAGAGCAGGTGTATGCCGATTACGCAGAACCCGATGCTGACTTTGATAAATTGGCCAAAAAGCAAGGTCGTTTAGAAGCAATTATTGAAGCGCAAGGTGGCCATGATCTTGATCGACAAATGGAAATCGCCGCTGATGCTTTACGTTTACCGCCTTGGGATGCTGATGTGACTAAGTTATCTGGAGGTGAGCGTCGCCGTGTTGCGCTGTGTCGTTTATTGATGTCTAAGCCCGACATGCTGCTATTAGATGAACCAACTAACCACTTGGATGCAGAGTCCGTTGCTTGGTTAGAGAAGTTCTTAGAAGAATATCCCGGTACTGTGGTGGCGATTACCCACGACCGTTATTTCTTAGATAACTGTGCCGAATGGATTTTAGAGTTAGACCGTGGCCATGGTATTCCTTATCAGGGCAATTACAGTTCTTGGTTAGAACAAAAAGAAGCGCGTTTAGAAGGCGAAGCGAAATCGCAAGAATCCCATAAACGCACGATTAAGCGTGAATTAGAATGGGTTCGCTCCAACCCGAAAGCGCGTCAAGCGAAGAGCAAAGCGCGTATGGCGGCTTTTGAAGAATTGAACTCGAAAGAATTCCAAGCCCGTGCCGAAACCAGTGAAATCTACATTCCACCCGGACCGCGCTTAGGCGACAAGGTTATCGAATTTAATAACGTGACCAAGTCTTATGACGGCCGTGTATTGCTTGATGACCTAACCATGAGTATTCCTTCTGGCGCGATTGTGGGCATCGTGGGTGGTAACGGGGCGGGTAAATCCACCTTGTTCCGCATGATTGCGGGCGCAGAGCAACCCGATTCAGGTACCATTGAATTGGGCGAAAGTGTGAAATTGGCGTTTGTTGAACAGTTACGTGATCAGTTAGACGATAACAAAACGGTTTGGGAAGCAGTTGCCGATGGCGCTGAAAACATCACCATCGGTAACTATGAAGTGTCCAGTCGAGGCTATATCGGGCGCTTTAACTTTAAAGGCGGCGATCAGCAGAAGCGCGTTGGCGATCTGTCTGGTGGTGAACGTGGTCGTTTACAACTGGCATGCACTTTACGCCAAGGCGCTAACGTACTGTTGCTCGATGAACCGTCAAACGACTTAGACGTTGAAACCTTGCGTGCTTTGGAAGAAGCGGTATTGGCGTTCCCAGGCACTGTGATGGTGGTATCTCACGATCGCTGGTTCCTAGACCGCATCGCAACGCACATCTTGGCTTACGAAGGAGATTCACAAGTGAACTTCTTTGAAGGTAACTACACCGAATACGAAGCCGACCGCAAGGCGCGCTTAGGTGCAGATGCTCAGCCAAAGCGTATGAAGTACAAGCGATTAGCATAATAGACAGCATAAATAGGTCAGGGACGACCTAAGTAAAAAGTTGGCATGTTTGCACCTACGCAGACATGCCAAACTAGCCCATGATAAGCTTATTGAAAAATATAATAATAAGTTTGGAGGCACCTCGCATGAAACAATCACTGGGCGGTAAGCTAGAGATTAAACCACGTCATATGTCATTTCCTTTTGGCGATGTAAAAGACAAATTCTTTTTTGGTGGTAACTCATTATTGACCGTGTTCGCTGGAGCACTCTCGTCGACCTTTCCACCTGGAGAAGGTGAATTCATAGAGTCGGTGCGCAACTATCGCGATCAAGTTACCGATGAAACTCTAAAGCAACAGATCAAAGGCTTCATTGGTCAAGAAGGCCATCACAGCCATCAGCATAAACAAGCCAATATTGCTCTAACAGAGCTCGGTATTGATGCCGTTCGTTTAGAAAAACACCTAGAGCGTGACCTTAAAAAGTACATTGCCCGCAAACAGTTTACCCCTAAATTTCGTTTAGCGATGACAGTGGGCATGGAGCATCTAACCGCCATTATGGCAGAGCATGTTTTAACCACTCCTGAAGTATTGGGTCCGTTAGACAAAACAGTGCAAGAACTATTGTATTGGCATGCGGTAGAAGAGATTGAGCACAAGGCGGTGGCTTTTGATGTGTTTATGATGTGTGAAAACGATCAAAAATACCTACGCCGCGTCTTACGTTTAGTCACGGTATTATTCACAATTCGCATTAGTTGCTACATGGTCGCACTGTTATTTTGGGCACGTAAAATGCCATCCTGGAAAGACGTTAAGGGCTTTTGGTCTTTTATGTTTAATAAAAAAGTCGGTTTAATTCCGGGCATACGCAGCAACTACAAAGACTACTTTAAAGAAGGTTTTCATCCTTGGGATCACGCCAACCAGGACCTAGTTGATATGTGGAAAGAGAAATTGTATCGCCCAGAGCACGACTTAGGTTTACAGCGTGCAAAGGCTAAGGCTGAAAAGCAAGCCGCTGAGGGGGCGACCGACGGTAAAAATCTAAATGATGGTTTACCTGCCTGAACGAACCATTAATGTTAAGAATAAAAAGAAATTTAAAAAAATGGTAAGGCAAATGAGTTCAAAAGTAGATTATGAAGTCGTCATTATCGGTACCGGCTTTGCCGGTATTGGTATGGCAATTAAATTACAGCAAGCAGGAATTCATTCATTTAAATTGATTGAACGTGCCGATGAAGTAGGGGGAACCTGGCGCGACAATACCTACCCTGGTTGTGAGTGCGATGTGCAGTCGCACCTATACTCACTATCTTTTGAACCAAAAACTGATTGGTCGAAAAAATATTCTACTTGGAGTGAAATACGCGACTACATTATCGGAATAACAGACAAGCACAATCTACGTGAAAAAATTCAATTTAATACCGCGTTAACGGGTGCCAATTTCGATGAAGAAAGCGGTACTTGGTTGGTTAGGTTATCAGACGAAAGCCAGTTAAGATCACGCATTGTTATTACTGCTGTAGGGCCTTTAAGTAATCCTGCAATTCCTGACATTGCAGGTAAAGAAAACTTTCAAGGACCAATATTTCACAGCGCAAAATGGAATCACCACACCGAGTTAAAAGATAAAAAAATTGCTGTCATTGGCACAGGGGCTAGTGCTATTCAATTTGTACCGCGCATTGCGCTAGATGCTAAAAAAGTAAAATTATTTCAACGCAGCGCCCCTTGGATTTTACCTAAGCCAGATCGCAAAATATTTGCTTTCGAAAAAGCACTTTATAAATATCTACCAGGTTGGCGTCTAGCTCACCGAGCAACCTTGTACTGGGGTAATGAATTGACTTTAAGTGGATTTTTAAAAGAAAAATCCATCATTAGACCTTTTGCCGAGTGGGCAGGAAAAAAGCATATTAAACATCACATTAAAGACGAAGATTTGCGTAAAAAATTAACGCCAGGTTTTCGCTTTGGATGTAAGCGAGCGCTTTTATCAAACGAATATTACCCTGCATTAGCACGCAAAAATGTAGATGTGATCGATACTGGTGTCGAAAGCATTACCGAAACAGGCATCATTGATAAAAGTGGCAAGGTGCACGATGTCGATGTGATTATTTGGGGTACAGGTTTTAAAGCTGATGAGCCGTTGCTAGGTATTGATGTTGTTGGTTTAAACGGACAAAACTTAAATACGGAATGGAAAGAAAATGGCTTTGAAACCTATTGCGGCATAACCGTTACAGGCTTTCCAAATGCCTTTATCTTTGCTGGGCCAAATACCGGAATAGGGCACACATCGCTGGTGGTGATGTTAGAGGCGCAGTTCAGTTATGTGCTAGACGCGATTAAAAAAATCAGGCAACAAAATATAAAATATATTGATGTTAAAGAATCAGTGCAAACAGAGTTTTGCCAACAGATGCAAGATAAAATGGTTGGTACCGCTTGGACTTCTGGCTGTAATAGCTGGTATCTATCAGACTCTGGCAAAAACTTTACTCTTTGGCCAGACTACACTTTCAATTATATTCGTAAGACAAAAGAAATTAACTTGAGTGATTACAAGGTTACTTTGCCTGAAGTAAATGTTACACCTTTAATCGTTATAAATAGTTAATAAAATTTAACTATAAAAAAGGCCAAATCGAAAAACGATTTGGCCAAAAACAGTAATTATCACATAAATATAAAAAACCCATGCATTTAGTAATGTATGGGTTTTTCGACTATTCACTACACGCTTTTTATACGTTATCTAACTCGCGAGCTTGAGACCGTAGAAGAAACTTCTGAACCTTGCCGGTAGAGGTTTTTGGTAACTCACCGAAGATAACTGTTTTAGGCACTTTGAAAGATGCCATGTTGTCGCGACTGAACTGAATCACATCTTCCGCTGTAATATCTGCACCGGCTTCACAACCATCGACCAAGGCCACAAAAGCACATGGAGTTTCACCCCATTTATCATCTGGGCGAGCAACAACAGCAACTTCTTTAATCTTAGGGTGGCGGTATAAAACATCTTCCACTTCAATGCTAGAAATGTTCTCACCACCAGAAATAATGACATCTTTCGAGCGATCTTTAATATCAATGTAACCATCTGGGTGCCACACAGCCAAGTCACCAGAACGGAACCACCCGCCTTTAAATGCTGCATCTGTTGTTGAAGGATTTTTCAAGTAACCTTTCATTACTAAGTTACCGCGCATAAAAATCTCACCAATGGTTTCGCCATCTTTTTCAACAGGCTCAAGGGTATCTGGATCGGCTACCATTAGACCTTCTAGCATTGGCGACTTAACACCTTGGCGTGCTTTCAAACGCGCTTTCTGTTCTTCTGTTTGTTCATTCCATTCGTCTTTCCATGCACAACCAACAGAAGGGCCGTAGGTTTCAGTTAAGCCGTAGACGTGCGTTACTTGAATGCCCATTTCCTCCATGCCCTGGATAACAGATGCTGGTGGTGGAGCACCAGCGGTCATTACTTTAACTTTATGTTCAATACCCGCTTTCATTGAATCATCAACGCTATTCAGCATATTTAAAACAATAGGTGCACCACAAAAATGAGTGACTTTATTCTCACGAATACTGTTATAAATATCTTCTGCAACTACATTGCGTAAACTCACGCTAACCCCAGCTTTTGCAGCAATAGACCAGGGGAAACACCAACCATTGCAATGAAACATAGGTAACGTCCAAAGATATACAGGGTGGTCTTCCATGTTCCAAGACATAATATTACTAACAGCATTAAGGTATGCGCCACGATAGTGGTAAACAACACCTTTAGGGTCGCCAGTTGTGCCCGAAGTATAATTTAATGTAATTGCATCCCATTCATCTTCTAAGACAGGGCATTCATAATCTTCATCACCTTCGGCCAATAACTCATCATAAGTCATTGAACCAATAGTAGGCATATTTTCAGAGCCTTCAAAGGCAGGGTCTTCAATGTCAATAACAAGGGGGCTATTAGGAACCATGTGGAGAGCTTTACGAACAACAGCACTGAATTCTTTATCGACAAAAAGAACTTTGGTCTCAGCGTGCTGCATAATAAATGCAATGGTTTCTGCGTCTAAACGGGTATTAATCGAGTTAAGTACGGCACCGCTCATTGGAATGGCAAAATGGGCTTCAAAATGCTCATTAATATTGGGCGCAAGAATAGAAATAGTATCGCCTTTGCCGTAACCGCGCTTATTGAGCGCACTAGCGATAAGACGACAGCGATCGTACACTTCGCCCCAATTACGACGAACATCGCCATTAATAGTGGCCAGCTTTTCAGGGTAAACAAATGCAGCACGCTCTAAAAAACTAATTGGAGATAGGGCGGTATAGTTTGCGATATTCTTATCAAGATATTGGTTATAAATATTTACAGACATTTGAATGTTCCTGAATTTACAATTGTTTTTTAGATTTATTAATATAAGGCTGCTGCAACTTCAGTAATGAGAATGAGCAAGCTTACAAATTATTGGCTTTTTACAAGGAATGATTCATATTACAACAAAGAAAAGAGGTGCCGTATTAGACCAAAGTCCAAAGTGACACCTTTTTTTTACATTAAGCATGCTACAGAATGGGCACGCTAAAAAACAAGTCTAGCCTAGAAGGCAACTATGGTTAATAGAGGCCCTTAAATCGCCTCCAATGCTTGGCTGATTTTCTCTACGCCGATTACCTGCATGCCAGGAATTCCACCTTTGGGAATATTACCTTTAGGAACAATCGCACGAGTGAAACCATGCTTAGCCGCTTCTCTTAAACGCTCTTGGCCAGACGGCACAGGGCGAATCTCACCGGACAAACCGACTTCACCAAATACCACTAAATCTCTGGGTAATGCCTGATTACGGAAACTGGATAACGTGGCAATTAATAACGCCAAATCGGCCGCGGTTTCAGAGATTTTTACCCCACCCACAATATTAATAAACACATCCTGATCGCCTAGGTGCAACCCACCATGACGGTGCAAAACCGCAAGCAGCATGTGCAGACGATTAAAATCCCAACCTACGGCAACGCGGCGCGGGTTGTTCATACTCGACTCATCGACCAAGGCTTGCACTTCAACCAAGAGTGGGCGAGTACCTTCCCAAACCACCATCACCAAACTGCCCGCCGACGGTTCTTCTGAGCGCGATAAAAAGATAGAGCTTGGATTCTTAACTTCTTTAAGACCGACATCCAGCATGGCAAAAACGCCCAGTTCGTTCACTGCACCAAAACGGTTTTTAATGCCACGCAAGGTGCGATAGCGGCTGTCACTTTCGCCTTCAATCATTAACGACGCATCAATGATGTGTTCTAATACTTTTGGCCCCGCAAGATTACCGTCTTTGGTCACGTGGCCCACCAGAAACAGAACCGTATTGGTTTGCTTAGCAAAACGCGTCAGGTAAGCGGAGCATTCACGCACTTGAGTTACGCTGCCAGGAGAGGACTCAACCCCATCCATATTCATCACCTGAATCGAATCGATAACAATCACTCTTGGCTGCTCTTTTTGAGCAACGCGAGTAATCGCTTCTACATTCGTTTCCGACAACATCTGCAAGTTATTCATTGGCAAGCCCAAACGCTGCGCACGACGGGCAACCTGCTGTAAGCTTTCTTCACCCGTGATATACAGCGTTGGCATAGATTGCGCCAAATAACACATCACTTGCAATAATAGCGTCGATTTACCCGCACCCGGATGACCACCAATCAAAATCGCTGAACCAGGCACTAAACCACCGCCCAATACCCGATCGAACTCCTGCATACCCGAAGTAAAACGCGGCACTTCAGCAAGATTAATCTCGGCAAGCTTATGCACCTTACCAGCTTCTTCACCCGTACCGGCATAACCTTCAAACTTCACATCGCGGGTCGCGGCTTTTGCGCTGCTAGCCACCACAAATTCAGTAAGCGTATTCCACTCGCCACACTCAGCACACTGGCCTTGCCACTTAGTATGATCAGCGCCACACTCGGTGCAGACATAAGCTGTTTTTTTCTTTGCCATTAGAAACTCAGATATCTATAAATATGTCTAACAGAATACCTTAGCAAGTAGGGGGTGTGTACAGTTTGTTGGCTTAATATAGTCGCAGCACGGTAGACTTCAATATAAACTCTCGTATATGACCTAGTACAAGCCTCGATACGAGATAAGAATTTAGTTTAAGAAGATATTATGACAAGTTTCAATGCAGAGAAAAAAGCACTTTATGCAGTGCGATCATTAATTTGATGATGGCTTTTAGTGGCTGGCTGGCGTATCACTTTTCGAATTCACAAGCGATTTTGTTAGACGGAAACTATTCTTTTATTGCGTTTTTGTCACCTTAATAGCCATCCGAATCTCGATGATAAAATCCAAATCAACAGAAATATTCCCTTTTGGCCAGTATGTTTACGAAGCATTATTTTCGTTTGGCAAAGGCTTAATGGTCATCGGTATATTACTGGTCGCCCTTATTATGAGTATTTCTAGAATATCGCATTATTTAAACGGTTCGCCGGTGGATGTATTAAATACAGGCTCGGTATTAATCTATACCGTTGTGATGCTCGCCATGTGTGTTCCTTTGGCTTTGTACTGTCGTCATGAAAATAAAAAAATTAATAATGCCAGTATGATTTTAAGGGCTGAATACATTGGTTCTAAGACTGATGCTATTATGTCATTTTCGACGGGGGCAGTACTTTTCTCGATCGGTTTTTTAGATATCGATGGGCGTTTTGGTTTTCTTTATTATACCCGTGACGCCATTCTGGTGATTGTATTGGTATTATTTTTGGTGAAAGACCCCATTATTTTAGCCAGAGATTCATTTGTAGAGATGGCAGGGGGCACACTACAAGATAAAAAAGAGAAACAAAAGATAGAAGGTATTCTGAATGGTTGCTTAACACTCGACCTAATAAAAGAATCTTACATCTCTAAAACAGGCAGCAATTATTTTGTTGTTGTCTACATCAGCGCCAAAGAAATTGATGGCATAGGATTTGAAAAACTAGAACACTTGAAGCAGAAAACGTTAGAAGCGCTGAGGCTAAAATATCAGCATGTAATGTTTGAAATAGCTTTGGCATAAAGCATTTCGCTTACTTATATATTGGCCGATTGATTTATGCCCACAGCTAAAACCTTAACCAACAAACTCACCACGCTAAATGCCCAGGTCAATCACCTCTTAAAAATTTCAACGTAAGTAAAACGATAACGCAAACGACCTATCCAATAACGCACGCTGAGCAAAGGTATCGGCCTGAAATTATCATACAAGGTCGCCCTTTCGGGCGACAGATGTTGGCTCATTAAGGTGTAACTATATTAAAGGTCCCAGTAGGTTGATCCATTAACGAGAAGAAGCTTATGAGGTCCAGCTTACTGCCATCAATACTGAGATCATCACTAAATAAAGTTTCTTTTAAACCGGCTTCACCAATAATTATTTCTACAAATAATGTGCGGGTTAGGTTTAACGTCGCATCTGAAGGTGTGTCGTGGGCAACTTGTTTATGATGCAAGACTGAATTATTTAGCATTAATAAATGGCTTTGATTTAAATCGGTAAAATGGACTTTTATGTTTAATTTTTTACCCGCAGCTTTATCTGCAATTAATCGTACGGCCATGCTGTCAAAGAATTTATCAACGGATGTTTCTAATAAGACTTCTTTCATAACCGCTGGGTTAATGCCTTGTTTCGCAGGGCCATGGCGCAGTTCATAAGCACCTGTTAGATAGAAGTCGCGCCATGGTGCAGACTCTGCTTGATAGCCTAACTGGTCGTATACTTTTGCTAATAACGCTTTGGCTTGGCTGTTGCTAGCATCGGAAAATACCAAATGATTTAATAATTCGGCTAACCAGCGATAGGTATCGGTGCCTTCTGTGATGCCCATCGTTGCAGCGTTTTCAAACTGCTGCTGGGCTTTTATTAATACCGTATCGGCACCTCCCATCATGTCGATGTATCGAACTGCTGCCTTGCTTTCGGGCAATGCATCCAGCTGAGACGGATTGGCCGTAAACCAACCTAAATAGTTTTGATAAACGGCTCTGGCATTGTGTTTTAGGGTGCCGTAATAGCCTTGATTATCGAAGCCGGTATTTAGGCTAGCAGGGAGGTTGATTTGGTCAGCAATTTCATTAGGGGTGAACCCTTGGTTCATTAAGCGCACGCTTTGATCATGGATGTATTTATAGGTGTCGCGCTGAGTCGTTAAAAACGTATCAATATTTTGTTGTCCCCATAATGGCCAGTGGTGACTGCCAAAATAGGTTTGTGCGTTACTAAATTGTGTGCGAGCTTGCTCTATATAACTGCTCCATAGATGTGCGTCTCGAACTTTTGCTCCACGTAACGTATATAAATTGTGCATATTACGGCTAACTAATTCAGCACCACAAAATGCTTTATATTGTGGCAAATAAAAGGTGAATTCTGCTGGGGCTTCTGAGCCTGATACGATTTGGAATTCAAACTCAATGCCGTCAATGGTCTGCTGGATATTATTGGCGCCAATGAGTAGGTTAGGGGCTTCGATACCAAAGGTGCCAAAAGCGGGGCCTTTTCCTAAGCCTGTTCCTATATGGCCACGTTCAGTGCGGGCTAAGTTTTTGCCATACATGTACATGGCGCGACGACTCATGGCCGTACCTGCAATAATATTTTCACTTGTTGCTTCTTCTTCAAACCCTTCTGGGGCAATAATTTTTAACTCAGTTTGTTCAGCCTTAGTTAAATTCTGCATGATACCTTGCACGCCACCAAAGTGGTCGATGTGGCTATGAGTAAATATGATGGCTTTAATGGGTTTCTTTCCCAGATGTTTCTGCGCAAACTTTAAAGCGTGGTTGGCTGTTTCTCGTGCGGTTAGAGGGTCGACAATAATCCAGCCATTGTCTGATTCGATGATGCTCATATTGGACAAGTCGTATCCACGTAATTGATATATTCCTTCAGTGACTTTAAATAAACCGTGGATATTATTCAGTGCTGTTTGGCGCCATAAACTAGGATTGACTGAGCTTGGGGCACTTTTTCCTTCTGCATCGATGAAGTCATAAGCAGGCATGTCCCAGATGTTGCGACCATTGAGGTGCTTAATGATTAGGTCGTCTTCTTTTGCAATGAGACCCCTCTTTGCGTTATCAAAATCGTTGGTATTAGAGAATGCTCGTTGTTGTAATACCGCGTTGTTGGCCTTTACGGTGACTTCTGTTGGAGCGGTATGCCCGTGAGCATCAGCGCTTTGTTCAAAGTCGACGGGTTCTGATCCTAAATTTTCATCGCAAGCGGTTAGCGCGAGTATGAGACTGGTGCTGGTCATTAAAGTTATCAATGGTTTGCGCATGGTGAATCCTGATTATGTTTATTCTTAGCGTGCAGTATAAGCAATAGGTAGTATTCGGCAGGTCTGAAACGGACAAGTCACAGTCTTTTTAGGACAACAAATATAAGACAGCGATAGAAAAATTTACTCGTGTTCTTGTCGAAATTGGCTAGGAGACTGAGCAAACCAGCGTGTAAACGCTCGGGAGAAATTACTGGTATCGGTAAAACCAAGATGTAGGGCAATTGTTGTAATGGGAAGTTGGGTTTGCAATAAATAATGGCTGGCGAGTTCCATGCGAGATTCTTTTAATAGGTCTCTGTAGCTGACATCCTCTTCTTTTAAGCGTCGACGTAAACTGCGTTCACTCATATTTAGCTGGCTAGCAATGGTTTGAATGCTGGGCTCTGCGCATTTTTTTTGGTTGTTTTCGAGAAGTGCAGTGATGATGTTTTTAACTTTTAGCTGCACTAAGTTGGAGTTCATGTTGCTGATGTAGTCTTTAACTACGGACTCATTAAATGCGGCCAGTTTTTCATCCCCCATAATGCCTACTCGGCCTAACTTCTCACGCTTAAGCCATAAACAGTTACGTTCTGCTGAGAAATGAATAGGAGCGTTGAATCGTTGTTGCCACTTTTCTGCTGCGTTGGGTTTCGCGCGCATAAGTTCGACATGATCAATGGCATTGACTGAGGCACCTAGCTGGTTGCTGAAACTCAATAATGTTGAGAAAAAGCTGTCGATCGACATGGGGTGAATCGCAATGCCTGGAATGGGTTCTATAGTTAAGCCAATGAGTTCATCGGTGGTTTCTGTATACGTATTGACGGAGTTACTCACCAGTTCTGAATATTGGCCTAATTTTGTTAGCGCGGATTCTAGATTTTGGCTGGTAAGCATTAATAAACCCAGAGCGCGAAAGTGCATGGGCTGAACATAGTTGGCTACGGTAAGCGCAAAGCTGGAGTCTTGAGTCGTATTTTCTACGGCCTGCCAAAATGCGGTCATTAAACGAATGTCGACCCGTCCATCTGGCTGATCAATAAAATCTGCACGTTTAAGCTGTGCTGAAGCTAATAGTGGATCAGGGTCTATCTTGATCGCTTCCAGTGCTTGGCAAATTGCTAGTGGCCAGGCAGCCAAGGTAGTTGGTTGTTTATTATTAGAGGAGGTCATACTGCTATTTTTAATGATTCCGCTGGCATTGTCACGACTTCTTCATACATGGTTATTATGAGTTGCTATATTGATGATCACCTTGCTCTAACCCCGTTATGCTGAAAGTGCCCCCAACATAAACTGTCCAATTCACCAATAATCAGAAGGCCCTATAGAGTTCTAAAATACGGCTCTAAAAAAGGTAACCAGATTTCATGAATACAGCGCCTATATATGTCCAGATAAAAGAGCTTGTCAGTTTCCCCCCCCAAAACTCCTTCGCCACTGCACTCGCCGAAGCCGCCGCAAAGCCACTATCTATAGGTTAATTGGTGGATATTTAAGGTGTGAATGCTAGTTTATTTGTTAATGAGTGAACCATGATTCAGTTGTTTGAGCAATGGCGTTCTCCAGCCATTGAAATGGTTCACTGTTAGTTGTTCTTCAAATCATGCTTAGCATTATAAAATTGCGGCGTTATGATGTTGTGGTGTTATGAGGTTTTAGTAGATTAAGGAGATAGATTATGAGCAATTTATCAAAACGTTCTACCGTGTATTTTGACCCCAGAATTCTTCAAGCATTAAAAATGAGAGCAGCATCTTCTCATCTTTCAGTTTCTGAACTTATTGATGAAGCCGTCCGTTTATTAATGCGTGAAGATCAAGAAGATTTGGCAGCGGCTTCAAAAAGAGCAGCTGAGCCTGAAATATCGTATGAAGACTTATTAAATGACCTGAAGTCCCATGGCAAAATATAAAATACCTTCAAAAAATCAGTTGCCAAAGATCTTCGTACCATCCCAAATCAGGATGTAAAAAAATCTTGAATAAGATCAAAATTATTTCTGAAACCCTAGAGCAGAGGGATGTATAAAGCTTTCTGGTCAAGAAAATTATAGAGTTAGACAAGGTCTTTATATAATTGTCTATGAAATAAGAGATGAGGTCTTAGTCGTGAATGTAATCAAAGTCGCGCATAGGTCAAATGTCTACAGTAAAAACTAATAGGACACTCAGGATAGTGGCGATCAATTAAGCCTAAAGCCTCACTACGCCTGAGGCTTAGCCCGCTCAATAATCGCCTTACAGTTCACACCCACAGGCAGCGTTCCATAGTTAAGTGAAGAGTTCAAACCAGCAGGCTTATGTATACGCGAAGCCACAAACCCCTCAGCCACATGCGCATCGCCATCTTTCAACAACACACTCGCTTGCAGCCCCAGCGCCAGCTTCTCAACCACAGTACGTGAACGATATTCCAATGTGGATAAGTCCACAAACTCATCTTTCAAACCGCTCAAGAACACATCAAAGCGTTTATCCAAACCTTGCGCACTGGCCAGCTCGGTTAAATAAGCCTCCACCACCTTCGGTTCTTTATTCATCGCGCGTAATACATCCAAACACTGCACATTACCCGAGCCTTCCCAAATCGCGTTCACAGGGGCTTCGCGATAAAGTCGCGGCATGATGTTCTCTTCCACATAACCCACGCCCCCTAAGCACTCCATCGCTTCATACGCATGATTCGGTGCGCGTTTGCAGATCCAGTATTTACCAATCGCCGTCGCGACTCGGGCGAATAAGTTTTGCTGTTCATCGTGCATATTATCCAATGCATTACCGACGCGCATCGAAATCGCCAAGGCCGCTTCCGATTCAATCGCCAAGTCAGCCAATACATTTTGCATCAAGACCTGCTCATGCAAGTTCTTACCAAACACACTGCGGCCGCTGGTATGGTGAATCGCCTGTGCGGTAGACGCGCGCATTAACGAACTGGAACCCACCATGCAATCGAAACGGGTCATCGAAACCATTTCAATAATTGCCGGAACCCCACGACCTTCATCGCCGACCATTTGCGCATACGCACCACGGAATTCAACTTCAGAAGAGGCGTTAGAAATATTGCCCAGCTTGTTTTTTAAACGCTGAATCAACATCTGGTTCTTGCTGCCATCCGGACGCCAGCGCGGTAATAGAAAACACGACAACCCTTTTTCAGTTTGCGCCAATACCAAAAACGCATCGCACATCGGCGCCGAGCAAAACCACTTATGCCCCACCAATTCATACGCTTCACCGGGCCCGGTTTTAGCCGCATCAATCGGCATCGCCTTGGTGGTATTGGCACGCACATCCGAGCCACCTTGTTTCTCGGTCATGGCCATACCAATGGTCACAC
>OJEO01000151.1_pt1 | contig 32372 bp, 25 predicted proteins | sample 1593621 | NCBI WGS metagenome assembly OJEO01 (sample SAMN05416875, study PRJEB24817) | seawater metagenome | isolation source: Sea water | place: Canada:Atlantic | collected 2013-11
AGACAGATTGTAAAGTTGTTTTTACGTAAAATAAATATTTTTTTTAACAAAGTTTAACCCTAAGAGATACCATTTCATAAATATCAAACAGTTTTTTAGCATTATATTTGCAGCTTCAAAAAAAGAAAGTGTCTATATTTAGTAAAGGAAGTACGACGCATGGAAAAGACAGAAAGAAAAAAAGAAAACGGCTTAAAGCGAATGCACAAATATTATAGCCTTACAGGGTTTTATTCATTTGTGGGTAGAAGCTTAAAGAAGAGTATTATCCCAATTCTCTTATTCGTTGGGGTTTTATTTTTAGTAGATTGGTTGTTAGTTGATTTTAGTGCATTTTTTACGCATGTTACCGAAACGTATCCACCGCTGAGTGTTTTATTGGTCTTTTTTGCCAGTGAGACTTTATTAGGGTTAATTCCTCCTGAAATTTTTATTGCCTGGTCCAGTAAAATGTCCGATCCTGTTATGTACCTATCTTTTTTAGCAGGCTTATCGTACCTTGGTGGTATTTGCAGCTATTTTATTGGAAAATGGATTTTACAAATCCCTTCAGTTTATGAGTATGTTGAAGTACGTATGAAAAAACACTTAAAGAACGTCCGTAAATGGGGTGGCTTTTTGATCATTGTAGGTGCTTTATTGCCCATACCATTCTCTATTACCAGTATGGCAGCGGGAACTATAAATTATAAATTCACAAATTACTTATTGTTTGGATTATTACGGTTTGCCCGATTTGCCATCTACGGAATTGCTATTTTCAGCCTTATGAAGTGATAGGCTTCTAAAAGAATAGTATTTTTGTGAATACAGAAATACTCTTATTTTCTTTTATGCCAAAAAATGATCCTTACGCGGCGTTACGCTACCGTGAATTCAATATTTTTTTACTACTCCGTTTTGCCATGGTCTTTGCTTGGACTATGCAATTTGTTGTTATAGAATGGGAAGTCTACAGTATTACCAAAGATCCACTTTCGTTAGGTATTATTGGGTTGATGGAAGTAATCCCAGCCGTTTCCATGGCATTATTTGCAGGTCACGTAGTAGATCAAAAAGAAAAAAAGAGTTTGCTTATAAAATGCATTATAGGCTTTTCTATAATTAGTCTTGGGTTATTTTTGATTACTTGGCCACGCATAATTAGCGGTATGGCAACCAATACCGTTTTATATTGTGTGTATTTTCTGGTTTTTCTCGGCGGGATTGTGCGCGCTTTTTTAGGTCCCACTATTTTTTCTCTCTTTTCATTAATAATCCCGAAGAAAGTATATCCCAATGCAGCTACTTGGAGTAGTTCCGTTTGGCAAGTAGGAGCCGTTTTAGGTCCCGCCCTTGGTGGTTTTGCCATTCACTGGATTGGCGTTCATTGGTCTATGTGTTTTATTTTCGGGCTTTCCTTATTGGCGTTAATTAGCTTATCTCAAATTCCGAAGAAACCTATTTTAAACCCCAATATTGGCGAACCCGTGATGAAAAGTTTAAAAGGAGGGTTGAAGTTTGTGTTTAGTAACAAAGTGATTCTTGGTGCTTTAAGCTTAGATATGATTGCCGTTTTGTTTGGTGGAGCCGTTGCATTACTGCCCATTTTTGCACAAGATATTCTACATGTAGGATCCGAAGGCTTCGGAATTTTACGCGCCGCACCGGCAATAGGCGCTGCCATTATTATGTTTACGTCGGCCTATTTTCCGCTTAATAAAAATGCGGGGATGAAACTTTTGGCCGCTATTTTTGGTTTCGGTTTGTGTATTATCGTATTTGGTCTTTCTACTTGGTTCTGGCTTTCTGTCTTTGCCTTGTTTATGAGCGGTGTGACCGATGGAATTTCGATGATTATTCGTCAAACGATACTGCAATTAAAAACCCCCGATGCCATGCGAGGTCGCGTGGCATCGGTGAATTCTATGTTTGTGGGGTCTTCTAATGAACTCGGTGCTTTTGAAAGCGGCTTAACGGCTAAAATAATGGGAACCGTCACCGCAGTTGTTTTTGGTGGGTGTATGACGTTAATCACGGTTGTAGGTACCGGAGCCTTACTTCCAAAGTTCAGAAAACTTGATCTGGAGGAAGACTTAAAAGAATATGAAGACGAAGAGGATTAATTAATCTTCAGAAATCAAACCTTCTTTAACTTCTTCTTTATTCCAAGTAAGAATGCTTTTAGCAAGAAATATGTTAGCCAAGACCATCATTGCTAAAATGAGTATTTCTGAAATGTTTGAGGCTTCATAAAACAGTGCTCCCAGAAAATGATATACGTTAAACAGCCCGATGACCAAAGTCCAACAAAAGGCTGTCCAACGGAACCATGATTTATTCACTTCCAATGTCAATAAAAAGAAAAGAAAGGCCAATCCTTCCAAGCCGATGCGCCACAGATGGTGGTTTAAGGGCACTTCGCCGGTAGCATCATCAAGCATTAGGCTTTCGTTGTAGTACACGCTCATAACCCCGTAAAGGTGGTGCAAAATAAACCCGATGGCCAAGAAAAGCCATAACAATGCAGTTTTTGTTCTCATAAATTTTAAGTTATTTGTTGTTTTTGTTGAAGTGGTTTGCGTTTGTTTAATTTTTTGATTGCGTTCTTCGATTAATTCAGAATGATCAATATTTGTAACGGGTCGTTTTAATTTTAAAACAACCCATAATGAAACGATGCTCATGATAATCCAGAAAAGATCGACACAGAAAATTTCATATTGACCTTCCGCAAAGGTGTTCCATATCCAGTTTCCGGAGGTGATTCCATTTACGATTGGGATTAAAAACCCTAAAATGCTTCCTGATAATAAGGTATACTTATTGGTTTTGTAGTTATCCCTCATAAAACGGAAGACAGCTGCAACGGCGATCCACCCTAAAAAGTAAACACAGTATAAAATCGTTTGGCGCGAGCTATCCATCGATCTTGGTAATACCTTCGCAATTATAAATGAGAAAGCGGTGATAGGGTACATACTCAGGCAAATAGCCAAATAAATATGACCCACCTTTCGGTTGAATAGTTTTTGTTCAATGGGGACATTCTTTTTATTTCGGGCTTCCAGCCAAATTAATACCCCCGAAATAATGACAAAACAGGTTATCAAGGCCAATACGAAATAAATAAACTTCAATGGCAATCCGCCAAAATCACCAAAGTGAAGCCTACGAACGGTTAATTCCACATCTTCTAAATAATCAGTATCATACGGGTTTTTTTCAGAAATAAGTTTGCCGGAAGCTACATCGTAAATAGTACGACCATTTCCTAAAAACTTGTTATCGGGATCTAACAAGCCATCAACCTGAAATTTCATATTAGTAGCACCGTAATTACGGATATATACTTGAGCAGGGGTGAAGTTTTCCCACTTGTTAAGCGTCTTATCCATAAAAACGTTTAAGTCTGGAATATCAGATACTTTTTCATCTGTTAGCTCATAGGTTTTTGCCATTGGGCGGAGCTCTGAAATCGTTTTATCTTGATCATTACCATAAACAAAATTAGCGGGAAGCAGTACCAAAGCCGAAAGACATAAAAAACAACTGGTAACTGCAAATACAAATTGAAACGGCAGTCCAATCATCCCTAAAACGGTATGCGCATCGGTCCAAATGGTCTTTAATTTCTTTTTTGGTCTAAAGGTGTAAAAGTTCTGAACAATCTTTTTCCAATGGACAATCACACCGGTGACAATAGCAAATAAAAAGAAGAGCGCTATAAAGCCAGCAATGTAAATACCAATGACGGGTACCTGACTAAAAAAGTGAAGTCTGTAAATTAATTCACCAATACTATAAAAAGCATAATATTCTGAATGACTGTAATCTAAAGTATCTAAATAGAAGTAATACTTCTTGTCTTTATCATTGACAATTGTAGTGTCTTGCGACTTGCTTAATAGTACATATAATTGCTGTTTCGCATCTGGAGCGATCATTCTTACATCTCTTCCGTAGAGATTAAAACCCTGCGCTTTAATGCTATCGATAACGCGATTGTAATCAATTTTTTCAGCTTGTTCTATATGAACTGAATCCCCTTTTTCCCAAGCGGTAATTTCATCTTTTATCAATGCAAAAGCACCTGCAAAGAAAATCACATACAAAGCAACGCTGATAACGATGCCGCTAATAGTATGGGTGTGAAAAAATACGTTGTAATTCCGTTTGCTCATGGTACTTAATTAATGGGATTATATATTTTTCCGAAGTAAACCAAAACGCTTAAAACAATGATAATAGCTATATAGAGCGCCCATAATTTCCATCCGTTTTTCGCTAAAAAGGATAAAATCATAATAGTAACCCACAATATATAAAGGGTATAAACCGAAGTGATTAAAACCGTCTTTGGGTCAGGTAACCAAAACGCCAATGCGATGTGTAGCAATGCTGAAATAATATAGCCGCCAACAATCCCTGCTGAAATTTTAGCAAAGCGCTGCCACGAAGACGTTGTTAAGTATTTTTTATTAGCTGGCATAGGTTAGGTATAATTCAAAAATGAATGAAAGGATAAAAATGATGGTCATTTGTTTGTAATTGATAATCTGTAACGGAACTACAATTACAGCAAGGCTTGCCACGATAGAGAGTATAATAAATTCTGAAATAATACCTGAGCCAACACCCCAAAATATAGAAAGCACAACAAAAGCGGCCAATAGTAAAACAAGTCCAGAAGCTTTAAAAACGTGCGGGTTTTTTGAAGCCACTTTTTTTTCAGGGATAGCTTTAGGTATTGCGGCTCTTTTTGACGTTAAAAGCAACATATAGAAGCCTAAAATAGTAAGTAATATTGTTACAGTTATCATTTAATTTATTTAAAAGCAATAACCCTGAACCATTTCAGGGCTATTGTACACTTAACAAAAAATCAATCAATTATTCAATGGTTTTATCTTAAAATTTATAGGTGAAATTCGCATACAATGCCCGCGGTGTTTGCGGTGTAATGGTGGTCCAACCTTTATAATATTCTTTATTGAATACATTGTTTAGTTTTAACCCGATGCGGTATTTATTAGCTTGGTAAAAAACAGAAGCATTCGCAATGGTATATTCTGGTAATACAAACTGACCGGCAGGACCATAGTCGATAGTTACACGTTCGCTGGCACCGTTAAATCCGGCTCCAAGCCCGAAGCCCTCTAAAGTACCTTCTTGAAATTCATAATTTGCCCAGAGGTTATATAAAGTTTCAGGACCCGCTTCGTTAGGACGGGTTCCCAATAAAATAGGGTTGTCGTTTTTTATGATTTCACTATCGTTATTACTGAAACCAGCTTTAACATTCAACCCACGGACAGGGTTGGCATTTACTTCAACTTCAAAACCTTTACTTTCTACTTCACCCCCTTGAATTTTATTGAAAGGTGAAGATGTGTCGGTAATTACTTTATCGGTTACACTGATATCATAATAACTTACGGTCACATTTAAACGGTTTTTGAAAAAGTTTGTTTTTACCCCAAACTCCAATTGATTTGCCTGTTCCGGATCGAAAGATTTTAGGGTTTGATCGCCATTCTGTGGATCACCAACCAAAGCTGGTGCAACGTTTGTAAATCCATTTTGATAGTTGGCAAATACCGAAATAACATCTCGAATAGGTTGGTATAACAAACCAAATTTTGGTGAGAACGTACTTTGGTCGTAATCATCATCAGGGTTGGTTAAATCGCCTTCATTGTCAAACACATCAAAACGAACGCCTGCCATTGCAGAAAGCGTAGGTGTGATGTTTAAAACATCGGAAACATACGCACTGTACACGTGTGTCTTCGATTTAATATTGTTTATTGTTTGTGATGCCAAAGCTGCATCAACTCCAGCTGTTGTTAACGGGAATGAACCTTCTTCTACTTCTTCAGTAAAAGGATTATCGCTTATGGTCTGTCCGTTAGGTCTCACATTTCCGTAGAACGCGTAGCCAGTACTGTTATCAGTTACGGTTGAATTGTAATAATCAACACCTGCTACTAATCGGTTTCTAAGATTTCCTATTTTGAAATCCCCAATAAAGTTTTGCTGAATATCGGTGGTGTTGGTTCGTGAATTCTGTTTATTGATCAAGCGGGTAAAAGTGGTTCCTTCCAAAATTCCGTAGTCAAACAAGTAGGAATAGTACCCATCTGTTGACGTGCTGCTTTTTGAAAGAATGGTTTGCGATTGCCAGGTATCTGATAATTTATAATCCATTTCCACACGGTAGTTAGCCGAAGGATTTTTCAACGATAAGGCGTTGCTAGTAAAGGATAATTTGTTGTTATAATTTAATTCATCCAAATTCCGAGCTCTCGAAGGTGCGGAACGGTTTAAGAACAGAAACGTCGGGTTGGTTTGTTCAGCTTGAGTGATTTCGGCATAAAAAGAGAACGACAATCGGTTGTTTACTTTATAGGATAGGGAGGGAGCTACAAAAAACGATTTCCTAAACCCTGCATCTTGAAAGCTATCTTCGGTAGAATAGGATGTGTTTAGACGAAAATAAACATTGTTTTCTTTATCCAATGGCGTATTTAAATCGGCTGAAAGCATATTTAAACCGTAGGTCCCCGAAGTAAATGAAACTTCACCTCCAAAGCCAACGTATGGTTTTTTGGTAACCACGTTAATCAAACCTCCGTAGGAAGTCACGGTACTACCGAATAGCGTAGCTGAAGGACCTTTAATCACTTCAATACGTTCAATATTTGCAGCATTAATGGTACCGTTGGTAATCCCCGGGACAGCGTTTACCAATTGTGGCTGTACCGAAAACCCTCTTAACGCGTAATATCCCGCTCCGTCACCACCACGTCCTGTGGAGGACCAAAGTTTTTCTATACCCGTTGCGTTTTTAAGGGCATCTTCGAAGTTGGTGGTTACTTGCGATTTCAGTAAATCGGTTGTGATGGTACTGTACACCTGTGAGTTTTCAAGATCTTGTAAGGGTAATTTTGAAACGTAGGCTGTTTTTTTACGAGAGAATTTATTTCTACGTTCGCCATTAACCACTACTTCTTGTAAAATTTCATTTCCTTCGTACATCGTGATGGGAGGAAGTTGTTTGGTTTCATTTTCTGAAAGCGTAACGGTCACTTCTTGGTTTTTAAACCCTACATATGTAAAGTTAATCGTGTACGTTCCTTTTGAAAGACCGTTGATTATAAAATGACCATCCGTGTCGGTTTGTGCTCCTTTTTGAGCATTTTTTATAAAGACGTTTACTCCTAACAACGGCGTGTTATTTGCGTCTGTTAGCGTTCCTTCAATTTTTGCAGTTTGTGCCGTAGCTCCTGTTATGGCTACAAAAAATAGAATGAGTTGGGTTAGTTTATGCATTTATTATTATTTAGACTTAATATAGATAGTTAATTTTGAAGCAAAACTAATAACCCTTTTTGATTCCACAAAGGTTATTTAGACTAATTTTAAATAGAACAAATAAAAATGGTTGTAAATTACTTTATTATAAGGGTTTGCATTAAAAAAAAAATGATGCTGTTCCGTCTCTAAAATCTACTAAACACTATGATACCAGAATATAAAACGTACCTTTGTGCCATAAAAATTAGGCTATATGGCAACATTTCAACAACTAGGAGTTAAAAAAGAATACATTAAGGCATTGAATGAGTTAGAAATAAAAACTCCTACTGAAATTCAGGAAGCTGTGATTCCGCTGTTATTAAAATCGAAAACCGATTTAGTAGGGCTAGCACAAACCGGTACCGGTAAAACTGCGGCATATGGCTTGCCTTTATTACATAATATAGATGCATCAAAAGCAGTGGTACAAGCATTGATTTTAGCACCTACGCGCGAATTGGTGCAACAAATCCAGAAACAACTCTTCAGATTTACCAAGTATGCTCCCGAAAAGATATTTGCTGAAGGCGTATACGGCGGAGAAAAAATTGATATACAAATAAAAAGATTAAAACGCCCTACTCATATAATCGTGGCTACTCCAGGAAGATTGATGGATTTAATGAAACGCGGTGATATTAGTTTACAAACTATTAAAACGCTTGTGTTAGATGAAGCTGATGAAATGTTGAGCATGGGCTTTAAACAAGACCTTAATAAAATACTGGAACAAGCAAATAAGCAACGTAATACGTGGTTGTTTTCAGCTACGATGCCTGAAGATATAAAGAAGATAGTCAAAACCTACATGGATGCCAATGCTACGAAAATTGAAGTGAATAAAAACAGCTTGGTGAACGCTAATATTTCACATTATTACATCAAAACAGCTTTAAAAGACAAGGTTGAAACCTTGATTCAGTTAATGGATACCTTGAAAGATGATAGAGGAATCATTTTTTGCCGTACCAAAGCAGGTACTCAAAAACTTACTGATATATTAAAAGAAGATGGTTTTTCAGTAGCTGCATTAGAAGGCGATATGCAACAAAAAGAACGCGATAAAGTAATGCGCGCTTTTAAAAAGGAAAACGTACAAATACTTATTTCTACAGATGTCTCCGCAAGAGGAATAGATGTAAATAACCTCGGTTTTGTAATTCATTACCAATTGCCCGATCAACAAGAATATTACACACACCGAAGTGGGCGTACGGCAAGAGCGGGAAAAACAGGCTCTTCCATTGCGTTGATTTTACCAAGTGAATTGCAAGAAATCCACCAGTTACAGAAAACACTCGGCATAAAATTTAAAGAATCAATACTATAAAATATTATGGCATTAACGAACAACGACATCATGAAAAAACTTCGCGTAGCACATAAATTACGTGATGACGATATTGTAAAAATTTGCGCTTTGGTAGATTTTAAAGTCTCCAAAAGTGAAATGGGCGCTATTTTCCGAAAAGAAGACCACCCAAAGTATATGGAATGTGGCGATCAATTTCTTCGGAATTTTTTAAACGGATTGGTCGTGCATTTACGTGGCCCGATGCCTCCAAAGAAAAAGAAAGAACCTTCAAAGTAACAACTTTTGTTATGGAGTGCGAGACGTTTCAATCATATATAATGAATAGAGGAGGGATCACCGAATCGCAATTCGATGAGTTGGTTCCCTTTTTGCGCTCCGAAACGTTTTCAAAAGGGGAAATACTGCTACAACAAGGTGAAACGTGTAAAGCGTCTATGTTTGTTGAAAAAGGATTACTTCGTGCCTATACGTTAGATGAAAACGGTAAAGAACACATTGTACAATTTGCGCCCGAAAATTGGTTTATTGGTGATAGAGGCAGTATTTATTTTAACGATCCTTCTTATTTTATTATTGATGTAATTGAAACTGCTGAAATCGTGTTTATAACAGAAGAGTTTATTGAAAAGGCTTCAGAATTGAGTGTTTCCTTTAGAAAATTCAATAAGAAATTACTTCATAACCACATTCAACAGCTACAAAAACGAATTGATCTGTTGTTGGGCGCTTCCGCAGAAAAAAGATATTTAAACTTCATCAACTTATACCCAGATTTACTATTACGCGTACCACAATGGATGATTGCTTCCTACTTGGGAATTACTCCCGAAAGCCTAAGCCGAGTACGGAAGTCGTTGGCTGATAAAAACTTTAAACCGTATTAATCGGTTAGAATCCGCTCTATCCGTTTATCAGGAATAACCCAAAGAATGGCAACGACAGAAAAGCAGGCAATTGCTATCCACACATTCACAAAAGCCAACGCAATTCCAGCTATATAAATAACAATTGAAATATTTTCTTTACTGCCCATTTTTGTCAGCTCTTTAAGGGCGGCGTTTTCATCGTGATGCTTAATCAATACCGCCTCTAATATTCGATAGGCAACAGCACTCATTAATAAAATTACACCATACAAGGCTATGGGAAGCGGTTCGGTGTGGTTTTCATTTACCCAACTTGTTGCAAAAGGGATAAGGGATAACCAAAACAATAAATGTAGGTTTGCCCATAAAACGCCCCCACTAACTTTCTGGGTCACCTGCATTAAATGGTGGTGATTGTTCCAGTAAATGCCTACGTAAATAAAACTTAGTACATAGCTTATAAAAATAGGAAGCACTTTTAATAACCCTTCCATACTGGTGTCTTCTGGAGCTTGCATTTCCAAGACCATGATCGTGATTATTATAGCTAATACACCATCACTAAAAGCTTCTAATCGTCCGGTTTTCATTATAGAAAATTTTGGTTAGTCTGGTAAAGGTACAAATTCTGTTTCTCCGGGTACCTTTGGAAATTTTTGTGCCTTCCAATCATCCCTGGCTTTTTGTATGGTTGCTTTTTCCGAAGCTACAAAATTCCAGTGTATGTGTCGTTCTTCAGGAAAAGGGTCACCTCCAAAAATATATACGGTAGAATTTTCAGCCATTTCAAATTCGCATGAGCTATCTTTTGCTACCATTATTTGTTTGGGTTCGTAGGTGTTTCCTTCGCTGTAAACGGCACCTTCCAAAATATACAACCCGCTTTCACCAAATAAATCGTTCCCCAAGGTTATTTTTTGTTGGGAGGTGTTTTTCAACTCGATAAAATACAAATTACTGTGTACAGGTACGGGAGATTTTTTTCCTAATACTTCTCCAGCAATAAGTTTAATAGTCACCCCATTTTCAACCCATTCAGGAATATCCTCTTTATTAATATGATGAAACGAAGGCTCCATCGATTCTAAGTTTTTAGGAAGCGCTACCCAAATTTGTAATCCGTGTAACGTTTTGTGAGTATTCCGAAGATAATCGGGCGTACGTTCTGAGTGTACTACGCCTTTTCCGGCCGTCATCCAATTAACGGCACCGGGTTTAATTTCTATTTCGGTTCCTAAACTATCCCGGTGCATAATTGAACCTTCAAATAAATAGGTTAAGGTAGAAAGCCCAATATGCGGATGCGGTGGTACATCAAGATTCTCTTTCTCATCCATTGCAGCGGGTCCCATATGGTCTATAAAAGCAAAAGGTCCCACCATTCTCTTACTCCGAAAGGGAAGCAATCTGCCTACCATAAAATTACCAATGTTGGCAGCGCGTTCTGGAATAATGGTTTGTAAGTTCGACATGATTTATAATTCTTTTAAAGGTGGTACGTCTAATTTTTCTATATCCCAATTTGCTAAGGTAGCTCCAGCACGATAGCCAGACTCCATAAAAGCAAGTAACGCTTCTCTTGGGTTGTCTTTTGTAAGAAGGTCGTTGTATTTTAAAATGGCCATCGGACTTCCGTTGGCATCCATCCAGAAAGCACTATCAGGTTGTAAAGGTTTTTTATCAATCCCTTCAGGTGCAGGATAGGTGTAGGAATAAAAAGCAGGTTCTTTCATATTGTCATCCCCAGCCCAAAACCCGAAACTTATACATTCGTGGGTATAAGCGTCTTTGTCCGATATTCGTGCATCTTTTGGCATGGGTGGAGCTTTCTTTCCTGAAAACCGGGTTACAGTTAAATCCATGGAATGCCAATACACGTGTACCGGACAGGTTTTTCCGTAAAACCGACCACTAAATTCTTTAAATACGCCATCTGTCCATTGAAAGGTCTTCCAAAGGTTTTTAGTGTATTCTTTATTGTAATGATGGTAGTCTGTTATTTCAGAAAAATGCTTGTTTATATCTAAATCAAAAGGTTTATCCAAAATGCTTACTGAAATGTTAAAATCAGTAAGAATTTTAATTAGGTTGTTGTAAAATTCGGCTACGGTCAAACCTTCGTGAAGCTTAAATTCTGCCGACTCTCCTTTGCTGGTGCTTATTTCTACTTGATGCGCAACCACATTTATTGAAATAGTGAACGTGTCATTTCCTGAATTATAGAAAATAGGTCCCGTTGTAAAACCATTTGTGTCAACGTACTCGGTAATATACCACCAGTGGTTTTTTCTAGGGGTAAGCTCTAATCGTATTTTTCCTATAATTTGAAGAAATAAGTGAAGGGTTACTTTACTTTTTTCATTTCCCACATAGGGAATTTTTGATAAATTGGCTGTATGTTTCATAATCGAAAGCTTTTTTAAAGTTAATCATTTCATTTTACTATTCTAGATACCCGAATTTACCCATATTAAAATCATTTATAGCTTGCATTAATTCTTGTCGGGTATTCATCACGAACGGTCCTTGTGCAGCAATGGGTTCATTAATTGGCTCACCGCTTAAAACCAATACCACAGCATCTTCCGAAGCAGATACAGTAAAGGTTTCCCCTTCAGTTTCAAACAAAACAAAATTGTCGGTTGGGACTTGCTCGGTGCCATTTACAGTTATAGAACCCTCAATCACCAATAGACATGTGTTGAAGTTTTCAGGAAAACTAAAGTCAGCAGTTCCGCCTTTGTTCAGCTTTGCATTCATCATATGTACTGGGGTGAACGTTGAAGCTGAGCCTTTGGTGTCTTTATACTTTCCGGCAATAACCTCCACAGTTCCCGAATTGTCTGGCAATTCATGAATGCTGATTTCTTCAGCAGAAAGTGCCTGATATTTCGGTTTCGACATTTTATCCTTTGCGGGAAGGTTTACCCACAATTGCACCATTTGAAAGTCTCCGCCGGCTTTACTGAACTCTTCTTCATGATATTCTTTATGTAATACACCCGAAGCTGCCGTCATCCATTGTACACCACCTTCACCAATTACGCCGCCGCCACCGCTACTATCGTGATGGGCTACTTTTCCTTTGTAAGCAATGGTTACCGTTTCAAAACCACGATGCGGATGCACGCCCACGCCTCTTGGGGTATCAGTGGGAGGGAAGTAAAACTTTGAGTTATAATCCAGCATAATAAACGGACTCATCCGTTCCATATCTAATCTAAATCCGCTGGGGATAAAGTTGTGAACTCGAAAACCGTCACCTACAAAATGTGGTGCTCTGGGTTCTGCTACTAATTCTATATTTTTTGTGCTCATAACTATTCTTGTTTATTGTGAAATAATGAATTTTCTTGATATTCAGGGTGTCGATCTATATATGCCTTAATAAAAGGGCAATATGGTTTCACCTTCAGCTTGTGCTCAGCAGCATAATCTAATACGCTTTTTGCGATAAAAGAACCAACGCCTTTTCCTGAAAGCTCTTTTGGAACTTCGGTATGGGTATAAGTAATTTTGTCTTTAAAAAGTTTGTAATCCACAAAAGCTACCAAGTCTTCTATGTGAACCTCAAAACGGTTCTCTTTCTCGTTGTTTATTAATTGATAGTCCATAACGTATTTGTTTGTAACAAAGATAAGTAGGGTTTTTAGTCTGTACATTGATGTATGATAAGAAGTGATTTTTTTCAGAAATAAGTTGTGAGATAATCTTATTCATCGTAATATTGCAATATAACAATCAATACAATGGGAATTACCAAATCTGAAATATTCACAGTAGAACAAAATCAACTGGCACAGTTTGCGAAAGCCTTTTCGCATCCTGCTAGAGTTGCCATTTTACAGTACTTGTTTAAAACTAAAAGCTGTGTTTGCGGAAGCCTTGTGGACGAAATAGGGTTGGCACAGGCCACTATTTCACAACATTTAAAGGAATTAAAAAACTTGGGGCTTATACAAGGAACTGTAGAAGGTACCAGCGTTTGTTACTGTATCAATACAACTGTTTGGGATGAAATGAAAGCGGTGTTATCTTCTTTTTTAAACCAAGATGCAGAAACTCCTGATGCTACTTGTTGCTAAAAAAAATTTAAATCAATCAATCGTATTATTACGATTATAAAATTATACAATATGAAACTTTCTGAAATTAAAAGCATCTTAAACCAATCTGAAACCATAGCATTTGAATTGCCTAATGGATCTTTAGTGCCAAACCACTTTCATGTGACCGAAGTAGGAAAAGTAACCAAGAACTTCATTGACTGTGGAGGAACTGTTAGAAATGAAGAAGTAGTCAATTTTCAGTTATGGGAAGCAGATGATTATGATCACCGTTTGCATCCTGAAAAACTGGTAAATATTATTGAACTTTCTGAAAAGACACTTCAGATAGATGACTCTCTTGAAATTGAAGTAGAATATCAAGGTGCTACCATTGGAAAGTACGGATTAGATTTCAATGGAAGACATTTCACATTAACAACCAAGCAAACCGATTGTTTGGCAAAAGAGAACTGTGGTATACCTGAAACTAAACAAAAGAAAAACCTTTCTGAATTAAAAGCAGAGCCAGCAGCTTCTTGTGATCCTAATTCGGGTTGTTGTTAATTCATTTTAAACAATTTTTATAGCGATGCATCCTAATCTAAAACAAACCATCGAATCATTAGACACCTCAGCGCTATCTAATGAACGAAAAGAAATTGTAAAGCCTTTAATTGAATACATTTCAGCTAAAGTAGAAAACAATGATCCTATTCGTATTGTGTTTATTTGTACCCATAACTCAAGACGGAGTCATTTGGCACAAATATGGATGCAAACGTTAGCACATTATCACGACATCAGCTCTTTTTATAGTTACTCGGCTGGTACAGAGAAAACAGCTGTTTATCCATCTGTAATTGATACATTGAAAAATTCAGGTTTTTTAATTGAACAATTATCTGAAGGAAAAAATCCTATTTATGCTGTAAAGTTTGATGATAACGAATCTGGAGTAAATGCTTTTTCAAAAGAACTAACTTCTGGTTTCAATCCAAAATCTGACTTTGCTGCGATTATGACCTGCTCGCAAGCCGATGAAGGCTGTCCGTTTATTGCCGGAGCAGAAAAGCGGATTCCTATTACCTATGAAGACCCAAAAGCATTTGATAATACCGATGAAGAAGAGGCAAAATACAACGAACGAAGTTTACAAATCGCAACCGAATTACAATACGTTTTTCAACAAGTAACTACTAATTTATAAAACCCGTACCCTGAGCGAAGTCGAAGGGTATTTTCCAGACTACTATGCAAAACAAAAAACTTAGCTTTTTAGACAACTATCTAACCCTTTGGATTTTTATTGCGATGGCAATAGGAGTAGGGGTTGGGTATTTTTACCCCTCTTTTCCTGAAGTGGTAGATTCATTTAGTTCTGGTAGCACTAATATCCCTATCGCTATCGGACTTATTGTGATGATGTACCCACCTCTGGCAAAAGTAAATTTTAGACTGTTGCCTAAAGTATTTAAGAATGTAAAAATACTTTCTATATCCTTGATCCTTAATTGGATTATTGGTCCTGTATTGATGTTTGTTCTGGCAATCACGTTTTTACAAGATTACCCTGAATATATGGTAGGGCTTATTCTTATTGGTTTGGCACGATGTATTGCCATGGTATTGGTATGGAACGATCTTGCCGAAGGAAGCAGCGAATACGGAGCTGGATTAGTTGCTTTAAACAGCATTTTTCAAGTATTTGCATATAGTTTTTATGCGTGGTTGTTTATAACGATACTACCACCATACTTCGGGTTTGAAGGGGCTATCGTCGATATTTCCATTGCTACTATTGCAGAAAGCGTCGCTATTTATTTAGGAATTCCGTTTTTAATGGGAATTTTAAGTCGGCTAATTTTAGTGAAAGTAAAAGGAGAAAAGTGGTACACAGAAACATTTATACCTACAATATCTCCGCTTACTTTAATTGCCTTACTATTTACAATTGTAGTGATGTTTTCTCTAAAGGGAGAATTAATTGTAGAAATACCTATGGACGTTTTAATCATTGCGGTTCCATTATTAATCTACTTTGCATTAATGTTTATAATTGGTTTCTTTTTCAGCAAAGCCATGGGAGCAGACTACGATAAAAACGCTGCTATTTCGTTTACAGCTGCTGGTAATAACTTTGAACTTGCCATTGCTGTCGCCATCGCCGTATTCGGTCTTAACTCTGGGCAAGCATTTGCAGGGGTAATTGGTCCCTTGGTTGAGGTGCCTGCATTAATTTTATTGGTTCGGGTCTCTTTTTGGCTTCGGAAGAAATATTATCTCAAAACAGCTTAACGGTTGTTCTTTTTAAATTTCTGAAAAATCATTTAAAAAGTTATCATTTCTATAACTAATAAATATTTTAGAAAACCATATTTTGCAAGAGATACGTATACTTAAGAGTTATCCCCATAAAATTTGGAAAAGAACACCGAAAAAACAACAAAAAAACAGCCTAAAAATAAAGCTGGAAAGAAAAAGTACCGCATATTCCGGCGTATTGCCAGAGTGATGCTGGGGATATTGGTATTCCTTCTGTTGCTTGTTTTGTTTATTAGAAGTCCTTGGGGGCAAGGTATTATTGTAGACAAAGTTGTTTCCTACGTTTCCGATAAAACAAAAACGAAGGTTGAAATAGAAAAGCTTTTTATCACCTTTGACGGTGACATTATGCTAAAAGGCCTGTTTCTGGAAGATAAAAAAGGGGATACACTTGTCTACTCAAAATCACTAGAAGCAGATGTGCCGCTTTGGCCCATCATTCGCGGAAACGGGATTGGCGTGGAGTCAGTCGATTGGGAAGGACTGCGCGCCAATATCATTCGTAAAGACTCTGTTGCGGGTTATAATTTTCAATTTTTAATCGATGCCTTTACTTCGGAAGATACTACCACTGTTGCAACCGATACCACTTCGGCACCGATGAATATTATTATTGGTGATTTAAATTTTAAAGATTTTGATATTGTTTACAATGATGCCGTTTTAGGGATTGATAGCCAGTTTATAGTCGGTGAACTAGAGCTCGAAATGGAAAAAACCGATCTGGAAAACATGGATTTCAGAGCTTCCGATGGGATTATTAAAAACAGTCGCATACAGTATATTCAAAATCCAGTACCTCCTGCACCGCCTGCAGATGTTCCATTACCGTTTTTAGCGATAGACGAACTGACCATTGAAAACGTCTTTGCAACCTATCAAGATAATGTACAAGGATTAAGTGCAGAAGTAGACTTGGTTGATTTTTATGCCGAAGTCCCAAAAGTTGACTTGGCCAATCAAGATTTTGAAATAGGCACGTTGGAACTCAACAAATCCATCGTAGCGATTAATCTGAAGTCGAATACAGAGGAAGCAGTTGCAACAGAGGAAAACAATGTAACTTCTGAAAACGCATCTTTATGGCCTAATCTTCTTGTCGCTATAGATGAAATTGATTTTTCTGAAAATAACATCAGTTACTCGGTAGATGGCGCAAAACCCGTCCGCGGAACTTTTAATCCCGATGCTATTGCTATTTCCAATTTAGAGCTACAAGCTTCAGATATTTCGTTGAAAGATAAAACGGCCAATCTAAACTTAGAAAAGCTTTCTTTTCAAGAGGCTTCGGGGAATTCAGTACACAAAGCTGAGGTTCGTCTTGCCGTTACCGATACCAATATGAAAGTATCTGATCTTTCGGTCGCAGCAAATAACAGTAGCCTTTCGGGAAAAGCTACGCTTCAATATGCCAGTTTAAACTCACTGATTGATTCTCCAGAAACTACAAAAGCGAATGTAACCATCCCTTCTTTCGAGGTGAACTTACAAGATGTATTTCAGTTTCAACCCGATTTAAAAAACAACGAATACTTAAAAACGGCCAGTAAACGCCCTATTTCAGGAAACATTAATGCCAACGGTGTGTTGAGCGCCTTGCAAGTTCCATCAGCAAGAGTCAATTGGGGACAAACGACGTATGTTTCAGCCACGGCAACGGTATACAATGTAACAGACCCTGAAAAACTGTCGTTCGATGTTCCTTCATTCAACGCAGAAACTGTTAAAAAAGATTTAGTACAGTTTGTTTCAGAAGAAGAACTAGGCGTACAATTACCAAAAGACATACTATTAAAAGGAACGGCTAGTGGAACCCCAGAAGATATTTCGGCCACTGCAAACTTAACTACCTCACAAGGAGTAGCAACTTTAGAAGGAAATTTCAAAAATACGGACGAAATTGCATTCAATGCCGATTTCAACATACAGGAATACAATATTGGCGAATTGCTACAAAACGAACAATTTGGTAAGCTATCGCTAACAGCTTCCGCGAAAGGAAAAGGAACAACCATCAACACCTTAGATGCCACGGCTGAAGTGGTGGTGGACAGTTTTCAAATGAACGATTACAAGATTCGTGATCTTAAAATCTCAGGAAACGTAAAAAACGGAAAAGGAGATATTGTTTCAAAATACAAGGATAAAAATCTGAATTTAGATTTAAACGCTTCCGTAGTGTTGGATTCTGTTGCGCCTGAAGCAAGTTTAGACCTTCATCTAATTGGTGCAGATCTAGAAGCACTGGGGATAATGGACCGTTATGTACGTGCTGGAATGCAACTGAATGCCGATTTTGTGAGTGACGGGGACAGCTTTGACGTCATTTCGACTATTGGAGATGGTGTAATAGTTTATGATGATAAAAGCTATTTGTTAGGTAGTCTTTTGGCTACGGCGCATGTTAGTAGCGATACTACATCTATATGGGTGGATAATAAAATGCTCAACCTAACCTTAGAGTCCAATACCGATCCACAACGATTTAGCACGGCTATTCAAAAACATATTGGAAGTTATTTTTCTAGAAAACCGATCGATACTGATACTGTACAAAATCCTGTAGATTTAACGGTAGAAGGGACCATCCGGCAATCGCCTGTTTTAAATGAAGTGTTTTTAGTCAATGTGAAAGACATGGACACGATTGATTTATCGCTGAATTTTAAAGAAAAAGAACGAAGATTAACGGCAAATATCTTAGCCCCTCATATTAATTACGGCGGAAATGAATTGGACAGTCTTAAGGTTTCGATGGAGACTAGTCAAGATAACTTCCAGTTTAATGCAGGCTTTAACGCAATTAATGCTGGGCCTTTGGCGATTCAGAAAACGGAAATAAAAGGTAACAAGGAGGGTGACAAACTATTGCTGGATTTCCTTTCGTATTATGAGGATGAAAAGTTAATCCAAATTCAATCTGAAATCACAGGAACCAGTGATAAACTTCGGTTTCATGTAAATCCCGATTCGTTGATTATTCAGAAAAAACCGTGGACGACACCTGCTACTAACGAAATGCTTTTAAGCGAATCTAAAATTGAATTCAATGAATTCCGTTTCAGTAGAAATAATCAGTTTTTAGAAATTACAGATAAGCTTCCCAATGAAAAAGATCACGTAGGTATTACGTTTGAAAATTTCAAATTAAGTGAATTTCTTAATTATTTAAACCCTGAAGAAACCTTAGCCACTGGAATTTTAAATGGTCAGGTAGTATTTGAAGATATCTTTGGTAGCACAGGATTAGTGGCCGATGTTGCTATAGAACAACTCAGTTTGTTGGATGTGAATTTAGGGACATTAAGTGTTGACGCCGGTTCTACAGGCGGAAATTCCTACGATTTTAATGCAGCTTTAAAAGAAGGTGCAATCGATATGGACATAACAGGTGATTATGTTGCCACCACTGAAACTCCTAACTTAAACCTAGACATAGCGATCAATGAATTTAAAATGAAAGCTTTGGAAGGTTTTTCACAAGGGGAAATCACACAAGCAGATGGTAGTTTTTCAGGAGCATTTACCTTAAATGGAACGTTGGACGAGCCTAAATACAAAGGAAACGTAGAGTTTTCTGATGCTGACTTTAAAATCGCGAAACTTAATGCCGCTTTTACATTGGCAGACGAAGAATTGACGGTTGATAATAAAGGACTTGCTATGGACAACTTCACGATAGCAGATGAAAACGGTAACACATTTTCTGCATCCGGAAATGTGGGTACCGAAAATTTTATAAATCCAACATTTGACCTACAATTAAAGGCGAAGAATTTTCAAGTACTAAATGCCACGGAAGATGATAATGACTTTCTTTACGGAATCGCAACTTTTGATGCAGACGCCAAATTGACCGGCGACCTTCAAATCCCTGTATTGAAAGGTTCACTCACGGTGGGTTCTAACACCGATGTTACGTATATTATGCCTTCTGCTACTGTGAACATAGAAGAACGCGATGGTGTTGTAATTTTTGTAAACCGGGAGAATCCGGATGCTATTTTAACCCGAACGGAAGAACAAACCGCTACAGTTACCGGTTTTGATATTTCAGCAAACTTAAATATTGGGAAAGAGGCACAAGTAAAAATCATTATTGATCAAGAAACGGGCGATAACTTTCAGGTTTCGGGAGAAGGAGAGTTTAATTTTACTATGAACCCAAATGGAAGAATGAACCTTAGTGGCGTATATGAGGTGGCAGACGGCCATTATGAAATGAATTTATACAACTTAGTTAACCGAAGGTTTGAGTTAGATCCGAGTAGCCGTATTACGTGGTCTGGAGACCCATTTGACGCTGAATTGGATGTTCGGGCTATTTACGATGTAAAAGCTTCCGCTTCGCCATTAATGGCTTCACAAACCTCGGGAGCAGATCCTTCTATTAAAAACAAGTATCGGCAAGTATTACCTTTTTACGTCTACTTAAATGTTGATGGCGAATTGATGCAGCCTAAAATTTCGTTTAATTTAGATATGCCGGAAGATGAGCAAGGTTCAGTTGGCGGACAAGTGTATGGCCGTATCCAGCAGTTAAATCAGCAAGAAAACGAGCTGAATAAGCAAGTGTTTTCATTATTAGTATTGAATCGTTTTTACCCAGAGCCTGGTAGCGATGGTAGTAGAGGAGGAGCGGCGAGCATTGCACGCGATAACTTGAATGATGCACTGTCTGATCAGTTAAATGTATTTTCAGATAAATTATTGGGCGATACTGGAGTGGAGTTAGATTTTGGGCTAGATAGTTATACCGATTATCAAGGAAACTCTCCACAAGAGCGCACCCAATTGGATATCGCTGCTAGAAAGAAGTTATTTAACGATCGTCTTATCGTAAGTGTGGGTAGTGAAGTGGATATACAAGGCAGTAGTTCTACCGGTGAACCAGCGCCTCTAATTGGAAATGTAAGTTTAGAATATATTTTAACTGAAAACGGGCGCTATCGTTTAAAAGGCTTCCGAAGAAATGAATTTGAAAATGTAATTGATGGGCAAACTATTGTAAGTGGTATTGCACTTATTTTTACACAAGAATTTAATGAGTTTAAAGATTTATGGGATGCGATGCTTCGGTCACAATCTCAAGATGAAGAGGATTCTGAAAAAGAAACTAAAGAAAAAGAGAAAGCAAACCGAACAAAAGAAACCGAAGAAGAACAAAAAGATAATAAGTAACGACAGTGAAAATATTTACAACATATAAAGAAGTAGGTGTATTACTATGCTTTATACTGCTATTACAAGCGTGTAGTGTAGAAAAATTTATACCAGAAGGAGAACGGCTTTATACCGGTGGCGAAATAGAAATTAAGGCAGACTCTACTATTAATAATCAAGCGCAATTAAAAACCGCTTTAGAAAATACCATGCGACCAGAACCTAATAAAAAGTTTCTAGGGATGTACCCTGGTCTCTACTATTACTATAAAGTGCAAGATTCTACACCTGGATTTTTAAACAAGTGGTTTTATAAACAAATAGGTGAAGAACCTGTTTATCAATCTGATGTAGAGCCATACCAAGTTGAAGAAATACTATTAAATCGATTGGAAAACAGAGGGTTTTTCTACTGTACGGCTAGTTCAGAATTTACTGAAAGCGAAAACAAACCAGAGGCCTCTATAAAATATACCGTAAACGTCCCCACACCCTACAGAATTGCAACGTATCAGTTAGACAGCTTGCCGCAACCTATTTACAGTGATATGCAACGTAGTGTGGCAACCACAAAATTGACACCTGGTATGCGGTTCGATTTGTCAAATATGAAACTAGAACGTGAACGTATTGATAACGATTTAAAGAAAAAGGGATACTATAATTTTAACCCGGGTTTCCTCATTTTTGAAAGCGACACGAATCAGTATGAGAATAAGAAATTTGACTTGTTTTTAAAGCTGAAAAAAGAAGTTCCTACAAAAGGTATTATTCCGTATAAAATTTCAAAAGTAAATATTTATCCTAATAATGATGTTCAGATCGATTCCGCAGCAATGGATACGGTTCGGTTTCAGGATAAAAACTACATACAAAAAGGAACTTTCTTTAAACCGAAATATTTAGACCCATTTGTAACTTTAGAAGAAGGAACATATTATAATCCTGAAACTTCCCGAAATACAGCAAGGCGGTTGTCCACTATTGGCGCCTATAAATTTATCAACATTCAGTATAAAGTGAAAGATTCTTCAGCAACCGATTCGTTAGGTATTTTAGAAGCCGACATTTACTTATCACCGCTTAACAAACGTGCCATTCGAGCCGAGTTGCAAGCTGTAACAAAATCGAACAACTTTGCAGGACCACATTTAGCCTTAACCTTTAGCAATCGTAATTTATTTAAAGGAGGTGAGACCTTAAACATTACTGCAAATGTTGGATATGAGTTCCAAGCCGGCGGTGGCAGTAATAGTTCAGGAAGAACCAGTCTGGATTTAGGATTAAAGACCGAACTTATTTTCCCTCGGGTTATATTTCCGATACAAATCGATAATGACTTTTTTGAATATGCCATTCCGAAGACCAAAACTAGTATTGGGGTTAATTATTTAAACCGAAGTAAGTTATACACCTTGCTTTCGGGTACGGCTTTATTTGGTTATTCTTGGCAGGCAAACCGCTACGTGACCCACGATATAAACCCCATTTCAATTAACTACACCAAGCTTGCAAATACAACAGATGAGTTTGATACCATTTTACAGGAAAACCCTTTTTTACAACGTAGTTTTGATCAAGAATTTATATCGGGATTGACGTATTCTTTTACCTATAATGGAATGGTTGATACCCAAGATACCCATCAATTTTACCTGAATGCTACACTCGATGTAGCCGGAAATTCCATAAGTTTATTTGGGCAGACTGAAGAAACAGGCGAACCGAAAACCTTTTTAGGGTTAGAGTATGCACAATACGCCAAAGCTGATATTGATGGTAGGTATCATTTTAACTTCGGAAAAGAGCAAACCATTGCTACGCGGTTATTTGCAGGATATGGATATGCCTACGGAAACTCGGAAGTGTTACCCTATGTAAAGCAATATTTTTCTGGTGGACCGTATAGTGTTCGGGCCTTTCAAATTCGTTCATTAGGTCCTGGAACGTATGATGGAGGTGATGATGCAGACTCATTTTTTGACCAAACCGGGAACATTCGATTAGAAGCCAATGTGGAATATCGTTTTCCCTTATTTTCCTTCTTAAAAGGCGCTGTGTTTGCCGATGCCGGAAACATTTGGAATTCGAAAGCCAATGATGCTTTAGATGGAGAAGGAAAGTTCAGTTCTAATTTTATTTCTGAATTGGGTATGGGAGCAGGTGTTGGTTTGCGTGTCGATATTCAGGGGTTTGTACTTCGTTTCGACCTTGCTGCTCCATTTCACGACCCCTCATTACCCGAGGGCGAACGTTTTGATTTTCAATTAGATAAGCCTGTATTTAATTTTGCTATTGGGTATCCATTTTAAAACATTTCCGTATTTATAAACTGTATTTACTTACTATGAAACTATTTTCTGTTTTCTTTACTTTATTGCTAACCTTTAGTGTCGCTGCACAAAAAAATCAAGAACAAGATTTTTCTGCTTTTAAAGATTATTATCCCATAGCGAAACGACCTTATTTATCAGGAGGTTTTGGAAATAATGAATACGAACAAATTCTATTCGATGCCAAACCAGTTGTTTATTACGGGCTGTATAATGATATTCGGAAATCACTTAGTAGAGACAGCATTGTACGGGGAGATGCCTTTTACCTTACCTTGCAGCCCCAGTTACGAATGTATCAAGAAAACTCTAAACCTGTTAAAACACCTTCCTACAAAGCATTGATAGGCTGGCAATCCATATTAAGGACCAATAACAATAATTTTCTTACTATGGCTATTGAAACAGGACATTATAGTAATGGACAAACCGGTGCTGCTTTTAGTACCGAATTTGAAGACGAATCAGAAGAAGGGCAAGCCGTTTATGAAACCATTACCGATGACACCGATCTTTCAGCTATTCTAAACCGTAAAAACGGAAATTTTTCTACCAACCTTTCTAGGGTATCATTTAATTATCGGGTAAATCGTTTTGATATTGAAAACAACCCAAAACGAATTCATTCCTATACCTTTACGTATCAATTGTATCATAACAATTTTATGGGACTTTTTGATTTTGGAGGCTATAATCCAGAGGATATCGAGTTATATGGCCACCACCAGTTTGAGTTGGGCTATGAGTTTACGGACTATTATAAAAAAATGCGTTATACAATAGGGCAGGAGGTGTTTTTACATTTAGGTTCGCACCCTTCAACCGATCCGTATCGTTCTAAAACATACGGAATACTTTATCCTTGGGATACTGATTTAGGCTTTTTTGCTGATTTTACTTTTGGTTTTGATGATTATAATTATCGTTTTGTCGATAGTTTTCCACGCTTTTCCATTGGTGTAACGTGGGATTGGTTTACGCCTTTTGTGGTAAAGCCGCCGAAAGTTACTGCCAACAAACCTTAATTACAGTCTAATCCACACACGGTTTTTTCACTAACGGAAACTTGTCATCAAATGTTAGCGAACTTGGGTTTTTAAAACCTTGAATGGAGTCTTTCATCTCCGTAGGACCATATCCCTGCAACAAAGTGTCATTTTTAATACGAAAAGCAACTTCTCGAACACTTTTTACACCTTCCGATTCATAGGTATAATCTGCTAATAAGATACTATCCTTGATATGACCAGAGAAGGTACCGGTGTTTTTATCTTTTTCAGCTAATGCAAATAACAAGGTTCCGGTAATGGAATCTCCTTTTTTCATTACTTGTAATGAAATAGTGGACCTATTATCATTATAAACATAACAGCCTTTTTGTAATCCTTTTGGTTTCTTTTTTTCAAGTTGGGTAACTTCCTTTTTCTTTGTTGAAGATTCTTCTTTTTTCTTTGTATTACAGCTTGTTACTGAAAGAAATAATATAGATAAGAATATTGATATGTTAATTCGGCTCATCGTTTTTAGTTTTGTTATTTTAAAAGTACAAGAATCATGATGTTTCAAACTGTAAAGAAATCATAAATTTTATTCAACATCTGTTTAAATAAAAAACCCGAAGGCATGATACCTTCGGGTTTTTGACTATTAATATAAAAAGAGCTTATTCTCTAATCAACTGTTTTGTAATAGCTCCATTTTCACTGCTTATGCGTACTAAATACGTAGCACTTGCAAGATTGGTGATATCTATTGTTTTTTCAGCACCCATTCCATTCAAGTTGATAGTGCGTATCACACGACCCGTAAGATCATAGATAACTGCTTCTTTCAAGTTGTTTTGTAATGGATTACCAATCGTTACTTGATTATTCGCTGGGTTAGGGTATAACTGAACAGTACCTAAAGTATCCGTGCCACCAACACCTAATTCCGGGTCAACCGTTAACTCAAAGGTACATGTACCAATGTTTCCGTTGTCATCTTCAGCGGTAAGGGTTACCGTGTACACGCCTTCGTTCAATAAGGTTCCTGCAGCTGGTTCTTGTGAAATGATCGTTACATCACTTGTACAGTTATCGATAGCTGAAGCTTCACTTGTTGCAAAATAATCAGGAAGTGTATAGGTTCCGCTTGAAGCTGCGATTACATTTTGGTCTGCAGGACAAGTAACTACTGGTGCTAATGTGTCAATTACAGTTACCATTGCGTAACACGTACTTAAATTTCCATTAATATCATTGACAAATACTTGCACCGTTACTGGTGTTCCTATATCGCTACAATCAAACTCAGTAATATCAACGGCTGTGGTATCAATTCCGCAGGCATCATCATTGCTGGCAATTACATCTCCTGGCAATAGGGTAGCGGTACCATCTTCTCCTAATTCTAAGGTAAAGTCAGCACATACTAAATCTGGCGCAATGTTATCTTCTACTGTTACCATAGCGGTACAAGTTGCTGTATTTCCGTTTACATCTGTTACAGTAAGTTCAACAGCATTTGCACCTACGTTAGAACAATCAAAGGTATCTATATCCAGGTCGTAACTAGCAATGCCACACGCATCGGTAGAACCACCATCTACATCCATACCCGTAATGCTAACTGTTCCACTAGCATCCAATTGAACGGTAATATCTTGACAAACTACTTCAGGAGCGGTTATATCTTCCACGGTTACGATTGCTGTACAGGTAGAGACATTTCCGTTTATATCGGTTACAGTTAAAGTTACATTGTTATCACCTACGGTAGAACAATCAAAGGTGTCTTGATCGATAGCGACTGTATCTATTCCACATACATCGGTAGAACCGCCATCTAGATCAGTAGCGGTAATGGAAGCTGAACCAAATTCATCTAACTGAATGGTGATATTCTCACACACAGCAATTGGGGCTTCATTGTCTTCTACTGTAATGTCAAACGAACATACGCTGGTATTTCCACTAGCATCAGTAGCAGTAAACTCAATAGTGGACACACCCACAGGGAACTGACTACCTGAAGGCAAGCCTTCGGTTTGTATTACGGTCACTCCAGAACAGTTGTCTGATGCTAACGCATTTGGGAAAGAAACTGTTGCGTAGCAATCACCTGGATCGGTGTTTGCCATAGTATCCATAGTACATGTAATGGTAGGGGCAATATTATCTTCTACGGTAACAATAGTGGTACACGTACTGCTATTTCCGTTTACATCAGTTACAGTGAGTGTAACCGTATTATCTCCAACATTTGAACAATCAAAGTCAGTCACATCAATAGTAGTGGTATCTACCCCACAAGCATCAGTAGATCCATTTTCAACATCCGCAGCTGTAATAGAAGCTTCACCGTTAGCATCAAGCTGTACCGTGAATGGTGCAGCACAATTAGCTACGGGTGCTACGTTATCTTCTACCGTTACCGTAGTGGTACGTGTGCTTGAATTACCCGAAGTATCGGTTACGGTAAGGGTAACCGTGTTGTCACCAATGTTCGAGCAATCAAAATCAGTAACATCAATACTGGTTGTATCAATACTACAATTGTCAGTTGAGCCATCATTGATATCGGCTGCTGTAATAGAAGCTTGTCCGTTGGCATCTAACTGTACCGTGAATGGTGCTATACAATTTGCAACTGGCGCAATGTTGTCTTCAACCGTTACAGTTGTGGTACAGGTTGAAGTATTTCCAGAAGTGTCTGTTACAGTTAAAGTTACTGTATTCTCGCCTAGATTTGAACAATCAAAATCAGTAACATCAATAGAAGTTGAAGCAATTCCGCAGTTATCTGTACTTCCACCATCAACATCTGCTACTGTAATAGAAGCTTCTCCATTAGCATCTAAGAATACAGAAAATGAATTTGCTGCAAGCGAAACATTGTCAAGTGCAAATTTTGCAGGTCCAGAAGAAGGGTCAGGAACTTGTTGCCAAAATGCAATACGTATGGTTTGACCTATATACGCCGATAAGTCTGCAGATAAACTGTCCCATACATTGTCGTTATCTATTACTCCTGATATGGCAGTTACTTGATTAACTACTTCTAATACGTTGTTACTAAGGTCTCTTATTTGTACCTCGTAAATACGATTTGAACAACCACTACAGAAACTTTGAAGGTCATAATCAATATTTTCATCCCATGTAAGTAGATTATTATTGCTTGTAATGGTGATATCTTGGTAAATAACAGCTTCATCAGGTCCTGAATTTGCATCGAATCCATTTGCCGCCATTAATGTTCCATCTGTAGGGGTAGCTTCAGGAAAAATACCTAGTCCTGTATTGCTAGCACCCACATAAAATGGAATAAAAGGCATAGTAAAATCTTCTACTGTCCAACCAGTAAAATTACCACTTTCAAAACTTCCATTTACAATTATATCATTACCTACACTACAATTAGCAACTGGCGGGATAGTATCCGTATCAGTTATTGTTACATTAGCGGTATCTGTACATCCATTGCCATCTGTAACGGTAACCGTATATGTGTCTGCACTTAGTCCGGTGGCAGTTGCATTACTCCCACCAGAAGGTGACCAAGAATAGCTGTATGGTAATGCACCACCACTAACTGAAACGGTTGCAGACCCATCGCTGCTACCCGGGCAGGAGGCATTTGTAGATGCTGTAATAGTAGCATTTAAAACTGCAGGTTCAGTTATTATCACATTGGCTGTATCGGTACAACCATTGTCATCAGTAATCGTTACTGTATAACTTCCTGCCGAAAGTCCCGTCGCAGTAGCGTTGTTTCCTCCAGAGGGTGCCCAAGAATAGCTGTATGGTGATGCTCCGCCACTAACTGAAACGGTTGCAGAACCATCAGATCCTCCATTACAAGACACATTAGAATTTACACTTGCAGAAGCAACTAAAGCTGCAGGTTCAGTTATTGTCACATTGGCTGTATCGGTACAACCATTGTCATCAGTAATTGTTACAGTATAGCTTCCTGCCGAAAGCCCTGTTGCAGTAGCATTGTTTCCACCAGAAGGAGCCCAAGAATAGGAGTAGGGACTTATTCCTCCGCCAGCTGTAGCAGTAGCAGAACCATTAGAGCCCCCGTTACAAGATACATTGGTCTGTGAACTTATACTTGCATTAATAGGGGAACTTATTCGAACGGTTTCAGTAGTACTATCATTACCACCGCTATTTGATGCGGTAAGTGTTACAGTATATACTCCAGCAGTTGTATAGCTGTGTACAGGGTTTTGGGCAGTTGATGTATTTCCATCTCCAAAATCCCAAGACCAAGCAGTAGGGCTATCAGTTGATTGATCAGTAAAAAATACCGTATGAGGTATTGAACAGCCACTTGTTGGAGCTGCACTAAAAGCTGCTGTTGGCGGAGTACTAGCCCCTGCACCACTAATGGTAACCAAGAAGTCTTCTGTTTCTCCATTGAATCCTGTTTCACAAGGTCCTGATACAGGAGTTGTTCCATTCTTTGCAATTAATCGAACGCGTGTTGTTCCATTGGTTGCCGAATTCGGTATGGTCACTGTGGTGTTAATACTAGCAAGACCACCAGAGGCAAAAGAAATATTTCCAGAACCCGTAGTAATTGTTTCGCCAGTATCTGTAAAATCACCATCTCCATTTAAGTCAATGTAAAAGGCATAGGTATAATCTCCAGCATTGCTTCGTTCTACCCCACCTAGTAATTGGTTGGTACCGGTAGGTGTATAAGTTGCTTTCGATCCCTCTCCGGTACGGTTACTATAAGAACCTGGTCCATTAGAGGTTTCACAATTAGGAAAGTCGAAACACGACTGACCTATAAAAGCACCGCTACCAGCAGAACCGGAAGAGGTACAGTATTGAGCGGTTAAGGTTGATAAGGGGGCTAGTATACTAATAAGTAATACTAGAAAAGTAGTTTTCTTCATAATTTAATTTGAAATTAAGATTTGGTTAATGCGGTAAAAGTAGGATATTTCCCATTTTACTTATATACGTATAACTACGTATTTTTATGATTGATAGACAACTACAGCATCATTATCTTGAAGTTAACGGATAATTTTTTTTCTTAAACAGAATATGTTTCCGAGTAAATCCTGCAATTATTTTAATATTTGTTATTCCTGTTGCGGTATATATTTTAACTAGTATACTTCAAGATATTTAAAATACAAGAGGTTCTAGAAGATGGAAATTTAGTGGCCATTCATTCGCGAATTAAAACTGAAAATAAGCCGAAATTGGCTGTTATCCATATTTTTCGATTTGAAGGTGTTAAAATTATAGGGTTATTAGATTTTGGGCAAGCCATACCTGATATTATGGTTAATCTACATGGGATGTTTTGAAACAATCCTTTCTTTTTATAAAACAATATCCTGAGCTTATAGAATGAAGAAAATATCCTCCAATTTCTTTATCCTTTTTCTTATTTTTTACTAGCGATAAACCGTATTTTTGTAACTGTAAAAAGCATCTTTTTAACAAGGTTATGAAGCAATTGGGCAGTTTACTTTTACTCTCTTTTTTTTGTTTTTCCATACTGCGCCCACTTACACCTTATTTAGATTATTACCTTAACTACAACTATATTTCCAATGTACTTTGTATTAATAAAGATGAGCCTGAACTACAGTGTAATGGAAAGTGTCATTTAACTCAAGAGCTTTCAAAAGCCAATGAAGCAACCAACCCGAATGATAAAAGCATTCCGCATATTGAATTTGATAAATTTCCTATAATTTGTCAATCGTTTACTGGGATTACTTTTTCTACTGCTTTGGAAGAAAAATCTCTATTTCAAGCCTATCAATTTTCAGTAAAAAACTATTTCTTTCAACCCGATACGCCCCCGCCACAAGTGTAGTAATCTATCTCACCTGTTTCCGAAGTACTACGGAAACACTACATTTTTTAATTTAATTCATTTAAAAACACACAATGAAAAATATATTATTCCCAATATTGGGAACCCTATTGCTATGCGCTAAACCGGCGGTAGCACAAGACAGCTTATGGACTTCTGCCAGACCTGACGGACACGCTCCCATAAGCGTTATGAGCGATCATTATCACCATAAAGGAGAGTTTATGATTTCCTATCGCTATATGCCCATGTTTATGAATGGCAACCTATCAGGGAGTGATGCTATTAATAACGAAGCTATCCTCCAAAATTTTATGGCCGCACCCCAGAAGATGCACATGGATATGCATATGTTGGGCGCGATGTATGCCCCCTCTAATGGCGTAACCCTTATGGCGATGGCTAATTACATTCGTAATCGTATGGATATACGAACCAAAATGGGCGCCGACTTTACCACCGAGTCCAGCGGATTTGGTGATGTATCGGTATCGGCTTTAATTAGACTAATGAACCAAAACCGACAGTCTATCCATGCCAATGTAGGTCTTTCTCTTCCTACAGGAAATATAGACCAACGCGACGATACCCCAATGATGGCCAACGCTCAACTGGCATACCCTATGCAATTGGGAAGCGGTACGTTCGATCCCTTTGCTGGTGCCACCTATTTAGGACAAACCAATTTATTTTCTTGGGGGCTGCAAGCTACCTATACGTTTCGAGCAGGAGAAAATAAGGAAGACTATACACTAGGGGATCGTTTTGATGCCGTAGGTTGGGGCGCTATAAAAGCATCCGATTATCTAAGTTTCTCTACCAGCGTACAGTATTATACCATCGGCAAAATAGAGAGTATGGACGCAGATCTCAACCCTATGATGATGCCGTTATTTAATACGGCCAACTCTGGAAGAAATCAAGTAAATTTGGGAATAGGTGGTAACCTGTATATTCCTACTGGGAACTTAAAGAACCTGCGCTTTGCTGCAGAAGTAAGATTTCCCGTGGCACAAGATGTTACTGGTATTCAAATGGAAAACCAATGGATGGGTACGTTTGGTATTCAGTATAGTTTTGGAGGACATCACTAAAGCTGTATAGCTTATTTTATAAACCGCCTTGAACATTTCTTAGGGCGGTTTTTTTTTGTAATCATAGTAAAGTGAAAATAAAATAAAGTATCCTTTATTAATGTGCCAAACGCAACCTTTTGCAGCACACTTCATCTAATGAAAAATACTATAATTGTATGATGAAGAAGCTATATGTTATCTTACTACTATCCATACCGCTATTTTCCTGCTCATCTGATTCTGATGAAACTACGACACAGCAAGCAGATTATAGCGGAACGTGGAACTTAGTTCAAATGACTGGAAATGTTCCTAATTCTGAAACAACCGGTGCCGATATGGAGTGGCAAGAACGCTATACTTTTAAAGCCGATGGTACATTTTTAAAAACAAGAGAACGAGAAGAAATAACTACAATAGCTTCAGGAACGTACGAGTTTAAAGAGTCTGCCAATCAAAATATGATAGAACTTACCTATACAGAAGAAAGTACTATTATAGGCTCTTGTTATTCTGACAAAAAAGAAGAGTTGTATACCCATACAAACAGCATCCTTTTTAGTACTTGGGAATATTGTGATGGTCCCGGTTTAAAATATATGAAAGTAAACTAGTTTATTTTGTTTTGGTGATTACTCTATATTTTATCTTTATAGATAGCCCTTTTCTTTGTGTTAGAAAAAGTGACAAAAAAAGCCCGAAGACATCACCCTTCGAGCTTTACCTTAAATACTAGTACTACCCAGTAACTTATAAACTGGCATTACAGCGTTTAATCAACAAAATTTATTTAACTCGTTTGCTAAATTAGACAAACAAGCCGCGTTATACAATACGTACAATTACGTATTTATTATAAAATGAATAGAAAAAATAGCATTACGAGGGTGTTTTTCGATTCAAAGTTTTTGAACTCTGTTTTTAAAATGAGCCAATTTCTTTTAGGACTTAAAGAAATGTTATGTAAAAGGTCTATATACAGTTACTATATCGATTTAAATTAAACGACAGCATCAAATACATCTAAATCTGTCTCTTATACACATCTGACGCTGCCGACGACTCCTTAC